>Ga0224512_10000958_pt1 | contig 29098 bp, 19 predicted proteins | sample SF_May12_sed_USG_4_FD_169103 | JGI IMG/M metagenome (GOLD analysis project Ga0224512, IMG submission 169103) | Sediment microbial communities from San Francisco Bay, California, United States - SF_May12_sed_USGS_13 | ecosystem: Environmental > Aquatic > Marine > Sediment | place: USA... | reverse complement strand
ATCCGGGGCATCATCATGTCGAGAAGGACGAGGTCGATCTCCCCGCTTTTCTCCCGGTAGAGGTCGACCGCCTCCCTCCCGTCGCGAGCCTCCAGAACGCGGTAGCCGAAGGACTCCAGCATGGCGCAGACCATGCTCCGCACGTCGTCCTCGTCATCGGCGATCAGGATGGTGCCCGTCCCGCACAAGGGAAACGTCTCCCCCCTCTCCTCGACGGGCGACTCTCCGACCACGGCGGGAAAGGTAAGGGAGAATGTCGTCCCCTTCCCCGCTTCCGAGGTCACCCGGATCAACCCGTCGTGGCTCTCCACGATGCCGCGAACCGCTGCCAGCCCCATGCCCCGGCCGACGAACTTCGTCGAATAGAACGGCTCGAAGATACGCGAGACGGTTTCCGCATCCATACCGAACCCCGTGTCCGACACCTCGAGCACCAGCTTCTTCCCCGGAGAAACTGCGCCGGAGCCGACCGTCCGTTCCGTCCCTTCTCCCGCCGACAATCCGCCGGAGAGAATTTCCCCCACGCGAGTCCGGAGGGTGAGAACCCCTCCGCCGGGCATCGCCTCCGCCGCGTTCAGGCACAGGCTCATGATTCCCTGCTTGATCTGGAGGACGTCCGCCAGGATCGCGGGGGCATTCTCGTCGAGTTCGAGACGCACCTCCACCGACGGGGGAAGGGTCGACTTGAGAACCGGGGTGTCCTCCCGGATGATCCGGTTGATCGAAACGATATCCGGGCTTTGCCTTCCCTGCCCGGCGTACGCCAGGAGCTGCCGCGTCAGCTCCGCCGCCCGGCTCCCCATCCGTTCGATCGTGGCAAGATATCCGGCCGTTTCGTCGTTCCCCGCCAGCAGCAGGGAAAGCATCTCCGCCGCCCCGGTGATCCCCATGAGCAGGTTGTTGAATTCGTGCGCCACGCCCCCGGCCAGCATCCCGATCGTCTCCAGCTTCTGGGTTTCAAACAGGCGGCTTTCCATCGCCTTCCGCTCCGTGATGTCCCTCGAGATCCGGAGAATCTGGGACGGAGACCCGCCCCCTCCCCGCACGGCGGAGCAGACCGTCTCCACCTCCGTGAACTCCCCGTTCTTCCTCCGGAGACGGTGATGGATCGTCAACGCGGGCACTTCCCCCGCGGCGAGACGGCGATTCGCCTTCCGCATCCTCTCCTGTTCTTCCGGCGGGAGAAACGCCTCGCCGCCGCAGCCGATCATCTCCTCCGGGCGGAATCCGAGCATCCGGTTTGCCGACGGGCTCGCGTAGAGATACCTCCCGGACGTGTCATGCAGGGAAATGAAGTCGAGGGCGTTGTCGGCGAGGAAACGGTAGCGCGCCTCGGAAACCTTACGCCTCTCCTCCATCCTCCGGCGCTCGAACGCGGCGGAGAGGATGGCTACCACGGCCCCCGCGATGCGCAACCCCTCCCGCCCCCACTTCCGGGGGGAGCCGTACCCGTGCAGGGCGAGCAGGCCGACCAGGCTGGTGCCGAACTTCAGCGGGGCAAGGAGCAGGGAACGCACGGAGTGCGGTTCGTGGAGGGCCCGGACCGGGTCGTCCGGCGCCAGCGCAAAGAGATCGTCCACCGCAAGGATCCCATGGGCGCGCAGATGCTCGAGAGCGGCGTTCCATCGGGGTTCCGGCCCGTACACCTTCCGGAGGTCGGGCCATTCCCCGGACCCGGTGAAATGGCGGACCTCCGCGCCCCCGTCCCTCTCCCGGTAGGAAACGAGATAGCAGGCGTCGACATTGCACAGGGCCACGATTTCCCGGCAGATCTCCCCGAGAAGCTCGTCAAGACCAAGCCCCATCGCGCAGATTCGCGCTATGTTGGGCACCACCGCCGCGGGAATCTCGAAAGACGACAATCCGGCGTCGTCCCGAATCCTCCCCCGAAACGGGATCGGCTCCCTCAAAACCATCCCTCCGCTATGGGTATTCCCCCTTGATTTTCCTATTATGTATGAAAGATGGGGGATTGTTGTCAATAAACCGCCCCGTATTTCTCCGCACGGGAAATTTTCACGGTTCGGCCAGGGAAACGGAGGAAGGGACTACGCCCCGGGCGGCAATTTCTTTTTGGTTGCCGAGGGATAACTCCCTGCCTCAATATAAGATTGGGATGAAACTCTCCCCCCATCGCGACCCCCTTGGGACACTGCTGTCCGGCGTACCGATGTTCGTGTTCACTTTCCGCCGCGAGGGGTTCGGGCTCCTCTCCATAACGGACGCGGTGAAGTCCCTCACCGGGTTCGATCGCAGGGACCTTCTGGCCAATCCGGGCCTTTTCGCCTCCCGCCTGTCCCCCGAGGGGCTAAAGGCACTGGAACTCCTCTGCGCGGACCTCGGGGAAGACGAAATGCCGGTGTGGGAATTCCCGTTCCGGTGCGCCGATGGAGGATCGCGTTGGTTCCGGGCCCACCTCACGAAGTGGCAAGGCCTCCCCGGAGACCCGGATGCCGTCACGGGAATCGCCCTCGCCACCGAGGAGGAACGGACCGCCCGGAGGAAAGCGCACGAGGGGATTTCCATCCTGCAGACAGCCAGCGCCGTGGTCTTCTTCGCCGACCTCGAGGGAATCATCCGGCTGTGGAACGACGCCTCCGAACTCTTCTTCGGCTGGACCCGGAACGAGATGGTCGGGTCCCCCATTCACCGGCTCTTCCCCGTCCCCCCGGAAGTCGTCGACGGAATGATACGCGCGGTGCGAACCGGAAAAATCGTGACGCAGGAAAGTCGACTGAGCACAAAGTCGTGGGGGGAGGTCGACTGCCGGGTGACGGTCTCCCGGGTTTCCGGAGAACGAGGCGTCCCGGCCGGAATAGTTGTCACCGTTCTGGGGACGGCGGAACAGAAGGGCCTGGAAAACCAGCTCCAGCGGCTGATCACCCGGCTTCGGACGATCGAACGGGTGAACCGGGTCATCGCCTCGGACTGGGATATCGGGAAGATCCACGCGCGGATCGCGAAGAAACTGGACACGCTGATCGACTTCGACCGGACGTCCGTGGCCGTCTTCGAGGAGGGGCAGGACCCCATCCTCGTCCACACCTATTCGAAGGGACGCACCGACCTCGGGACCGGATCCCGCATCCCTCTCGACCAGTCGGCCCCCGGCTGGGTTCTCTCCCACCGCATGACGCGCGTGGACGAAGATCTGGCTGCCTCGCCGGACCGGTTCGTGGAAAACGAGGTCTTGCAGAAGGAAGGGATGCGGTCACGGCTCATGATCCCGCTGTTCGCCGGGGAGAGAATCGTGGGGACGCTCAACTTCAACAGCCGCCGGAAGGGAGCGTACTCCCTGATGACCGTGGAGAGGCTGGGGAGCATCCCGGACCAAATGGCGATGGCGACCGAAAAGTACCGGATGATGAAGCGCCTTCGCACTTCCGAGGAGAAATATCGCCTCCTGTTCGAGCAGGGCCCTCCCGCCGCCACGGTGGGCGAGGAGGGACGGTTCCTTGACGTGAACGAGGGCTGCCTGCGTCTCTACGGCTACGCGAGAGAGGAATTCCTGCGCCTCGGCAATTCCGATATCTCCGCCTTCCCGGACCAGGAATCCCATTACGATACGGTTCTGCGCACCGGCATGCCGGTGGAGGCGGAAGTGCTACAGAAGCGGAAGGACGGGACGCATTTCTGGGGAAGGCTTAACGTGTTTCCGGTCTCGGGGGACCTCGTCCTGGGGCAGATCACCGACATCACCCAGCGGAAGGACGCCGAGGAGGCCCTCCAGAGGGAGAAGGACTTCTCCTCCCGGATCCTGGCGGTCGCGAACGTCCTGATCGTCGTGCTGGACCGGGAGGGCAGGATCCTGCTCTTCAACCGGAAGTGCGAGGAGGTGACCGGGTGGCAGGAACACGAGGTCCGGGGGAAACATATCTGGGACGTTCTTCTGCCCGAACGGGCCGCCGCGGAGATCCGGGAGGCCTTTACGCGACTGGACGAAAAGGACATCTTCCCGTTCCACGAAAACCCCTGGTGCACGCGGAACGGCGACGAGCGGAACATCCGGTGGAACAACTCGGTCACGAAGAACGAGCGGGGCGAGGTGGTCTGGGTAATCGGAACCGGCATCGACGTCACCGAGCAGAGACAGCTCGAGGAACAGCTGCGGCACATCCAGAAAATGGACGCGGTGGGAACCCTGGCGGGCGGGATCGCCCACGACTTCAACAACATCATCCAGGCGATCATGGGGTACACCTCGGTGCTCAAGGCCCGGATCGGGCATACCGGAGCCGGGATGGAGGAAATCGAATCCATCGAACGGGCCGGTCTTCGCGCATCCGAGCTCACCACCCAGCTGCTCGGATTCGCGCGGGGCGGCAAGTACGAGGTTCGGCCGGTCAACATAAACCAGGTCGTGGAGAAAGTCGTTTCCATGATCCGGCACACCTTCGACCGGTCGATCGAGATCCGGACGGATCTGGACGACGGGCTTCCGGCCGTCGAGGGGGACGCCGGCCAACTGGAGCAGACGGTACTCAACCTGTGCATCAACGCACGCGACGCCATGCCCACCGGCGGAACCCTTGCGCTCGGAACGCGCCACGAGGAATTTTCAGGAGGGGAAGAGGGAGTTTCCGAGGACCTAGCGCGCGGGAAGTACATTTCCCTCTCCCTCTCCGACACCGGCGTGGGGATCCCCTCCGAAAACCTCCCGCGCATCTTCGAACCGTTCTTTTCCACGAAGGACCCCGGGAAAGGGAGCGGAATGGGACTGGCGATGGCGTACGGCATCGTGAAAAACCACGGGGGGTATCTGGATGTCCGCAGCGTTCCCGGGGAAGGATCGACCTTCCGGGTGCTTCTGCCCGCCTCTTCGAAAGAGATATTGCCGTCCCCTGCCGCCGTCCCGGAAGAATCCCCGCCCGGAGGAACGGAGACAATTCTCTTCGTCGACGACGAGGAGTCGCTTCGCCTGCTGGCGGTTGAGATGCTCGGCAGGCTCGGCTACCGGGTCCTCACGGCCTGGAACGGCCTCGAGGCCCTGAAGACTTACGAGGAGAGGCGGGGGGAGATCGCGATCGTCATCCTCGACATGATCATGCCCGGGATGGGCGGGGAGGAGACGTTCCACCGGCTGAAGGAGATCGATCCATCCGTCCGGATCCTGATCTCCTCGGGATACACCGTGGAAGGCAGACCCCAGAGCCTTCTCTCGGCCGGGGCCGCGGGATTCCTCCAGAAGCCGTACCGGGTCGGAGCCCTCGCGGCAGCCTTGCGAAGAATCATCGAGGGCGGCGAACCGTAACGAACGCCGAACGGGGGACCGCCCTCTTCTTCACTCCGTCCAATGGGCCTTCTCGAAGCGCCGGATTTTCTCCACCCGCCGCCGATGGCGCCCTCCCTCGAAAGGGGTCGCAAGCCACGTCCTCACGATGCTTCGCGCCCTGCGGACCGGGACTTCGTTCGCCCCCAGCACGAGTACGTTGGCGTCGTTGTGGCGCCGGGCCAGCTCGGCGTCCGGCACGGTCGATACCAGCGCCGCCCGCACCCCCTTTGCCTTGTTCGCCGCGATCGCCATCCCGATTCCGGACTTGCAGATAAGGATGGCCCGGTCGGCTTCCCCCCTCTGTATCGCCGCAGCAGCGGCGAACCCGTAATCGGGGTAATCCACCGGATCGGGGGTATCGGTTCCCAGATCCCGCACCGCATAGCCCTTTCCGGACAGGAACCGGAGAAGATCCGCCTTCAGGGCCACTCCCCCGTGGTCGGCGGCCAGGATGACCCTCGGATGTCTGCGGCCCGCCGTCAACCGGCCACCCCCTCCCCCGCAAGGGCATAATGCGCCGCACCGAGGAGCGCGGCCTTGTCGTCCCGGATCACCTTGACCGGCACCCGCGACAGGAACCCCCGGAACCGGCCCTTGGAGAGAAACGACCCGAGAAAGGTCTCGCCCGAGAGAATCGGCAGGATCGAGGGGGCGATGCCCCCTCCCAGGATCACGCCCCCCGTCGCCATCACCTGGAGGGCAAGGTTCCCCGCCTGTGCCCCGTAAAGAGACGCGAAGATCCGGAGGGCCTCGCCGCAGGCCTCCGAATGCCCGGCAAGCCCTTCCCGCGTGATGACGCGCGGCGGGTCTTCCTCGACCAGACGGGCTTCGATCTCTTTGGATTCCGTCATCCCTTCGGACTCGCGCAGGAACCGGTATATCGCATACAGTCCCGGTCCCGACACCACCCGCTCCACGCTGACGTGCCTGTGGCGTCTTTGCAGGGAAACGAACAAGCGGACCTCCCGCTCGTCCCGGGGAGCGAAATCGGCGTGTCCCCCTTCCGAAGCGACCGGCGCATATCCCGTGCCGGTCCACACGAGGAACGAAGCACCGAGACCGGTTCCCGCTGCGAGGACCGCGATGTTTCCGCGCGGCTCGGCCTCCCCCCGCTGGAGGACGGCCAGGCTCTCTTCCGGGAGAAACGGGACGGCGAAGGCAGTCGCCTGCAGGTCGTTGATGAGGAAGACGCGATCCGCCCCGAGGACGCTCCGGATCGACTGCCCGTCCACGATCCACGGGAGGTTGGTCACCCGGCTTCGCCCGGACACCACCGGTCCCGCAACCCCGAGGCATGCCGCTGTAATGGCGGGTTTGCCGGCGAGAAACTCCGCAAGAATCGATTCCAGATCGGGGTACCGGCCGCTCGGAAACGTGCGAAGCTCCGCCCGCCGCAATGCGGTCCCTTCCCGGGAAAAGAGCGCGAGGTTCGTCTTCGTTCCCCCTATGTCTCCCGCCAGAACTCTCACGCGGCGCCGCCCTTCCTGTCCCGCACGTCGCCCACCTCGGGGGCCGGGGCGGATTTCCCTTCGATGCGTGATGCCGCGTCCGCATCCGCGAGGAAGGTGACCTTTCCCCTCCGGGGAGCAACCCGGGAGGCAGGCAACCCCGCTCCCTTCCCCGTCAGAATCGTTTCCAGAACAACGGCCTTCTCCTTTCCGCTCACCAGGAAGATGACGTGGGAGGAAGCGTTCAGCAAGGGAAGCGTCAGGGTGATGCGGGGGACGGGCGGGTCCCCTCCCTCGGTCTTCACAACCCAGGCGGTCCCCTCGTCCAGAACGGGGGACCCGGGAAAAAGGGACGCGGTGTGTCCATCGGTTCCCAGCCCCAGTAGAACGGCATCGAAACGGGGGAAACCCCCGGTGGTCTCGCGGAAGGCGCGCCGAAGCATCTCCTCGTACCTGCGTACTCCCTCCTGGAGGTCGGGCAGGGAGGTGTCGACCGGATGGAAGTGGTCCGGAGGGAGGGGGGCCCGGGAAACGAGCGTCTCCCGCAGCATCCGCTGGTTGCTCGACGCATCCCCGGGGGAAACCCAGCGTTCGTCTACCTGATAGATGTGGACAAGGTCCCACGGGAAACGGCTCCGGTACGGCTCGGAGGAGAGGGCCGCAAGCGTAAGACGGGGTGTGTTGCCGCCGGAGAGAGCCACGGTGATTCGCCGCGCCCCCTTTCCGGACCGGCCCAGGACCATCGCGCGCTCCCGTGCGATTCCCCACAGACGCCCTGCCGCCGCCCTCGCCAGTTCCTCCGGGGTGGAAAGTACGAAGAGCCTGCCGGACAGGAGGTCCCTCCCTTTCGTCACGGCACCCTCCATTTTCTCCCCTCCCGGGCCAGAAGCTTGTCGGCCTCACGAGGACCCCAGGACCCCGCCGGGTAGAAGAACAGGTCGCGTCCCGGGTTTTCCTTCCAGCGGGAAAGGAACGGCGTAAGCAGCGACCACGCGATGTCGACGGTGTCGGCCCGGGGGAAAAGGGTCGCATCCCCCAGCATCGCATCCAGCAGGAGCCGTCCATACGCCGGCCGGGATTTCGCCCCGAACGCCTGCTCGTAGGTGAACTTGAACTCCACCGGTTCCACGCAGATCGACGGCCCGGGAGTTTTCGCACCGAATTTCAGGAAGATCCCCTCCTCGGGCTGGATGTTCAAGACGATGTAATTCGACACCAGCTGCCCGCACGCGGAGTCGTCGAACAGAAGAAACGGCGCGGGCCGGAACTTGATCGCAATCTCGGAAACTCTCTCGCCCAGCCGTTTCCCCGTGCGCAGATAGAACGGGACCCCTCCCCACCGCCAGTTATCGATGGTGAGGCGCATGGCGGCGTACGTCTCGACAAGGGACTGCGGCGAGACGTTTTTCTCCGCCCGGTAACCCGGGACCTTCTTACCCCGGACCTCCCCGGCGGCATACTGGCCCCTGACGCACACTTCGCCGACATCCTCTTCCTTCACCGGTTCGATGGAACGCAACAGCTTGACCTTTTCGTCGCGCACGTCGTTGGCGGCAAGGGAAATGGGAGGCTCCATCGCAACGTTGGAGAGTAACTGGAGCAGGTGATTCTGGATCATGTCCCGGACGACCCCCGCCTCCTCGAAATAGCCCCCCCGGCCCTCCACGCCGATATCCTCGGCTACCGTGATCTGGACGTGGTCGATATAATTCCGGTTCCACAACGGCTCGAAAACGCCGTTGGCGAAGCGAAAGACGAGAATGTTCTGGACGGTCTCCTTTCCCAGGTAGTGGTCGATCCGGTAGACCTGATCCTCCCGGAAGACTTCCATGACCTTGCGGGAAAGCTCGCGGGCGCTTTCCCGATCGTGGCCGAACGGCTTCTCGATCACGATGCGCCGGAAGCCGGGCAGATCCTCCGAAGGGACGGCAAGTCCCGCCTCTCCGATCCGGGAAATAAGGGGTACGTAGAACTTCGGGGCGACGGAGGCATAGAAGACGAGATTTCCCGGGATCCGGCACTCTTTCGCCACAACGCGGATCCGGTCGCCGAGGGAGTTCGCGCCCGGCGGGTCGCCGATGTCCCCGGGGTGGTAGAAAAGCCTTCGCGCGAAATCGTCCCAGGAGCGCTGATCGAATGTCCCCGGCGAGCCATCCCGGATTTCGTCCCGCAGGTGGTCGCGGAACGCATCGTCCGCGTAGGGAGTGCGCGATACCCCCAGGACGGCGAACCCCTCGGGGAGCAGATGCTCCCGGAAGAGCCCGTACAGGGCCGGGATGAGTTTTCGCTTCGTCAGGTCTCCCGAGGCCCCGAAGATGATCAGAATACACGGGAGGGGAACCACGGTGGCCGGCATCCCGCCGGCAAGGGGGGTCATGGTCGTGCTGTCCCCTTTCTCACCCATCCGGATTCCCTTTCTTCGGGCGGGAGGAAGCGGCTTTCACCGCGTGGCCCCCGAACTCGTTGCGCAGCGCCGCCAGCATCCGCATCGCGAAGGAATTGTCCTGCCGGGAGAAGAACCGCATGTAGAGCGAGAGCGCGATGGATGGCAGGGGGACTCCCGCCTCGATGGATTGATCCACCGTCCATCGCCCCTCTCCCGAATCCTCCACGTACGGGGAGAGCCCGGACAGGTCAGGGTCCTTTTCCAGGGCCCGTTCGGCCAGTTCCAGAAGCCACGACCGGACAACGCTCCCCTGGTTCCAAAGGGAAGCGATGGCCCGAAGGTCCAGCGGGAAAGGCGCGGACGACAGCAGTTCGAACCCCTCGGCGTAGGACTGCATCATCCCATACTCGATCCCGTTGTGGACCATCTTCACGAAATGGCCGGCGCCGTGGGGGCCCATGTAGGCGTACCCGCCGGGTGGAGCAAGCGTGGCGAGGGCCGGGGTCACGACACGGAAGGCCTCCTCGTCCCCCCCGACCATCAGGCAGTACCCCTCGGTAAGCCCCCAGATCCCCCCGCTGGTCCCGGCGTCGAGGAACCGGATCCCGCCCTCGGCAAGCAGCTTTGCCCTGCGCGGCGCCTCCTTGAAGAGCGAGTTCCCGCCGTCGATGACGATGTCTCCGCGCTCCAGCGCGCTCGCCAACAGCGCCACGTTCTCGTCGACCGGCGCGCCGGCGGGAACCATGAGCCATACCGCTCTCGGGGGGGAAAGTTTCGTGACCGCATCGGCGACCGACGCAGCCGGAAGGGCCCCCTCCCGGGCGGCCTCCTTTACTGCGTCCGGAGAGCGGTCGACGGCGACCACCTCGTGCCCGCCGCGCAGCAGGCGGCGGGTCATGTTCATCCCCATCTTCCCCAGCCCCACCATCGCGATGCGCATGTCTCCTCCTATGGGAACCCTCCTGAACCACCCTTAGTCCTTCGTTTCGTAATTCCGGTCTCGCATCGGGCCGAAGCCCTGAGGCGCTTCCCCTCCCGGTGCCATATCCATGGAACGGAGTATTCAGGTCACCTTCGTCTCGGAGATCTTCCTCTCGATCGTCGCAAGGAGCTTCTTGTAGGAGTCCGTAAAACTCTGGACTCCGTCCCGGACCAGCTGTTCGCATACCTCCTCGATCCCGATGTCCAGGAGACCCAGGTCGTCAAGAATCGCCCTCGCCTCCTTCTCCCTCCCCGTCAGAGTGTCTTCGACTTTCCCGTGGTCGCGGAAGAAATCGATCGTGTCCAGGGGCATCGTGTTCACGGTATTCGGTCCAATCAGTTCCTCGACGTACAGCACATCCGAGTACTTCGGGTTCTTCGTCCCCGTGCTCGCCCACAGGGGGCGCTGCACGCGGGCCCCCTTCGACGCGAGTTCTTTCCATCGCGGCGTGGAGAATATCTCCCCGAATCTTGCGTACGCCAGCCGCGCATTGGCTACCGCCACCTTCCCCTTCAGGGAGATTGCCGTTTCCGCCTTGGGCGACCCCGGCCACCGGGGGATCACCTCGTCAAGCAGCCGGTCCACCGCCGTGTCCACCCGCGAGACGAAGAAGGAGGCCACCGACGCAACGCGGTGCGGGCTTTTCCCCGGGGCGACCAGCCTCTCCACCCCGCGAACGTACGCCTCCGCCACCTCTTCATACCGTTTGACGGAAAAGATGAGCGTCACGTTCACCGGGATGCCGCGCGCGATCGTTTCCTCGATCGCGGGCAATCCTTCCCGGGTACCGGGGATCTTGATGAGGACATTTGGCCGGTGGACCGCCTGGAACAGTTCCTCCGCCCTCCCGACCGTCCGCTCGGTATCGTACGCCAGGTCCGGGTCGACCTCGAGGGATACGTAGCCGTCTGTGCCGGACGAGGTGTCGTAGACGGGCCGCAGCACGTCGGCCGCGTTCCGGATGTCCTCGGTCACGATCTCCTTGTACGCCTCCATCACGCCGGCGCCCCGGGCCGCAACATCACGGATCTGCGCGTCGTATTCCCGCCCCCCGGAGATCGCCTTCTCGAAAATCGTCGGGTTGGAGGTGACCCCCTTGATCCCGTCTTCGGAGACCAGGCGCAGCAGCCCTCCCGACGAGAGCAGCCCGCGTTCGATGAAGTCCAGCCAGGGGCTCTGGCCGAGCCTTCCCAGTTTCACGAGAGGATTCACCGTCATGCAAGCTCCTTTCCCAGGAAATATCGTCCACCGGGGACGCTCCTCAACGCTGGGGGGGGACACTCCTCAACGTACAACTCGATATAGGAATGTCCCCCCTGGGAGTGTCCCCGCCCACTATGTTTTCCCGAGCAAGACCTTCGCGCGGGCCGCCACATTTTCCGGTGTAATCCCCAACTCCTGGAAGATGCGCCCGCCGGGCGCGGAGGCGCCGAAGCGATTGATGCCCACGGATGCCCCGTTGTCCCCCACGTATCGTTCCCACCCGAACGTCGCCGCCGCCTCCACCGAAACCCTCGCACGCACGGATGGGGGCAGGACGAAACGCCGGTATTCTCCGGGCTGCTCCTCGAACCGTTCCCAGGACAGGAAACTGACCACTCGCGCGGGAGTCCCTTCCGCTTCCAGAAGATGAGCGGCCTTGAGAGCGACGTGCACCTCCGAGCCGGAGGCAAGAAGGATCACCGCAGGACGGCCGTTCCCCCCTTCTTTGAGGATGTATGCGCCGCGGAAGACGTTTCCTTCCCGGTACACGTCCTCCGGGGGAAGGACCGGGACATTCTGCCGCGTGAGCGCTATCACGGAGGGCCCCGCGGTACGCTCCATCGCCATCTTCCACGCCGCGGCCGTCTCGTTGGCGTCGGCAGGCCGGAAGACATGCAGGTTCGGGATCGCCCGAAGCACCGCCAGGTGCTCGATCGGCTGGTGGGTGGGACCGTCCTCGCCAAGTCCTACGGAATCGTGGGTGAAGACGTAGATCACCCGCGTACCCATGAGCGCCGCCAACCGGACGGCCCCCCTCATATAATCGGAAAAGATAAGGAAAGTGGCCCCGTAGGGAATCAGTCCTCCGTGCCGCGCCATTCCGTTGAGGATTGCGCCCATCCCGTGCTCGCGCACGCCGAAGTGGAAGTTCCTCCCCCCGGGAGGCGCATCCGGGAGAAATTCCCCGCCTCCTACCATCAGCGTTTCGGTGGAGGGGGCGAGATCGGCCGATCCTCCCGCCAGCTCGGGAATCTTCGGGGCAATCGCGTTGATCACCTTCCCCGACGCTTTCCTCGTCGCCATCGCGGCGGTCTCGGAGGGAAAGGAAGGGAGAGCGCTTTCCCACCCCTCCGGGAGATCCCCCCACATTACCCTCTCCCATTCCATGGCCAGGTCCGGATAGGCGCCCATGTACGCCGCCATTTTCAGTCGCCATTCCCGCTCCCCCGCTTCCCCGCGGGGAACCGCCTCCCGGAAGTGCGCCAGCACGTCTTCGGGCACGAAGAAATCGGGCTCCTTCGGCCAGTCGAGCGCCTCCTTGGTGAGGGCCACCTCCTTCTCCCCGAGGGGAGATCCGTGGGCTTCCGCCGTGTCCTGCTTGTTCGGACTGCCGAAGGCGATGGTCGTCCGGACGATCACGAGCGTCGGGCGCTCCCGCTCCGAACAGGCCGCTTCGATCGCCCCGGACATCCCCTCGAGGTCGGTGTTCCCGTCGGCGACCGTCAGCACGTTCCAGCCGTAGGCGCGGAACCGGCCGGCGACATCCTCGCGAAACGCCAGGTCGGTCGATCCCTCGATCGTAATCCGGTTATCGTCGTAGAAAGCGACGAGGTTGCCGAGGCGGTGGAAGCCGGCCAGCGAAGCGGCCTCCGAGGCAACCCCCTCCATGAGGTCCCCGTCGGAGCACAACACAACAATCCTGTGGGATACGATTTCGTGCCCCGGCCTGTTGAAGCGCTGCGCCAGCATCCGGGCGGCCATCGCCATCCCCACTGCGTTTCCGAATCCCTGTCCCAGCGGCCCGGTGGTCACCTCGACGCCAGGCGTGTGGCCGGCCTCCGGGTGCCCCGGCGTTTTGCTTCCCCATTGCCGGAACGCCTTGATCTCTTCCAGCGGGAGGTCGAACCCGGTGAGGTACAGCAGGGAGTACAGAAGCATCGACGCGTGACCGCAGGAGAGAATGAACCGGTCCCTGCCGGGCCAATCGGGATTCCTCGGATTGAACCGCAGGTATTTGGTCCAGAGAAGGTACGACAGCGGGGCAAGCGCCATGGGTGTGCCGGGATGGCCGGATTTCGCCTTCTGCACCCCGTCCACGGAGAGAAACCGTATGGCGTTGATCGCACGCCAGGAGAGAGAACCATAGTCCACGAGCCTCGACCCCCAAATGGATTTACCGACGGGATTCGGGTCGCTCCCGGGAACGACTCTGGCGAGGAGTCCGGCGTATGCCGGGAGGGGTTACCCCCCCTGGGCCTGCTGTGCCTTCAGCCTCTCGTTCGGCCGGATCTCCAGCTGGACACGCCGGTTGACCTGCCTTCCCTCCGGCGTCGCGTTGTCCGCGATCGGGTCCGTCTCCCCGTACCCGCGGACGCTCAGCCTCACCATCTGCACACCGCTTTGCTCCAGGACGTCGCGCACCCGCAACGCGCGGCGCTCGGAAAGCGACTGGTTGTACTCGTGGGAGCCGGTGGAATCGGTGTGCCCCTCGACGGTCACGTAGGTGTCCGGATACTTGACCAGAACGTCGGCCGCGGTCCGGAGGGACGAATAGGCCTCCGACCGGACCTGGTCCTTGTCGACGTCGAAAAGGATTCCCGACGGGAGGGCAACGTACAGCTTGTCCCCTTGCCGCTCCACGGCCGCCTCCGGCAGGCGCCGCTTCAACTCCGCCGCCTGGCGGTCCAGGTAATTGCCGATCGCTCCCCCCACCACGGCGCCGGTGACTCCGCCGATCAGCGCGCCGCGGCCTGCCCGTTTCTTGCCTCCGATGAGCGCCCCGGTGCCCGCCCCCACGGCGGCGCCCGCCAACGCTCCGATTGCGGTCCGCTTGTACTCGGTGGTCCCGTCGGGATTGGTGGCACACCCGGCCGGCATCATGAGCAGAACAACCAGGGAAATGCCGAGGATCCCGTGATTATGGTTTTTCCTCATCTCTGCCTCCCTTGCACGGTGGTAATACACTGCCTGTTCCCCCGTCACTCGACGCCATCATACCACCTGCCTCCCCGGGGGAAACCCCTTCCTCGTCGATGATACCTCCCGCCGACGGTTTCCGGAAGCGGCAATGGCGGGAAGGACATCCCGCCGCCAACCGTGAGAAAATGATCTTCCCAGCCCCTGCGCAAGCCGAGAGGAGGGCGGGATGAAGATTCGGGTCGTCTGCTACGAGGGATATCGTGCGGTGGAGACGCCGCGCGCTTTCACCATCGGGGAGCGTCGCCTCGAAGTCACCTCCGTGCACGACCGTTGGCGGGGGGAGGACCACGAATACGTGAAGCTCAGCGCCTCTGACGGGAACCGGTACATCCTGCGCTACGACCGCGTCCGGGACGAGTGGGAGATCCACCTGATGGAAGCGGGCCGGACGGAAGAGCGTTAACGCAAGGGATCATAGGTTCGCCCGAGAATGGTTCCCCTATTCCCACCCCCACCCCTCGTATCCTTGGGGATCCGTTCCCTTGACACGGTACCGGTTCCTTCACAGTCCTTCCGGGGCCAAGGTGCGCAGCGGGGGGTTCCTCGAAGCGGCCTGTGGAGCGAATGGGCGGGGACACTCCTCTCCCGCATCCCAGAGATGAATCAGGACTGTCCCCGGTGAGCGGAACCGGCAGCGAGCGGACGAAGGTCGCGAGCGTAGCTGAGAGGAAGCCCCCCGCGAGCACTTGGCCCCGGAAGTCGGGAAAGCGGTCCTCCTATTTCCCCTCACGGATCGATTCCAGCGCGGCCAGGATCTCCTCGATGTCCATCCGGACGGTGTGGTCGGGGTCCGCCACGCCCGCCCGGACCACTCCCTGCCCGTCAAGGACGTAAGTGGCGGGGACGGGAAGCTCCCACCGCCCTTCCCCGTTGTGTTTTTCCAGGTTGATCCCGAACTTGTCCCGGTAGAGCTCCTTGATCTCCTGTGGGACCGCAAACCAGAGGCGGTACTTCTTGAGCACTTCGCTCGTGGCGTCGCTCACCACGTCGATCGGAATGTTGTGCTTTTCCGCCATTGTCAGGGTGTAGTCGGGAAGTTCGGGGCTAACGGCGATCAGGTCCGCCCCGAAGGACCGGATTTGCGGTAGTGCCTTGGCCAGAGCTGCCAGCTCCAGGTTGCAGTACGGTCACCACTCTCCGCGGTAGAACGAGAGCACGACCGGACCCGCGGCAAGACGGTCGGCAAGACGCACGGCCTTCCCCACCTGGTTGGGGAGGGTAAAATCGGGCGCCCTCTCCCCGATGTGTAACCCCGCCGCCCCGGAAACCCGGATGCTCTCGACCCCCCGCTTCATCGTCGCCGCTACCTCCGGGGGAATTTGCCTGCCCGCCTTGAACTGCGCGATCTGTTCCGAAAGTTTCATGGGTCCTCCCTTCCCTGTGGTGTCTCTCCCGCACAGGTGGGATGCCGGGAAGGATCAGGCGATTCCTGCCCTGCGCGGGAACATAGCCCTTCCTCCCTTCAGGAAATCCTTCTCCGGGAGGAAATGGATTTGCCGTCCGTGGTACCATTTTTTTACCACCGACAAGCGGAGGGGGCTATGGGGAAGAAGACCGTCGACAGCTTCGGCGCCAAGGCGAGAGAGACCATCGGAAGAAGGGATTACGAGATCTTTCGCCTGGACGCTCTCGAGAAACGCGGCGTGGGGAATATCTCCCGGCTGCCGCTGTCCCTCAAGGTGCTTCTGGAGAACCTGCTGCGCCACGAGGACGGCACCTCCGTGCGTCCGGAGGACATCGAGGCCCTGGCCCGCTGGAACCCCGGCGCGCCGCCGGAGCGGGAGATCGCGTTTCGCCCCGCTCGCGTGCTGCTTCAGGACTTCACCGGAGTTCCGGCCCTGGTCGACCTCGCCGCCATGCGCGATGCCGCCCGCCGCATGGGGGGAACCCCCGGGAAGATCAACCCGCTGATGCCCGCGGATTTGATCATCGACCATTCCGTCCAGGTGGACCGGTTCGGTTCGACGGTATCCTTCGGCGCGAACGTGGCGCGCGAGATGGAGCGAAACGGGGAGCGGTACGCCTTTTTACGATGGGGACAGGAAGCGTTCCGGAACCTGCGGGTGGTCCCCCCGGGGACTGGGATCTGCCATCAGGTGAATCTTGAATATCTCGCCCCCGTCGTCTTCCGGAAAAGGATCGGGCGGGGGACACAGGCGTACCCCGATACCCTCGTCGGCACCGACTCCCATACCCCGATGATCAACGGGCTGGGGGTGGTCGGCTGGGGGGTCGGCGGCATCGAGGCGGAGGCCGCGCTTCTCGGCCAGCCAGTCTCCATGCTGGTTCCCGAAGTGGTGGGGTTCCGGCTCTCCGGGCGGCTCCCGGCCGGTGCCACGGCGACCGACCTCGTCCTGACCGTCACCCAGATGCTGCGAACGAAGGGAGTCGTGGGAAAATTCGTCGAGTTCTGCGGACCGGGGCTCTCCTCCCTTTCGCTGCCCGACCGGGCGACGATCTCCAACATGTCCCCGGAGTACGGCGCCACCGTCGGATTCTTTCCCGTGGACGAGGAAACCATTTCCTATCTCCTGTTTACCGGCCGGAACCGGGAGCAGGTTGCGCTTGTGGAGGAGTACTGCAAACGGCAAAGCCTGTTCCTCACGGGCGATTCCCCGGACCCCGAATTCTCGGATACCCTCTCCCTCGACCTGGCCACCGTCGAGCCCTGCCTGGCGGGGCCGAAGCGACCGCAGGACCGGGTGCCCCTGAGCAAAGCCAGGGTTTCGTTTTCCGAATCCCTCGTCGGCTGGGGAAGGGAACCGAAGGCGCCCTCTCCCGACGACCATGCCCGGTGGCTCGCCGAAGGGGGAAGCCCGTCGGAAGAACCGGAGCTGCCGCCGCCGGGGGAATCGGCGGAGGTCGGAGTGCTGGTCACCATGGGCAGGACCTCCTTCCGTCTTTACGACGGATCGATCGTGATCGCCGCGATCACCAGCTGCACGAATACCTCCAACCCGGCCGTCATGCTCGGCGCCGGGCTCCTCGCCCGGAAGGCGGTCGAACGGGGGCTCCGCACGAAACCATGGGTCAAGACAAGCCTTGCTCCGGGGTCGAAGGTCGTGAGCCTGTACCTTGCCAAGGCCGGCCTTACTCCCTATCTGGAGGCCCTGGGGTTCCACCTGGTCGGGTACGGGTGCACCACCTGCATCGGCAACTCGGGACCTCTCCCCGAACCGATCGCCGAGGGCATCCGCCGGGGGAACCTGGTCGCCGCGTCCGTCCTTTCCGGGAACCGCAACTTCGAGGGGCGTATCCATCCGATGAGCCGGGCCAACTACCTCGCCTCCCCGCCTCTTGTCGTAGCCTACGCTCTCGCCGGAAACATGGACATCGATCTGCTGCGGGAGCCTGTCGCGTTCGACCCCAACGGCCTCCCCGTCATGCTCCGCGATATCTGGCCGTCGCAGGAGGAGATCACGACGGCAATCCGCTCCTTTGTCAGCCCCGAAATGTTCCGTAAAGAATACGCGGCGGTGTTCGAGGGCGACGAGGAGTGGAAGGGGCTCCCGGTTCCGAAGGAGGAATGTTTTTCCTGGGATCCCTCCTCCACCTACGTCAAGCATCCTCCCTTCTTCACCGATCTTCCCGCCAAACCGGTCGCTCCGCGGGATCTCAAGTCCTTGCGGGTTCTCGCGTCCCTGGGCGATTCGGTGACCACCGACCACATCTCCCCGGCGGGGGACATCCCGGAAGACGGTCCGGCGGGGAAGTACCTCATCGGCCACGGCGTGGCGAAGGAGGACTTCAACTCCTACGGAAGCCGCCGGGGGAACCACGAGGTCATGATGCGCGGCACGTTCGCCAATATCCGACTGCGGAACCTGCTCGTGCCCGGCACGGAAGGGGGATGGACGGCGCACCTGCCGGACGGGGAGAAGATGACGATCTACGATGCGGCTATGCGGTACCAGACGGAGGGAGTCGCCCTCCTCGTCATCGCGGGGAAGGAGTACGGCGCCGGCTCCTCAAGGGACTGGGCGGCCAAGGGACCGAAGCTCCTCGGCGTGCAGGCGGTGGTGGCCGAGAGCTTCGAGCGGATTCACCGGAGCAACCTTGTCGGGATGGGGATACTCCCCCTTCAGTTCGAAAACGGCGCCAGCAGGGAGTCCCTGGGGCTTACCGGGAAGGAGACATACGCGATCGAGGGGATCTCCGGCGGGATCTCGCCGGGAAAACGCCTGTCCGTTCGGGTCTCCTCGGACGGGACGGAGAGGACGTTCCCCGCGATCGCCCGAATCGACACTCCGGAGGAGGTCCGGTACTACAACAACGGCGGGATCCTGCCCTACGTGCTGCGGCGGCTCGTGGGACGCAGGGCGAGGTGATGCGTTAAAGCGTATCGGATGCCGGATCGAGGATGTCGAACTTCTTCGCCCGGAGCGCGCCCCTGACCATCGGGCCGTTGACCGTGTCGAGACGCAGCAGGACGACCATCCGGTCGGATCCCTTTGTCTCCGGTGTGATGAGACAGCTTCGAAGACCGACACCGAGCTCCTGGACAGCATCGACAAGCTCTTCGAACCGGTTCAGGGAACGGGGAAGCATCACCTCGATCCGCAGGCCCACACCGTCGATGTCCAGGACATCGATGAAGGCGTTGATCATGTCGAGCTTGGTGATGATCCCCACCAGCCGGTCGCCGGAGAGCACGGGAAGCGCCCCGAACTTCTTCCGCTGGATGATGAGGAGCGCATCCTCCACGGCATCCTCGGGGGTCAGCGACCAGACCTCGGTCTTCATCACCTCCCGCACCTTCCGGTCCTGGGGCTTCGGTTCCCCCGGCCCGGCGGGACGGTCGCTCGTGAGGGATACGTTTCGGAGATCGGTGTCCGACAGAATGCCGACGAGCTTTCCCTCCTCCACCACGGGAAGGTGATTGATCCGGGACGTGCGCATGATGTCCGCGGCGCGCGTCAGGGGGTCGTCGGGTCCGACCGTTTTCGGGTCCTTCGTCATCCTCCGTCCTACCAGCATGACCCACCCCCAGGCGTTCTTGCGGTTCCCTGCGTTGCCCGATCAGCGCCTTCTTCCGCCCCCATTATAATGCCTGGGTTCCCCGATGCATCCCGGTAAAGCGTCCTTATTATCGCCCGGGGAGAACCGTGTACACTATTGCCTGGCGGATCGGGGTAACGGGTTCCCCGAAAACCACATTCATGGAAATAGGGAGGAGGACCGGACATGAAGGACTACGGGAAATGACCGGTCGCTGTCGCCGCCGGGGTATGCCTGCTCTTCGCCGCACAGGGACCGGCCGATGCGAAGCCCGCCTACGGGAAGGCCGAGAAGAAGTCGTGCAGTTTTTGCCACGTGGGGAAGACGGGCGACAAGATCTTTACGGACGCCGGGAAGTTCTACAGCAAGAATCACACCCTGAAGGGATTCGGGGAGGAAACGATGATGGGAGCCGGGCACCACGAGAAGCCGGGTCCTCCACACATGCATTCCCAGTAGCTGCAGGGGGGAGGAAAGGGAAACGCGGCACCCAATCCCCCCGCCCGATGCGTCGGGACAAAAAATAGGGGGCGGCCGTTTTCAGGCCGCCCCCTTTCCCTGCCTGCTGCCTTACGTTGGCGAAACCGGGAATTACCTCCCGTTTTCGGGTTTCCTCCTCCGGAGGGCAAGCCCAAGCCATGCAAGGACCAGGAGACCGAAAGACCCTGCTGCCTCCTTCCACCCTCCGCCGGCGCCGACTACGGAGCAGCCGCCACCGGCCGCATCGGTGCTCATATCGATCGACCCGCTACCGGCTGCGGTCGGAACCGCCACACCGACCGGATCAACGATCACGCCGTTGGCCTGGCGGTCGGAATCCCCAAGCCCGCCGTCGGTGACAGTCAAGGCAACGGTTCTTCCGCTGATGGACACCCCGGAGTACTCGGTGAATCCGTCTGAGTCGACCTTGTACGCCTTCGACCCATCGGAAAGAGCTTCCGGGAAGGTCAGGATGACGGTCTCCGTGTCCCCTGGGGATATCCCCTCCACTTCGTAGTACACAAGCCCGTCAGGGAACTCATACCCTCCGGGTTTCCCTTCTTGGCTCACGGACAGATCCATGTCCGAAAAGGTCGTGACATTCTTCAGACAACCGCTGGGCTTGCCCTTCAGTTCGAGTTTGATCTTCCCGTTCCCCCTCGGGGTTCTTGGCGTCGCGTTCCGGCAGTCGTGGGGTTGGTCATCATCGCAGTCTCCCACCCCGTCGCCGTCCGAGTCCGGACACGACTCCTGCGTCGTAAACGTCCATATGTAAGGGGACTCCATACTGTTTCCGGCCAGGTCTTCCACCCCGGGCTTGATCTCGGCGGTGTATACGGTACCGTACGCAAGGGGGGCGGACGGGGAAAACGTCGCCGTCATAGGGGTTTCGCTGTAACTCACCGTACCCGGCACTTCGATATTCTCCGGATCCCTTACCCGGAAGTTGCCCGACTCCAGGGAAGACGGGTTGATCTGTTCGCTGAAGGTCGCCTCGATCACTGTATTTACGTATACATCAACCGCCAAGTCGAACGGGTTGGTGGAGACCACGGTGGGAGGCACCGTGTCTGACGGATCTCCCGGCACGTCCAGGATCGTTACCGTTTTGGTGGCGGTCTTGTACACATCGCCGGCGGTGTATCTCGCCGACAATTCCACCGTCTGATCGCCGGGCACCGACGAGGTCTTCAGCAATCCGCCGCTGATGCTCGCGTACGTGTCGGGTGAAACGCTCCAGGAGGCATTCGCCGTCACGTCCGAGGTACTCCCGTCGCTCCAGGAGGCATTCGCCTTGTACTGGGCCGAGCTGTCCTCTTGCACCGAGGACGGACTGCCGATCGTCAAACCGGTTAATGTCGGTGCAGCATCGGCGATCGTGATCGACACCGTCGCCGTGTTGCCGTCCGCCTTGCCGTCGTTGGCCTTGTACGTGAAGCTGTCCGGGCCATCGTACCCCGCGGCCGGCGTATACGTGAAGGAGCCGTTGGCGCCCAGCGTGACCGACCCGTGTGCGGGGTCGGACACCTTCACCGCCGTGAGCGGATCGCCGTTCGCGTCCGTGTCGTTGCCCAGCACCCCGGGGGCGCCCACGTTCAGCGCGATCCCCGCGTCCGTGCTGTAGCTGTCGGGATTGGCCACCGGAGCGGTGTTGCCCGGCGGAGTCACCGCGATCGTGATCGCCTCGGAGTCGTTCAGCGCCGGGGTCCCGCTGTCCGTCACGATGACGGTCACCGAGAAGTCGCCGTCCGTCGACGGGGTCCAGCTGAAGGTGCCCGACGACGCGTTGATCGTCGCTCCCGAGGGAGCGCCCGCACCGAGCGAGAAAGTACGGGTCTGTGCCGGAATGTCGGAGTCCGTCGCAGTCGCCGTGAACGTCACCGGGCTTCCCACCGTGCCCGACTTGTTGCCGATCGGAGCCAGCACCGGCGCGACGTTCACCTCGTTCACCGTGACCGTGATCGCCTCGGTGTCGCTCATCGCCGGGGAGCCGTTGTCCGTCACGCGAACCGTAACCGGGAACGAACCCGGACCCTGCGACTCGGTCGGCGTCCAGGTGAAGGCGCCCGTCGACGGGTTGATCGCCGCACCGGCGGGAGCGCCCGTGAGCGAGAACGTGAGGGTCTGAACCGCATTCGGGTCGGTCGCGGTCGCCGTGAAGCTCAGAAGCGAGCCCTCGTTGACCGTCTTGTCCCCGATCGCCCCGAGTACCGGGGGATTGTTGGACGGGCTCGGGTCGGTCACCGTAAAGCTGGCAAGCGGGACGATTTCCCACCCGTGATCGGAGTTGCTGGGGTCAACTTTCCAGACACCCGGCGGGGGAGCGTGTGGCCCTCCGCCGTTCTGATTCCCGTACCAGGCAACCGACCAGGTATATGTCCCAGGCGTGGTCGGGGCAGGTGCGGTAAGCGTCACAGGCCATTTCGGAGCGTTGACCGGTGCATCACCATCGGGAGGAACAGTGCCAGAGCTTCTATTAAGTTCCAACTGGTTCTGGTCATAGAGAACGGCGCGTGCTCGGCTTGGACGGGATCCTCCAGAGATGGTCACGCTGACGGTCTCCCCCGGTGCGTACGATGCCTTGTTTGTCGTGCCTTGCACATTGAAAGCGCCGCTACTGCTGGTTGAGACGCCATGCCTGTGACACACACCACAATAATCGTTAACAGAGGTATCTTGACCTATATGGCAGGACGCGCAATCACCATCACTCGTAGAATCGAAGAAGTTCGATCTAGCGTGTGCTTGGGGCGCCCAGACGGCAAACGCCGCGAACGCAATAAAACAGAAAAAGACAATCAGAATTCGGTCTTGGGACAAAACTCCCATTTTGTGATAATGAAATTCGTTTCTGTTACTCATCTTTTTTCTACCTCCGGCAAATACGATTGGTAACTTAATTATGAAACCACTTGAAAAAGTGTAATAATTCTCATTTACCTATTCTTTTCCCCCGAAAGTGTCCGTATGCAGATCCGTTCGCAGTTTAAGATCGATAATGGTAATAGCAATGGGCGTACCAAACGATGGGAGGGTAAGAGGATGGACTCCCTCACGGGAAAATCACGCCGGCAACCGATGAAATGGATTTATTTTCAAAAGGAAAAGGAGGCTGACCCCACAAGGCCCTATCCCGGTTGCCCGTATTAACCTTCATGCGATGGTTCCAGGAGCAATTACCAATTTGGTACCAGGGGGGGTACGGATCGGAAGAGATTGTACGGCAAGAATTCAGAAGCGCCATCCAGATCCCTGCCACCTGGAAAAGAGGGACGTTCCATCGTTCCGCTACTTACTGCCGACACGAGTTATAATCAGTCCATGAGCCACGGATCCGGCCGGGAGAAGATGGAAGGGAAGTACGGGGAAATCGAAACGGGATCGGCCACTCTCGTCATCCGCGGAGTGACCTTCCGCCTGCGGGAGATCCTCGCCCGCTGGATGATGGACGTCCCGGAGATCATGACACTGGACGGAGGAATCCTCGGGGAAGACCACTACTGGATCCGCTTCATCGACAAGGACGACCGGTGTTACGTCGCCTTCGAGTTCAACGGGGAGTTCGACATCCTCTCGGAGATGCGGGCGGACAGCCTGGCGTGGGAAGGGGAGGACTTCTTCGCCTCCCGCTGGAGATGAAAAAGGGGTCCTGAGTCATGGGGGGACACTCCTGAGGCGGACTGGGAGGGGACACTCCTGAGGCGGGAAAAGATAACAGCCAGGAATGTCCCCTCTGGGAATGTCCCCCCTGTCGTCCTCATCTACGACGGAGAGTGCCCGGTGTGCCGGAGCGCCGTTGACTGGATCCGGGCCCGCTCGGACCCCGAGGCGTTCGAGTTTTTTTCCTGCCACTCGGAGGATCTCCCCCGGCGATTTCCTTTTATTACGAAAAGCGCCTGCCTTTCGGCGGCGCACCTCGTCCTCCCGGACGGCAGGGTCCTGGCCGGCGAGCAGGCAGCGGCCGAGATCTTCGCGCAACTCCCCGCGTACGGCTGGCTGGCACGCACCTTGCGCTTTCCCGTCGTGAGGATCTTCGCCCGTGCATTCTACCGCTGGTTCGCGCACCGCCGATTCGCGATTGCTACCCTGTTCTCCCCTGGGCACAAGGATCCCTGACGCGTAAAGGATGCGGGCCGACGCCTTTCCATGGCGAAGGCGTGCCACAACCGACCAAACGCCAGGGTGAAAAAGGAGACCGTGACGGCCCGGGGAAAAAGCGGTGCCGTTCTACACGCTCACACCACCCCATGGGCGGACATCGCCCGCGCCACCTTGAGGAACCCTGCGATGTTGGCCCCGTTGACCAGGTTCCCGGGAGAGCCAAACTCCTCGGCGGCCTCCGAGCAGATCTGGTGCACGTTCTTCATGATCGCGTGGAGCTTGGCGTCGGTCTCGGCGAATCCCCACGCCTCGCGGCTTGCGTTCTGCTGCATCTCGAGCCCGGAGGTCGCCACCCCTCCCGCGTTGGCCGCCTTCCCGGGGCCGTAGGCGATCCCGGCGTCAATGAAGACTTTCACCCCCTCGGGGGTCGTCGGCATGTTGGCCCCCTCGCCGATGGCGATGCAGTTGTTCTTGATCAGCTTCTTGGCGTCCTTCCCCGTGATCTCGTTCTCGGTCGCCGACGGAAACGCCACGTCGCACGGGATGTCCCAGATGTTCCCGTTGGGGATGAACTTGGCGCTTCGGTGGTATTCGCAGTATTCCTTGATGCGCCGCCGCTCGACCTCCTTGAGCATCTTGAGCGTCTCCAGGTTGATCCCTTTCTCGTCGTGGATCACCCCGTTCGAGTCGCTCACCGCGACGACCTTCCCTCCCAGCTGGTGCACCTTTTCCACCGTGTAGATCGCCACGTTCCCGGATCCGGAGACGACGATCTTCTTCCCCTTCAGACCGGTCTTGCGGTGCTTAAGCATCTCCTCGACGAAGTAGACGCAGCCGTACCCGGTCGCCTCGGTGCGGACCTGGCTCCCGCCGTAGACCAGCCCCTTTCCGGTGATGACGCCCGACTCGAACTTGTTGGTGAGCCGCTTGTACTGGCCGAACATGAAGCCGATCTCCCGGCCCCCCACGCCGATATCCCCGGCGGGAACGTCCGTATACTCCCCGATGATCCTCCACAGCTCGGTCATGAAGCTCTGGCAGAACCGCATCACCTCGCTGTCGGACTTTCCCTTGGGGTCAAAGTCGGAGCCTCCCTTCGCCCCGCCGATCGGCAGCCCGGTAAGGGAATTCTTGAAGATCTGCTCGAACCCGAGGAACTTGATGATCCCCAGATACACCGAGGGGTGGAACCGCAGCCCTCCCTTGTACGGACCCAGCGCGCTGTTGAACTGCACGCGGAACCCGCGGTTGATCTGGACTTCTCCCCGGTCGTCCCGCCAGGGCACCCGGAAGATCAGCTGCCGCTCCGGCTCGCAGATCCTTTCTATGATCTTCGCCTCGGCGTACTCCGGGTACTTGACGAGGACCGGCCCCAGCGAATCGAGGACCTCCTTCACGGCCTGATGGAACTCGGCCTCCCCCGGATTCCGCTTGATCACGTCCTGGTAGATTGCCTCCAGTCTTTGTGTCAACGCCATGCTCTGCCTCCTCGGGACAAAATCGTAGTAGCGGCCTGCCCGGCCGCCCGCTTCATTGACTTTACTTCCTCTTGCGTTCCCGTCAAGCATCGATAGACGAATCGGGTGTAATCGTATATATTCCCTTAATCCAAGGAGGCGACCCGATGGAAGGAAGGCTCGACGCCAGGCTCAAGGACCTGCCGCCCGCAGCGCTCCACGAGCTGATCGGAAGGATTTCCGCGGTCGACGAGCACAAGGGGTGGATGCGGGGCCGTGCCGCTGCCTGTCCGCAGGTCCTCGCGCGATTGAGGAAAGAGACGATGGAGTTCCCGGAGGGGGTGGCGGTTCGGTTCTCCACCCGGGCCTACTTTCCGCTGCCGCACAACCCTCCCTGGGGAGAGCGGCGTCCCGGCAAAAGCGGCGGGGAACCTTCCCGAAGGGCCGGTTACGGCAACCTGCTTCGGTCCGTATTCGACGGCTATCACGACATGGAGTTCGGGGAGAACCTCATGCTCCGGTTCCACGGGCTGCTGTTCCACCATGCGGGCGCCAACCGGCCGCACGTCGGACAGTACAAAAGCGTTCCCGACAAGCCGTCGGTCTACCGTTACGGCGGGACGGAGTCCCCGGGGCTCCGCCCGACGGAGCCGCATCTCGTCCCGAAGGAGATGGAGATCCTGACGCGCTGGACGGTGTCACGCCTGCGCTCTTCCGATTTTCACCCCCTCCTGGTCATCGCTTCCTTCCTCCTCGAGTTTCTCGCCATCCGTCCCTTCGCGGACGGCAACGGACGGATGAGCCGGGTCCTCGCCAACCTCCTCCTCCTGCAATCCGGCTACGAATACCTTTCCTACCTCTCGCTGGACAAGGTCATCGCGAACCGGGGGATGGACTATGCCTTCGCCTTGCGAAGAGGGCAGGCAAAACGAAACTCCCCCCGCCCGGACATCACGCCGTGGCTTCGTGCGTTTCTCGACTTGCTGCAGACGCAGGCGGCGGAACTCCGCGCCATCCTGGATAACCGTCCCCGGGAAGACCTTCTTTCGGGAAACCAGCGAGCCGTCCTGTCCCTGCTCGATCGCCATCCGGAGGTGAGCATTCGCCTGGTCTGCGGGGAGCTCGGCATCCCCCGCGATACCGCGAAGCAGGTCCTCGCTCGTCTCTACGATCTGGACCTGGTCCGCCGTACGGGGGCGGGGCGGGCTACGCGGTACCATCTCCTTCCCCTGTCACCCGGCTAAGAGTCCTTCTCCGAGTTCGGCAAGGTAGCAGATCGCCCGCTGCCCTGGCGAATTCGCGTTCAGGTAGACCGCCCGCCCGCCGGAAGCTTCGGGAATGTCGATGACACGAACGACGTTTGCCCAGCGGGCTTCTTCCGGGAGCAGGGTCGCCAGACGGTTTTCCTTCCGCTCGAAGAACTCCTCGTTGAGGAAGTTCCCCTTCTTCCCGTAGTAGACGGCGAAGTAGAGCATGTCCGCCTCGACCAGGTCGTTGAAGAAGTGGGTCCCGAGGGAGACGTCGGGGACGACGTCCCCCTGCATACCGACGATTTCGCAGAGGATCGACACCGTGTTGATCTCCGCGAAGGAGACGGGAACCCCCAGCGACGGGGTGCTCGTCCCCCACCGCCCCGGCCCGAGCAGCATGATGGTCTTTCGCTCTCCCGCTTCCTCCTCCACGTGCGTCAACCTGCCGATCATGCGCGCGATGGAATACCGGTCGGTGACCGGCAGCTGCATGTAGGCGGAGGGTACGACGTAGATCAGGCGGTCCACCGTGGTGAACGAGCTTTGCCCGACGATCGTCCCCTGGGCCTCGAGGAGTACATCCTCCGGGGGAAGGGATTCCGGAACGGGAACGATTCGTCCCCCCTCCCGCACCTGCAGCGGGCGGCACTGGACGAGATTGATCCGGTAGCTGCCGTCCGACAGGAAGTTCGCGGTGAACTCGACATCGACCGGATACTCGTAGGCATCCCGCAGGACCTTGAGCATCTCCCGGATATCCTCCACGAACCCCGTCTTCGAAAGGAGCCTGTCGAACGTCAGGACCCACGGGGAGGGGACGGATGGTCTGCCGTTCCCGAAGCGGTCGGACGGAACACTTTTCTGGGTGGCGAACATCCCGACGGGAAGGGAGGGGCTCTTCTGCAGAACATTTTCGAAAAGGAGCGGGCAGAACCGGTTCTCCGCAAGGTCGAGAACGTCGACCCTCCTCTGGGCGTACTCCATCACCTCATCGAGGTTCGCCTCGGGACGCCGGAGCGGCGCGTTCAGGGCGACCACCCGGGTGTAGTCGTCGTCGCTCCGGTTGACCGCCCTCGTGCCCAGCCCGAAGACCAGCCGGATGACGCCGGACTCGGGGTCGATGTACTCGCTCCACGCGTACGGGTTGTACGAAAGTCCGACGCCCGCGATGTGCGGATAGTACAGGTGGCCGTGAAAGGCCCCGGACACCCTCTGCACCAGGATCCCCATCTGCTCGTCCCTGTCGAGAAGCCCCCGGTGGGCGCGGTAGAGGAGCGCCTCCCGGCTCATGCTGCTCGCGTAGACGGTCTTGACCGCCGACAGGAAGGCGGACAACCGTTCTTCCGGCGACCCCTGGTTCGGACAGAAGACGCTCTCGTACTTGCCCGTGAACGCGTTGCCGAACCCGTCCTCCAGCAGACTGCTCGACCGGACGATGATCGGGGACTGGCCGAAGTATTCGAGCATGGGAACGAACTGCTCCCGGAGGAAGGAGGGAAAGGTCCCCGACAGGATCTTTTCCTGCACCTCCTCGGAGCCGTCGAGGAAGGTCGCGGGGTTCCTCTGGCTCCGGCGCATTCCCCAGCACCCGTTCCGGACGAGGTAGGTGTAGAAGACGTCCGACCCGATGTAGAAGGAGTCGTGCCGCTCCAGCCTCTCCCGCCACTTCCCGTCCGTCCGGCGCAGGATGGCGCGGGCCAGGAGCATCCCGACCGATTTCCCCCCGAGCAATCCCGTTCCGATCATGCGCTTCTGGATGGCGAGAAGGTCGGACAGGTCGAGGTACTTCGAGGCGAGGGAGGTGATCCGCTCGTCGCGCGTCACCATCATGCGAAGAAGCCACCGGTAGAGATTGTCCGCCTCCTCGGGCGGCATCTCCCCGCTCTCGACGCGGTCCTGGGCCTCCTTCGCCTGGACGAACTTCCTCTCCCAGATGTCGAGCGTCCGGGAGACGGAGTCGACCGGAAGCGACGTGATCCCGTCCAGGACTTCGGCCAGGACGGAGCTTTCGGCCACCGGCAGGAACTCCTCTTTCTCCCAGATGTGGGGAAGGTACATCGTGGGGGAGTACCGCTGGTCGACCTTCAGGGGGTGCACGTAGTGGCTGTCCCCGTGGCGGAAGATGTCGAGAAACAGCTGCGTCGTCTCCCGGATGGCGGAGACGGCCACGGAGGAGTGGAAGTCCCGCAACAGCGCGAAGTACGTCACGGTGTCCAGTTCGAAGAGGTAAGGACAGGTCACCATGAAGAAGTTCCCGAGCATCAGGTCGCTGTACCAGTCGGCGGCAAGGTCCGACAGGCAGTCGAAGACGTAGTACGCTCCCCTGCCGGAACGTTCGATCACCCGGTGGATATTCGCGGTGAACGTCTCGAACCCGACCTCGGGGGAGAGAACGTGGATCTCCGCGCCGCACTCCTCGGGAAGGAGCGCCGGATGGCGGGCGAAGCGGAAGTAGACGAGCTTCCTGCCGTTCCGCAGCGCGTTTTCGCTGAACGACTTCACCAGGACGGAGTAGTCGTCGATCAGGTCGATGCGCCAGACG
>Ga0224512_10000957_pt1 | contig 29131 bp, 23 predicted proteins | sample SF_May12_sed_USG_4_FD_169103 | JGI IMG/M metagenome (GOLD analysis project Ga0224512, IMG submission 169103) | Sediment microbial communities from San Francisco Bay, California, United States - SF_May12_sed_USGS_13 | ecosystem: Environmental > Aquatic > Marine > Sediment | place: USA... | reverse complement strand
ACTTAGGACAAGAAGATTGTGTATAGGCCGAACATCGTACGAGGGCAGGCTAGCCGAACAGGCAGAGTAATATTGGTATTTTCGGCACGAGATCGATGTTTAAATATCAACCGGCTGTCTTTATTGTCCCAGCGTCTGTCGATTGGCGTCCGGAGCGAGATTTATAACATGCCAGCGCGGCCTCTACGGAGAGCTTCGTATCAACCGATACGCCGTGCTGATTCATAACTTGACCGAGAGCGTTCAGGCACAGCAACACATTTTTTTGATTACAGCTAGAACCCATCAATCCGATTCGCCAGACTTTTCCGGCAAGCGGGCCAAGACCGGCACCGATTTCGAGCTGGTGATTGGCTAGTAAATCTCTGCGAACCCGAGCATCGTCGAGACCATCGGGAATCAACACGCTGTTTAGTTGCGGCAGTCGATGCTCGCTATCGACAAGGAAATCGAGACCCAGGATCTGTAAACCTGCGGCCAGCGCGGCGTGCTGCAGTTCATGACGCGCCCAGGCGTTTTCAAGGCCTTCCTCGTGCAGAATGCGCAGTGCTTCATGCAGTGCATACAGCCCATTGATTGGCGCGGTATGATGATAAGCTCGCTGATCGCTTTTTCCCCAATAACCCATGACCAGGTTCAGGTCGAGAAACCAGCTCTGTGCTTTGTGCGGTCGATCGCGAATGACTGCGGCTGCGCGATCACTGAAAGTCACTGGTGAAATGCCGGGTACGCAAGACAGGCATTTTTGTGTTCCCGAGTACACGGCGTCCGCGCCCCAGCCGTCTACATCGACTTCGATGCCACCCAGTGATGTCACCGCATCAACGATAGTCAGGCAATGGTGCGCTTGCGCCAGTTGGCAAAGTTCAGCCGCATCCGAGCGCGCTCCGGTGGAGGTCTCGGCGTGGACAAACGCAAGAACGCGAGCGTCGGGGTTAGCTCGCAATGCATCCTCGACCTTCTGCAGATCGACGGCATTCCCCCAGTCGTCCTGCGTCACGATCGGGATCGCTCCGGATCGCTCGACGTTTTCTTGCATGCGCCCGCCAAACGCGCCGTTCTGCGCTACGATTACTTTGTCGCCCGGGCTTAAAAGGTTTACAAAGCAGGTCTCCATCCCGGCGGACCCTGGCGCCGACACCGGCAAAGTCAGATTGTTCTGTGTTTTGAATGCGAACTGCAGCAGCTCTTTTATTTCATCCATCAGGCCGATAAATGCCGGATCCAGGTGACCAATGGTCGGCCTGGACAATGCTTCCAGAATACGCGGGTGCACATCTGACGGGCCGGGACCCATCAATGTACGTGCAGGGGGGTGAAATGGCTGCACCATTTGCTGTTCTCCAATTTATTATTAACAGGTTCTTAGTCGAACTTGATACCTTGCGCGAGATCAGGCTTTTCTTGACCCCAATAGGTGGTGCTGGTCTGGCGACGCATATAGGCACGCCAGGCATCCGTGCCCGACTCCCGGCCTCCGCCGGTTTCTTTTTCGCCACCAAAAGCCCCGCCAATCTCGGCGCCGCTCGTGCCAATGTTCACATTAGCGATGCCACAATCACTGTTCATCTTGAAATAGCTTGCCTCGCGCAGGTCGGTGGTAAATATCGCAGATGACAAGCCTTGTCTTACGGCGTTGTGAAGATCGAGTGCATTCTCTAGTACGTCATACGTTAGCAAGTAAAGAATTGGTGCAAAAGTTTCTTCGCAGACGACGTCGGCTTGCCTCGGCATACGCACCAAAGCGGGTTCCGCATAGTAGGCATCCGGGCCGAGATCTTCCCGCACGCGACGCCCACCGGCCAGGCATTGACCGCCTTGCGCGGCGGCCGAGGCCAGCGCCGCCTGCATAGCATCGAACGCATTCAGATCGATCAATGGACCGACCAATGTATTCGAGTCGCGCGGATCCCCGATTCGATCGGCAGAAATCTTTGCGTAAGCAAGCTTCAGACGTTCAGTCAAGGACTCGATGATGCTGTGGTGGGCAATCACCCGACGAGTGCTTGTGCAACGCTGGCCTGCCGTGCCGACAGCGCCGAAAACGATGGCGGGCACGGCCAGCTCCAGATCAGCCTTATCGCTGACCAGTACGGCATTATTGCCACCCAATTCCAGCAGCGATTTGCCGAAACGTGCTGCGACCTGCGGCCCGACGATAGCGCCCATCCGAGTACTGCCGGTCGCGCTGATCAGTGCAATGCGTGGATCGGCGACCAGCCGCTGGCCAAGATCTGCCGCCCCGATGATTACTGAACTGAGTCCCGGCGGCACGGCTTCGAAATCACGACAGGCCTGCTCGAAAATGGCCTGGCAAGCCAGTGCGGTCAGCGGTGTTTTTTCCGATGGTTTCCAGATGACGGGATCCCCGCAAACAATTGCCAATGCAAAGTTCCAGCTCCACACCGCCACCGGAAAATTAAACGCACTGATAACCCCGACCGGCCCAAGCGGGTGCCAGGTTTCGGACATCGTGTGCTGCGGCCGCTCGGAAGCGATGTTCAATCCATAAAGCTGCCGTGAAATACCGACCGCAAAATCACAGATATCGATCATTTCCTGAACTTCACCGCGCCCTTCTTCAATGATTTTTCCGCTCTCAAGCGTCACGAGCTGGCCAAGCTCCTCTTTGTGTTCCCGCAACGCCTCGCCTAACAGGCGGATTAACTCACCCCGTTTCGGCGCCGGGATGGTGCGCCATTTGGCGAAGGCTTGCCCGGCCTGCCGAACTTTCTGGTCAGCCGATTCCGCTGTATCCGCATTGACACCGGCGATAACTTGCCCATCGATCGGTGATCGAATCTCGATGGGCTCACCAGGTCGGCTTTTTAGATCGACTCCAAGAGATTCGAGCCACTGTAATGCGTTCATGTTAATTGCCCAGAGACGGGTGATTATTGGCGTATAGCTGCCCGGTTGAGGTTTTCAGAAACAAGTCGAGCGGGATGTCTTCCTGCTTCACAAAACCTTTCTGCGGCAGCTTTTGCTCGCTGACCAGTTCCACCACCGCGACAATTGATGCTGCGGTTGTCCAGGTGATTGCGGTGTAGGATCGGCCGGCGATCTTGAGCGGCTCGTAGTCGGCGACGATTTCCTTGGTCTGCAGACGACCGTTGATATAACCCTGAACGGATGCGTGGACCAGCACACGATCCTGGTCATCTGGAGGCAGCGTATCCCGCAGAAGTTCCACGAGCGCATCGGGATTGTTGCGGAATCGGAGTTCTTCGAGCAGCAAACGCATGCAATTAAGATGTCCCGGGTAACGGATGCTTTTATAGTTCAGACTTTCCACGCGTCCCGCGAAAGTATCGGTCATCGTTCCGAGGCCGCCCGAAGTAGAAAATGCCTCGTACTCTTCACCAAAAATACGAATGATTTCCGGGCTGCGAAGCGCCGCAACTCTGCGTGCCTCGCCATTGACGATGGCTTCGCAGTCCGCGATATATTCGTGTACCAGGCCGTGCAATGACCAGTTTCCCGCGTAACCCATTTGACCGATTGGGTTTTGGGGTAATGCGCCGACCCGCAAACGGATGTGCCGCAAACCCTCGTCGTCAAAGCGCCGTGCCAGATTCGAACCGAGGATTCCGATGAACCCGGGCGCCAGCCCATTTTGCGGAATCATGACGTGATTGGCGCTTGCCGCCATTTTGCGAATCTCCTTGGTGGTGTGCACGTCCTCGGTGGGATCGAAGTAGTGCAGGCCAAGGGACTGAGCGGCTTGCGCTGCTGCCAGCGTCTGTTGATAGGGCAGGCATGAGATCACCGCGTCCTGGCCGGAGAGCGCGGATTTCATCGTGTCCGGGTCGGTCACGTCGCCGGTTAATGCCTCGATCCCATCGGGTACGTCAGGGTTTTGCCGGATATCAATGCCTCTTACCGATACGCCGAGTTCTCGCAGCATCGTCGCCACGAGGCAGCCGACGCCGCCGAGACCCAAAATAACAGTCGATTTGAACATGACTCCACAGCCTCGCTATGCGCCACAGGGAATGATGAGACAGGTTTGGAATCTGTGTCATGCACGCCCATGCGCGATCGCTGCCGGCGCATGATGGAACATCAGCAACACCATCGGCAGATCCAGGACGGATTCTAGCAATATACCGATGGCAATACTCTTCGACCTGCCCGACAATAGGCTTGTCGAAAATGCTATTTATAATCAAACAACAAAAAGTGACTGGAGGATGCAAGCATGAGCTACGCTTACCCATGGGTTGAAGCGCCCTGGCCGGATAAGGAACTGCCGCGAGACCAGTTGGAGGACCGGATTCAGCAGCTCATTGGATCACTTAATATGTGTGTCCTGTCGACGTTCGGGGCCAATGGTCCGATTGCGAGTCCGATTGAGTACTATGTCGACGGCCTTGATGTTTACATGTTGCCGGACCCCGGAACACCGAAACTCAAGGCGATGCAGAAAGACCCGCGCGTATCGCTGGCGGTTCATCAGCCTTATCACGGCTGGCATACGGCCCGCGGTGTTCAGTATTTCGGTCAGGCCGAAATCATCGAGCCTCATGCACCGGGCTGGGAGCACGGCATGAAAGTCTTTCGCTGGCATGAATGGATGTCGGATCTCGGTATGGATACGAGCACGCCTTTTGAGCGGCAGATCGCGAAGATCGTGCCTGATCGTATTCTTTACACCGATACCTGGCTCTGGAAGCAGGGTTATTCAGCGAAGCAACGTTGGGAACGGGCAGGTTGAGGTGCAGGCAATACGGACGATGCGCCGGCCGTGATCAAATGATCGCGCTCATCATCTGTATCGCGGGGTGAATCGCCAAGCCGTCCGGACGATCTTTCAGATAACGAGCGGTAGCAAGGTCACGGCTGAAATAGAAAACATCATTGAAGCCTGCCTCCCTCAGAATATCTTCGAGTTTCGACGGCGAATACCGGCTCAGCCATGGTTCTTTTTGTTTATCCGCATAGCGAGAAATTTTTGCGACATCCTCGCGACCGGCTGCGTCCAATTCTGAATCATCGACGACGAAATCGAAAACAACTTGACTCGATGGCGCACTGCTTGCCATTTTCTCGAACATATTTCGTACGGATGCCGGTCGCAGGTAGTAGTTGACCCCAAGCCATGAAAAAAACGCGGGTTGACTAAAATCGAAGTCAGATTCCGCGAGTCCTTCGATCAATGATTGTCGTTCGAAGTCAACAGCAACGTGCCGCAGGTTTTTGCGCATCGGGATCTGCGCTTTCTTCAGCCTGTCGAGTTTCCAGCGCTGCGTGTCGGGGTGATCGATCTCATAGGTGTCGATCGGCTCACTCGGATGTCCGGTGCGGTACGGAGACGTATCCAGACCGGCGCCCAGTATGACGTATTGCCTGACACCCCGATTGATTGCTGCGCTCAATTCATCTTCCGTATAGCGGCTGCGCAAGATCGTAAATGTCCGCGCCTTCACCATGTGTGGTTTTTTATAGAGTTCCCGTTGGGCATTGATCCGCCGTTCCGTGTCCTTGCCTAGCAGCGTCAAGGCCAGCGGGTCCAGGAGTATTTTTGGATCGTTATCCAGCACCTGGTGCGCGGCCCTGAACAACGCCGTCTGTTCGGCCATATAACTGTATTTACCCGCTTCCAAGGAATTCTCCCGCCAATGCAAGGGTCCGCAAGCTTCCCATCAACAAGATAGATTCTCAAGTGTTGCCGGGCCCGGCACGGAATCGGATTTTCGCACCCTGCAGGTGGCCACCATTCCAGATGCTCTTGATTGCCGAGCGTCGCCCGATATCTCAAATCTCGGTGAGAATCCAGAGCTGTCCTGCTACTATCTCCGACCCGGACCTATCGATTGTTTGGCTCTTCCGGGAGTCATAATTCAGGAAATAATAAAAGCATGACCAAACAAAGCGACACGAAAACCATTCACGAATTTTTGGCCGAAAATCCGAATGTCGATGTCTCAGCTCAATGGGAGCGATTCTGGGACATTCATGGACGAATTGCCGACCGGATCATCAAGCGCTTTGACGCGCAGCTCCATCCGATTTCAGAGGGTGCAGATTATTACACCTCGCCGGATGGCCAGATGGAGGGCGCATTCTTCGGGTATACCGGAAATGATCTGGACTGGTTCGTCCGGTCATGGCTTGGTAATCGCAGGGCCAGCATCATAGATATGAATATCAATGTCGTATTAGGCCAGGAAACGCAGGTACCTAATCTGATGCTGATCTTTGGAACCGTGCCAAATATGCTTTTTTACGCAGACTACGTTTCTCGAGTCGATATCAAGGTCAACGAAGACTATTTGAATAAATATTACGGCGGTGATGCTAATAAGGACTACCTGGAGTTCCGCAGCAATACCGATTTCGTCTGGTCTGCCAGTCACGGTCCGGCGATTCGGGGCATGCAGTCGCCGGTTTGCTCCAGTTATATTACAGAATTGACTAATGAGCATATCGATCTTTGCGAGGCTTATCTGGAGAAATTTGTCGACCGATGGTTTGGCTGGCTTGATGAAGCCGAGAAATTATCGATGGAGCAACGCGACGCACAACAAGAGTATGACTTTACCTACCGCGAATTCACGAATCGCTCCGATCCGATGAATGTCCTGGCCGAACGTGTATTTGGTGCTGAAGGATCTCAGCATATGCTCGATCGCCGCGGTGGGCTGGTGCAGATGGAGGCGGATCGAGGTAAGTGGAGAGCCTGATCCGTTTGTCGCTTCGACCCGATATGCAGATTGCCGAAAGTGGCTGATCTGGATGCAACGGGGCTCGCCGCGACTCAGCTGCTGCACGAGGCGATGAGTCTGCATCAGCAAGGCCGACTGTCGGAAGCCGAGACTTTTTACCGTCGCGTCCTGGATGTGGAGCCGAATCATCCACAAGCATTGCGCTTGTGGGGCATTCTTGCCCGCGAGTGTGGCGAGCTTGCCACGTCGCTCAGTTTGCTGACTTGCTTGACCGAGATAACGGCTGACGATCCTGCGTCGCTCAGTGAACTGGCATTGACTCACATGATGTCGGGCCATTTGTACCAGGCCGATGCATATTTTCGGCAGGCATTGGTCTGCGATCCCTATTTCTATAAAGCGCTTGCTAATCTCGGTGCTTTACTGCATCGCCGCGGCCATCTTCAAGAAGCGATTAGCATGTACCGTCGTTGTCTTGACCTGCAGTGCGACGATCTCGAGGTGCGCTGCAATCTCGCTAATGCGCTGATGGATGCCGGTAAGGGTGATGAAGCTTTGGCGGAGTGCGACGCGGCCTTGTCGGTTTCGCCGGATGACCCGTTTCTGCTAGCGAATCAAGGTGGCGTGCTCTGTGGGCTAGAGGAGTTCGAGCTTGCGGCCCGGATACTGGAGCAAGTTGCCGCTGCGGATTTTGTCGATGACATGGCGTTGATCAACCAGGGTTTTGCGTACAGTCGTCTCGGGCGAGCGCAGGCCGCCGTGGACGTGTTGGGCAGGGCGGCGACGGCGTACCCCGACAGCGCTCGAGCGGCCGCAGATCTGGCTAATGCGTGGGTGGCTGTGGATGAGATCGACAATGCGCTGGAATGCTGTGAGAGTTTTCTCGCACGCCATCCCGGCGAACGTTTAGTCCTGGCGAACTATGTTTATGCCCTGAGAGATGCGGGTCGCATCGATGAGGCTGGCGCGATCCTGGATTTCAACCGACTGCTCAAGGTGCAGGACATCGACGTTCCGTCTGCTTACGAGTCACTGGCAGCTTTTAATCACGCGCTTGCGATCTACATTCAAGGTCATGCATCCCTGTTGGCTAACCCACTCAGAAAAGCGACGACCGGTGGCGAGCAGACCGGTGAACTGGATCCTTCGGACAACGCGGCAATATCAGTTTTCGCAGATCTGGTCAATGGCGTCGTCCGCGACACGGTTCGAAAATACCGTAATGCGGGGTTTTCGGATCATCCGGCCATGGCCTGTGCGGCAGACTCCTGGACGCTTCGGATTTGGGCGACGGTGCTACAGGCCGGCGGCTGCCAAACGCCGCATCTGCATCCAATGGCGTGGCTGAGTGGCGTCTATTATGTGCAGTTGCCGTCTGATCTTGAATCTACTGGTGGTTTGGAGTTCGGATCGCCGCCAGCGCATTTGCATGTGAACTCCAAGCCTGATACATACCCGGTCGATGCGAGGGAAGGGCGACTGGTTTTGTTCCCTTCCTATTTTTATCACTGCACCAAGCCGTTCATTTCCGAGCAGGCGCGGATCAGTGTCGCGTTCGACGTGATTCCAGAGTCAGTGCGGACTTAGCTCGCCCTTTTCACCAAGCTACTCCAACTCGAACGTTTCCGGTAATTCGTTCAATGTATTGCGGGCTTCTTCGATTCCCGGAAAGTCCCCTTGTGCGAGGTCGATGGCTTGTTCCAGTTCTTCCCGCGCGCGTATCGGATTTTGACTTCGAAAATATGCCATGCCCAAATGGTAATGCAGCAGCGGTACTTCATCGGCAGCTGAAACTGCCTTATCAAGGAAAGGAATGGCCTTCCGGTAATCGCCGTTGCGATAGTAGGCCCAGCCGAGTGTATCTGCAAGAGCGGCGGAGTCACTGTTTTCGAAGCGCTTCGCCATCTCCAGCGCGGTGGTGAGGCTTTCAGCATCAGTCCGGCGATCCAGCAGCAAGGCAGCCAGATTATTTATAGCGACTTCATTATCCGGATTTGCTTCGACAAGGCCCTCATACAAGGAAATAGCATCTTCATATCGGCCGGACATCTCGTATTGAGTTCCAAGAACCAGGCCCATCGCGACGTTGTCCGGAATTGCCTTATAGCCGCGTTCGTACGCCACGATGCGGGCCGCCGGATCATCCGGATACAATGAACCCAGTAACGCATAGGTCCGCACTTCGTCCGGGGTCTCGGCTATGACTTCTTCAAGCAGGTTTACGGCGGTCTCTCTGTCATTTTGTGATGCGTAGACCGAGGCGCGCAGTAATTTGGCGCTCGTTTGTGACGGATACTTTTCAATTTGTGCATTCAACACTTCGATGGCTTCATCCGACCTGCCACCGGTGACCAGGACCTGCACGAGTCCCTGTAGTGGCTCCGTTGCCGTCGGACTCTTTTCCAGTGCCCGTCGGTAGGCCGCAATGGCCTCTTCACCGGATTGCCTGGCTTGCAGCACCCGGCCGAGCTGGAATTCCGCGAGTCCCGTTGTATCTTCCAGCTCCAGCAGGTTGCGCGCCTCGATCTCCGCAGCCTCCACTTCTCCCTGCAGCAATAACGCCTGGATTAGGTTGGCGCTTGACTGACGATCTTGCGGTGCCGCTTCAAGCTGCTCGCGAAGGACTTCTTCGGCGAGTTTTATATCACCTCGTCTGGCCAGCAAATCGGCCAATTCGTTTGATGCAGCGGAGTTCGCCGGATTTATCTCAAGTACCTGCCGATAAACGCCCCGGGCCAGTTCAGTATTTCCCGCGCGCACATGACAACGGGCCAGCAGAAATAATGCACGCTCGGATGTGGGGTCGGATCGCAACACCGTGCGCAGGTCCGCTATCGCGCTGTCATATTCCTGGTCTGTGAAAAAGAACGCAGCGCGAACCATTAACGCATCAGCATTCTCCACGTCCTGACTGAGAATGCGGTTTACTATTGTTCTTGCTTCGTCCAGTTCATTTTGCGAAATTTTGATGACTGCCCGGCGATTCTGAGATGAAAACGACGCCTCACTTCCAGCTGCAAGGGACTCCACCTCGAGATACAGTTGGTACGCCTCGTCAGACCGTTCGGTCGCCTCATATAATCGGGCCAGGGCAAAGTTCAGTATCGCGGAATCCGGCTGTTCGTCGATGAAGGATTGGAGCGTCTTTATGGAGGCCTCTATTCCGCGTTGATCTGCGACAAAGCGGGCGAACGCGATGCGAAGCTCGGGATTATCAGGCTCATCGTCGATAATCTGTCGCAAAATCGCTTCTGCTTCGTCGATCTTGCTCTGCGCAACATAAATTTGTGCAAGGCCGACGGCGTAATCCCGGTTTTCCGGGAAATCCTCCCTCAGCGCAATCAATTCGATCGCAGCTTCGTCCAGTCGATTCGCGTAACGCAGCAGGAGTACGCGAAATTGGCGCAATTTTTGGGCGTCCTCCGCCCCTTCAGCCTCTTCGATACTCTTATCGATATCCTCTAAGGCCAGCTCCATTTTACCAATCGACATATTGATTCCGGACTGGAAAATGATCGCGTCGATAAATTGCGGATCCGTCTCCAGGGCGGCCTCTACCTCGGCGAGTGCCTCATTTCTTTGGTCACGCAGATAAAGGAGACGGGCGTTGAGTAATCGCACCTCGGGGTCATCAGGGGCAAGTGCCAGTGCTGCATCGATATGCTCCTGGGCCTGATCGGCGGCGCGCCCCAGCACGAAATAGGTTCCAAGCTTGACGCGTGCGCGGACATCTTCAGGATCGGCATCGATAGCAACCAGAAGATGTCCGACCGCCTGACCAAAATTACCTTCCTTTTCCTCGATGTCAGCTAACAGAAAACGTACCGCGACGTTTCTTGGTTCGAGCTGGGCAGCATTCAATGCCTCGATTCGAGCTGTCGTGTAATCTTCTTGCTCGAACAGTTCCTGGGCTTTCTGCTGGTGAGCGGCGGCACGGTCTTCGGCTGAGCCGCATGCGTTAAGCGAGACACACGACATAACGAGAACTAATAGAAACAGATTCAGGCGCACCTGTACTCTCCTAAGCATATTGATCTGATACGGTCATCGATCTTCGATTAAGTTGCGGATTATACGACGTTCAGCGCAGCGCAGGCACGACGCGCTCGCCAATGATCCGGAGTGCTTCCATCGGATCATCATGAAGCCGCAAGGCGATTTCGGTGAGGCCATTTCGCTGAAAGACCCTAAAACGTTCGATTTCCCGATCAAGGTCATCGAGACCACCCGTGGATGTCATGCCATGCATCAATTTGTCGTTGATCTCATCGGGAACGCCTTCGACGATACCGGACCGGTCGAAATAAGCGGCTACGTATGCATCAAAATGATCCGCTACAAATTGACATTCTTCTTCGGTCAGCCAATTGATAAGCAGGTCCGGATCGAGTTTTCGTCCACGCCATGCGAGCTCTCGACGTGACTCACGATAGGCTTCTTCCTTGTCTGCCTTGATATGCCAGGCCCAGAAGGTGTTGACGTGAAAATCCTGCGGCGGGTGATCGCGTCGGCTGACGCCGGTGTTCACGTGTTCCATGGCTGGTGCGACGATTTCTGGCGGCGTACAGCCGACAAATACGCCATCAGCGACGCGTCCGCCCATGCGCATCATCATAAATCGATAGGCCGTCATATAAATCCGTGGAGCAGCTGCGTGCAGCCATTCATACGCGCACGGATGCTTCACATTGAATATTTCGCCGCTGTAACCATCACCGAGATTTCCATGCGCCGCAGACAGCACTATTTCCAATGCTTCCCGGACGGCCAGCACGATCTTCTTTGGTGTCTTGAGATCCATGGCGTCCAGGTTCCCCTCGCCTGCACCAATCGCGATCTGGCCGCGGCCATTCGATAGCTCATTGAGTGACAAAATCCCATTGGCGATCTTCAGCGGATGCATTTCAAATGGGCTGACGGCCAGTGGCCCGATCAGCAGGCGATCGGTCGATTGAGCCAGCGGTACGAGGCTGATAAACGGGTCCCAATGAGCAAAGTAATTAGACGTCCAGAGCGCCCTTATTCCGAGCTTCTCAGCCGCCAGACCTAATTCGGTAATCTGCTGGGGCGTCAGATCGGGCTCAAGAATAATATCGATATCCAAATTGAATTGCCTCGCGAGCCCTGAGCCCTTGATGATGGAACCGGTAACGATAGCCTGTTAAAGCCCTGAATTCCAGACAATATAGAAGCCGGAGACTGCAGATGATTATTGGATTGACGCCGATAGCCGCCCGTATATGCATCGGCATGGCATTTGTGTTGCCGATCGACGAACGTAAAATGTGGCTATGGAAATCTTTTCTTTAAGTCGCTGTTTCGGCGGGTCGATCGGTTATTACGGTCACGATGCGAAAACTACCCGATGCCCAATGCGCTTCAGCGTGTTCGTCCCAGCCCAGGCAGACGCAGGACCGGTGCCGGTTTTGTGGTGGCTGTCGGGTTTGACTTGCACGGAGGACAATTTCACGGTCAAGTCAGGCGCATACCGATTAGCTGCGAAATACGGTCTGATGATTGTTGCGCCGGACACCAGCCCGAGGGGCGAAAATATCCCGGACGACGCGGACTACGATCTTGGCCAGGGCGCCGGTTTCTATCTGGACGCGACAAACCCTCCGTGGTCTGAACACTTTAATATGTATAGCTATATTACCGAAGAGCTGCCGGCACTCGTGTTCGCCGAATTCTCTGCCGCGGCCGGTGCCCAGGGGATATTTGGCCACTCTATGGGTGGCCATGGGGCGCTGACGATCGGCCTCAAAACCCCCGAGCGTTTCAATTCGATATCCGCATTTGCGCCGATCGTCGCGCCGATGCAATGTCCGTGGGGGCAGAAGGCATTTTCGGCATACCTGGGTGCCGATCGCTCGGCCTGGCGCGAATATGATGCCACGGATTTAATGTCCAGTGCCGGAGATCGTTCAGCACGACCGAAAATATTGATAGATCAGGGTCTGAACGATGATTTTCTTGACGCGCAATTGATGCCGGATAAGTTTGTTGCTGCATGCCAGGCAGTGAATCAACGGCTGGAACTGCGGAAACATGAGGGTTATGACCACAGTTACTTTTTTATTTCGTCTTTCATCGATGATCATATTCGGCATCACGCTGAAATTTTGATGGGATGAAAGGCGACTCGAAGATAGTTGCCCTCGTATTGCCACACCGGACTATCTAATGCTTCGGCTGCTGAATTTCGCTCGCGCGACCTGGATATTTGCAGCCGCATCCGTGGCGGGCGTCGGGATCTTTGCGTTTTCGATCGGCCGGTTGATGTTGCCGCACAGCGCGCCGCTGGGTGCGCGAATCGGAGAAATGACCTGTTTGCAGCTGGTATTCACCAGCGAAGCTGCGACGAACCTGATTCTGTCTTTTTCCCCTGAGGCGCAGGCGGCCATGTTAAAGCTGCTGGTTCCGGGGGATCTGACCTTTGCCTGGAGTTATGGGCTGATACTTTTTGGGCTGGTTGGTTTACTTGTCCTGCGGCTGAACGGATCCTGGCGACGTATTGGCGTTTATGTGATGTGGTTCCCGCTGGCGGCCTCCCTGCTCGACAGCATCGAAGACATTTTCCTGTTCAATATCGTCAGCGCGGTGATCGATGATCCCGGCATCCAGGTGCCTGCGATCCTGCCGTTGCTGGCAAGTACAGCGGCAACACTCAAATACCTGTTTTTGTGCCTGCTGACGCCCATCTTTGCCGTTGCTGGAGTTATTCAAGGCTTGCGATCTGATCGTAGCATTGGCGCGTGGATTATTTACGTACTCCTTATATATGCGGTCGGCAGTATTGTGGTCCGTCCGTTGCAACAGATACCGGCCTGCTTTTGAACTGCACCTTTGGGGACAGGCACCTTTTTCTTTGGCAATAGTGGGACTTTATTGAGCAACTCTTGAAAAAGGAGCCAGTCCCCGAAGCACCTTTAACCTGGATTCATTTAATGCGCCGCCAGCTTTTGGTGCCTGAGCGCTGTTTGCTCCATCCGTGGTAGGGATGTCTTTTAAGCAGCTCCGGGTCACGAAAAAGCAGCACGAGAAGTCCACCCGCAACAAATCCTCCGATGTGCGCCCAGAATGCGACACCGCCACCCTGCGCGCCGATCGAACTGATACCGCCGAGCATTTGTAGCAGGAACCAATACCCCAGCATGAACACGGCGGGGACCGCGAACGTCGTCACAAAGAAGCCGAGGAAAATCAGCATATGCACCTTAACTCGCGGATACAGCAGGATGTAGGCGCCCATGACCCCGCCAATGGCGCCGGATGCGCCAACCATCGGCACTCCGGACGATGGATTCGAGATGACTTGCAGCGCGGCCGCGGCAAGTCCGCATAGCAGGTAAAACACAATGAATCGCCCATGACCCATCGAATCCTCAACATTGTTTCCAAAGACCCACATGAACCACATATTGCCGATTAAATGCAGCCAGCCGCCATGCATGAACATATGTGATATCGCGGTATGCAAGCCGGCATCGCCCGTCAGGACACAGGCAGTATTTGGGCCAATCGGGAAGCTGGTGCCGGCTGGGAGCGTGCCGAGCAGTTCGCCTGGAATAAGACCCAGTGTGCATACCGACTGCGCCAACGCCGCGCCACTCCCAAGGCCTTGCACGAATATCCAGGCCAGGAGGTTGACGGCAATAATTCCATACGTCGCATACGGCGTCAGAAAGTGCGGGTTGTCATCGCGAATCGGAAACATTGTCGAATGGAAAGATTGAGAAGGGCCGCTAGATAATGCCTGAAAAAAATAGCAGTTGCTGCCTGCGCATGCTTATATCCATCCTGGGGAGTCTGTTGTGTCCCGGTCGTCTTTGCGATTAGCATTGACAGACATAAAAACAAGGGCAATGCGATGAGAAGGCTGGCCAAACGATTTCTCGATCAGGAACTGTCGCGGCGTGATTTTGCGCGGGGTCTGGCTGCGATGGGCTTCAGCGCCGCCGCAATTCAGTCGGTGATCGGCGCGATCGCGCATGGCCAGACAGTGGTGCCTCGGGACGGTGTCAAATTTGTCGGTTCAGGCGGTGAGATTCTTGCCGAGTGTCTGCGTGCGGCGGGTGTTGAATATATTTTTGATGTCAATTCGACGGGTCAGACATCATTTTACGATGCGCTGATAACGCGTCCGGATCTCAAAATGATTGTGGCGCTGCAGGAGGGGCAGGCCGTTGCCATGGCGCACGGCTATGAACTCGCAAGTGGACAGCCCGGCGTGCTGTTATTGCCGAGTATCGGCATTCCTAATTCCTTGAGTAATCTTTATAACGCCTGGAAGGATCGTTCGGCGCTGGTGGTCTTCTCGGATGGTTCGGACACGGAAATAGCGGGTCGGGATGGCTTCCAGCAGGTCGATGACTGGCTGGCGCCGACCGAGCAATTTACCAAGTGGCGATGGGCGGTCGGGCGCCCGAATCGTATCGCCGAGATGGCGCGACGTGGAATCAAACTCGCCGGGACCCCTCCCGGCGGTCCGGTTTATGTTCGAATTCCGAGAAATGTTTTCGTTTCGGCAGCCGTCGAGACGACGATTTATCCGCAATCTGCTTTCGATGTATCGGTGCGGATGGAACCCAAGGCCGAACTTATCGAGCAGGCCGCACGATTGCTGATCGATGCCGAGAATCCGATGATCAATGCGGGCGGTGAGGTCACCCGCGCCGCGGCGAACGAGGACCTGATCGAACTCGCAGAGCTTTTATCCTTGCGCGTCACGCAGGGTTACAGTGTCTACAGTGATTTTCCATTTAAGCATCCGTTGTTTTCCGGACACTACTCGATGGGATTTCCTCGGGGGCTGTTAAAGACTGACGTGTTTTTGAACCTCGGTAGTCCAATGCCTGATCCGGCGATCGTAACAGCACCGGTGCCGAAAACCGCAAAAATCATCAACGCGCGGGTCGAGTACGACAAGATCGCCAACATGTACCCGACCGACATTGCGATTGCCGCGGGTCTCAAGGAGACCACCCGGGCGCTTATTGATGCGGTGAATGCCATGACGACGAAATCGCAGCGCGCGAAGCTGAAAGCGGCGCGCCTTCCGGCTGCAGAGCAGGAGTCCGCGGGCGCCGCAGAACGAATGCAGCGCCGCGCCCAGCGCGGTTGGGATAACTCGCCATTGTATGCAGAGCGCCTGTGTTACGAGATGGATCAGGTGCTGGATGAGAACGCGACCATCGTCGTTGAGACCGGCGACCGGACGCCGAAGGACTGGATGACGTTCGGGCCGGGACGAAAGAGTTTGATCGGCCCGACGACGGGCTTCGCGCTGGGCTGGAGTGTCGGGGCTTCGCTGGGTGTCAGAATTGCGCGGCCGGGCCGGCAGGTGGTTAGCCTGGTCGGCGATGGCGCCATGCTGTTTGGCCAACTGGAGGCGTTATGGACGGCGTCGCGCTATAACATCCCGGTCATTATCGTCGTGTTCAACAACCGTGCCTATGACGCGGAACGTGGCCGCATTCATTTTTTTTCCGAGGTGGCCAGGCAAGATAAAGCGCTTTGGAAAGATATGTCCTGCTACCTGGGTGATCCGGTCGTTGATTTTGTCAGCATCGCCAAAGGTTTTGATATAGAAGGCCGGGTGATATCCCGGCCAGACGAGATAAAGTCCGCGTTTGAAACGGCCATGGCCGTCAATCGTGAGGGGCGTCCGTACCTGATCGATGCATTTGTTGCCCAGCGTGGGCCGGCCGCCGGACAAAACTGGCATCCCGAGATTTCTATTGCTTGAATTATAGATCTCGTGGATCGTTGAAATGAAAAAGGAGAACCACCAATGAGTACATTACAGGATTTCGAGATCACGGACATTGCGGGCAAGGCTAACCTGATCGAGGATCTTAGCGGCAAGGTCGTGCTGGCCGTGAATGTCGCCAGCAAGTGCGGTCTTACGCCTCAATATGCGGGGCTGGAAAAATTGTACGAAGAGCTGAACGACAAGGGTCTGGTTGTAGTTGGTTTTCCCTGCAATCAGTTCGGTGGACAGGAGCCCGGCAGCGAGAACGAGATTATGGAATTCTGTCGGACTAATTATTCGGTGCAATTCCCGTTGACGCAGAAAATCGAAGTGAATGGCGCAGATCGTCATCCGATCTACAAATGGCTGACCAGTGATGATGACGGATTTCCGGGCGATATTGAATGGAACTTCGAGAAATTTCTGATCGATCGGGAAGGTAAAGCAGTAAAACGTTATCCGCCGGCGACGACGCCGGAAGATGGTGGGCTATTGCAGGACATATCCGAATTACTCTAAATTCCATTGTTCCCAGACGGGCCGGCAGTCGGAGGGCAGTTCGGTAGCCCGGCCGACTTCGCGCCAGCCCTCGGTTGGCTGATGGAAATCTGATCCCGAGGACGCCAGCAATCCCTTATCCAGGGATAATCTGGCGAGCCGTTCGGTCAGCTCTGCTTGCTGTTGTCCCGAAATGACCTCCATGCCATGGCCGCCCGCATTGCAAAATGCGTCAAGCAAAGCACCTGTCTTGGTCCAGGTTAGACCGTATTTCGCCGGGTGGGCCAGCACCGCCGTGCCCCCTGCCTGTCGTATCCAGTCGATGACCTGCGGCATCGGCGCCCAGTTCCTTCTAATATCACCCGGTTTCCCGGGTCCGAGAAATTTCCTGAAGGCTGCGTTGATGTTTTTGACTTTGCCGATATTGACGAGATGTTGCGCAAAATGCGGGCGCCCGATATAGGTATTTCCAGCGATTTTCCTGACAGCGGCGAGCGAATTTTCGATGCCGTGAGCTTCGAGACGCACGGCAATCTGCTCGGCACGCGCCGCACGCGCCTTTTGTTGATAATCGATGGCCCTGTTCAGAGCTTCACTCTGAAGCTCGATGTTTAGCCCGAGGATGTGAATGCCCGTGTTTTGCCAATAGCTTGAGAATTCAATTCCGGGAATCAGCTGCACGGGGACGCGTACTTCGGTTCCGAGTTCGCGATATGCCGCGCAGGTATCGTGATCAGTGATGGATAAAAACTCAACGCCACGACTCGCCGCGCGCTGGCAGAGTTCTATTGGTTCAAGTTTTCCGTCAGAAGCGGTCGTATGAGTGTGCAGGTCGATACGCACGAATTACTCTGTATTGGGAAAGGGGGCAGTGGGAAAGGGAGCAGTGGAAAAGGGGACAGGCACCTTTTTCTCTGGCGATGGTGGGTTGTTATTCAGCAACGCTGAAAAAGGAGCCAGTCCCTTCAATAATCGGACGTTCTTGACAGGCATGGGGACAGGCACCTTTTTGTCGGGCAATGGTGAGACTTTAATGAGCAGCTCTGAAAAAGGAGCCAGTCCCCAGAGGTCGCCAGTGCGTCGGTATTCAGTATCAGCAAGGATGGGGACAGGCACCTTTTTCTCCGGTGATGGTGGGACGTTTTTCAGCAACTCTGAAAAAGGAGCCAGTCCCCTGCTATGCAGGGTCCGGAGCGACGCGGCATATTTTTATGCCCATGTTTCCGCCGGTGAACAAACTGGACAGTGCATCGGGCATGTTTTCCAATCCGTCTGCCTGGTCTTCGGTATTCACCAGCAGGCCCTCCCGATACCAGTGGGTCAGGGCCTGCTCGGCTCGGGTATATTCATCCCCCCAATAATCAAAATTGACAAATCCTTCCATGCGCGCACGCCTGGCTAAAAGATATCGGTAATTAATCGGCCCATTCTGTGCCCCGCGTACGTAGTCCGTCGAAATATATCCACATATGACCACGCGGGCGTGCATGGCGAGATGTGTCAGTCCGACATTCAGAATATCACCACCGACATTGTCGAAAAATACGTCGATCCCGTCGGGTAATAGCGTCGCGAGGCGTTCATCGATGTTCTCTGTCCGGTAATTGATCGCCGCATCGAAGCCGACTTCATTGCACAGCCAGTCACACTTTTCCTTCGAGCTTGTTGTGCCCACGACACGCTTCGCACCTTTGATTTTGGCGATTTGCCCGGCGACGGAGCCGATACCGCCCGCACCGGCGGTAACGAGAACATTATCGCCGGCCGCAACATCGCCTATATTAAGGAGTCCCAGGTAGGCGGTGACCCCGGCCTGACCGAGTAGGCCGACGGCCGTGGATAAAGGCTTGACCGGATCGGTCACCTTTTTCGTACTGAAAACGAAATCGGACCCGCGCGGCTTTTGGATCGAATAATCCTGCCAGCCGAGGGAGCCGACGAAGATTTCACCTGCTGCGTAATCCGGGTGACGCGATGCCACGATCTGGCCAACCCCACGGCCGCGCATAACCTCACCGAGCTCTACTTTTTCCAGCATGGTGGTGGGCTTCGGATCGAGATAGCCGCGCTGCGCCGGTCCCGGCGCAAGGCAAATCGTGCGCACCAGGAACTCGCCGTCGCAAGGTTCCGGTATCGAATCCTCGCCCCGGTGAAACAGCGCCGTGCTGATTTGTTCTTCGGCCTCCGGATATCGTGCAACGCGCCACTGTCGATTAGTGTCTTGCGCCATGATTCCTGCCTTGGTTGCTTGCCGGTTTGGCTTCATAATGTCTTCTTCGCATTGTGTACAGATATTTGCGGTAATGCATCAATTAAACGCCTCGCTGGATGACAAATACGTCCACGAGTCCGGCAATATCTACCTGACCGGAATACAGGCGCTGGTGCGGCTGTTGCTGATGCAACACAAACGCGATGTTTTGCAGGGACTGAATACCGCCGCCTATGTTTCCGGTTACCGTGGCTCGCCACTTGCGTTACTTGATCTGCAGCTTTGGCGAGCACAGCGTTTTCTGGATGAGCACAATATCCATTTTCAACCCGGGGTCAACGAAGAACTGGCGGCAGTGGCCATTGCCGGCAGTCAGCAAGGTAATATTTTCCCGGGCGCTCGATACGATGGCGTATTCAGCATGTGGTACGGCAAAGGTCCCGGGGTCGATCGCAGCGGAGATGCTTTCAAACATGGCAACTCGGCAGGGACTTCGCGACGTGGCGGTGTGCTGGCAATCGCCGGAGATGACCATGCCTGCAAATCATCCACCCTGGCCCATCAAAGCGAGTTTGCATTCGTCGATGCGATGATGCCGGTACTGAACCCGGCAGGCGTTCAGGAAATACTCGACTTTGGAATTCTTGGTTGGGCAATGTCCCGCTACAGTGGTGCCTGGGTGGCCATGAAGGCGTCGACCGAATTGCTGGACTCGGCCGCGGTCGTCGATGCGGATCTGCATCGCGTCACTCTGACCGAGCCGCAGGATTTTGAAATTCCGAAGGATGGGCTTGGTATTCGCTGGCCCGATACGCCGCTGGCACAAGAGGAACGTCTGCACCGGCACAAGATATACGCGGCGCGCGCGTTTGGCCGCGCCAACCAGTTGGACCGGATCATTTTCGACAGCCCCAGGGCCCGATTGGGAATTATCACCACCGGCAAGAGTTATCTGGATGTTCGCCAGGCCTTGCTCGATCTCGGCCTCGATGAACAGCGCATGATCGACATCGGTCTGCGGCTCTACAAAATCGGTATGTCCTGGCCACTGGAAAGGCGGGGGGTCCGTGCTTTCGCCGAGGGGCTCGAAGAAGTACTGGTGGTCGAGGAAAAGCGTGCGCTGATTGAAAATCAACTCAAAGAACAGCTCTACAACTGGAACCGCAACGTGCGGCCGCGAGTCGTTGGCAAATTCGATGCGACCGGCGGCCCGTTACTGCCATCCAATGGGGTGCTGACACCGGCGCGCATTGCGAGCGTCATTGCCGGGCGGATGGCCCGGTTTCACACCAGTCCGGAAATCGAGCAGCGGCTCGAGTTCCTGGAACGTAAGAGCAGTGCGCTCGAGGATTTCAAGCCGCTGGCAGAGCGCGCGCCGTATTTCTGTTCGGGGTGTCCGCACAATACATCGACCAAAGTACCGGAGGGCAGCCAGGCCATGGCCGGTATCGGTTGCCACTATATGGCGGTCTGGATGAACCGCGATACGGCGACGTTTACGCCGATGGGTGGCGAGGGGTCGAGTTGGATCGGAATGTCGCCATTTACCGATATCCCGCACATGTTTCAGAACCTGGGAGACGGCACCTATTTCCACTCGGGCATTCTTTCGATTCGCGCGGCATTGGCCGCCGGCGTCAATATTACCTTCAAGATTTTGTACAACGATGCGGTTGCGATGACCGGCGGACAGCCGATGGATGGCTCTTTGACGATGCCGCAGATTACCCATCAGCTCTATGGGGAAGGCATCCGGCGCATGGCGGTGGTCACCGACGAGCCGGAGAAGTACACCGACCACGGCTTATTCGCCAAGGGTGTCAGCTTCCACCATCGCCGTGAGATGGACGGACTGCAGCGAGAGTTGCGCGAATACCAGGGCGTCTCGGCACTGATTTACGACCAGGTCTGCGCCGCCGAGAAACGCCGCCGGCGCAAACGCGGCGTGCTCGCGGATCCGCCCAAACGCGTGTTCATTAATGAATGGGTTTGCGAGGGTTGTGGCGATTGCAGCCTGGTTTCGAATTGTTTATCGGTCATACCCAAGGAAACGGAATACGGCCGCAAGCGTTCGATAAATCAAGGCGCCTGTAATAAGGATTTCAGCTGCCTCGACGGGTTTTGCCCGAGCTTTGTGACCGTACATGGCGGCAAACTGCGAAAACCGGCGCGCGAGAAGGCCATCGCCCATGATTTGCCGGCACCCACCCCGCTGGACACCGATGGCGCCTACAACATTCTGATTGCTGGCGTAGGCGGGACCGGTGTCGTCACGGTCGGATCATTGCTGGGCATGGCCGCGCATCTCGAGGGGAAGGGCGCCGTGGTTCTCGACCAGATCGGATTGGCGCAAAAATTCGGTACGGTGGCAAGCCACGTGCGCATCGCAGACAACCCCGGCGAACTGTTCAGCCCGCACATCTCCGCCGGTGAGGCAGACTTGTTGTTGGGTTGTGATGTGGTTGCGTCGAGCAGTTTCGATACTTTGGCGAAGTTGCGGCCCGCCCGCACTGCTGCGGTCGTCAATTCCCATGAAGATATGCCGCCGGCCTTTATTCACGATCGGGACTATGTGTTACCCGAGTGCACGCTTAAGACCACGATCGAATCTACCGTCACGGCAGGCCGGGCGTATTTCGTCGATGCAACGCGGCTGGCGACCGCCCTGTTTGGCGATGCCGTCGCCGCAAATGTCTTTTTGCTTGGTTACGCATGGCAGAAAGGGCTCGTGCCACTCGGTCAGAGCTCGATATTCCACGCGATTGAACTCAATGGCGTCGCGGTCGAGCAAAACCGGCAGGCATTTTTGCGCGGACGTCTGGCAGCCCATAACCCTGAAGCAATCGAGATGCCTGATGCAGCCGCACCGCCGCAAGAGCTCGAGGAGCTCATCGCGCGGCGCACGGCCTATCTCACCGCCTATCAAGATGCGGCTTATGCGAACCGCTATGCTGCAATGCTGGAAAAGATCAAAAAGATCGATGGGGGCAACGCGGCAGGGGCAGAGCAGCGCCTGGCCCGGACAGTGGCGCATAATTATTTCAAACTGCTCGCCTACAAGGACGAGTATGAGGTTGCGCGACTGTTCACGAAGACTGGCTTTGTCGAGGCGTTGAAAACGCGCATCGAAGGTTCTTTCAAGCTGCACTTTCACCTGGCGCCGCCAATTCTCGAGCGCAAAGACCCGGTCAGCGGGCGGCCGCGCAAGCGGGAATTCGGGCCATGGATATTGCCGCTGTTTCGTGTATTGGCCGCAATGAAATTTTTACGTGGCACGCCATGGGATATCTTCGGTTACGGCGCTGAGCGCCGCGCCGAGCGTACGCTGATCAATCAGTATGAATCGATGCTGGAAAGAATACTGTCGCTTATCAATAGTGAAAACTACGCTACGGCCGTTGAACTGGCCGCGATACCGAATGGTATTCGCGGCTTTGGTCCGGTCAAACGTACGTCAATGGATGCCGCGCAGTCATTGCACGATTCGTTAATGAAAAAATTCGATATCGCGTAATAGGCTATGGCGCAATCAGGCGAATGGTTACCGAACGCCGTGGTGCGCTCGCCAGAAATCAGAGGCTGATCATCAGACTCGCAGCAGCCGTGGCTTGCCCAGTTGCGTGCCGTCGCTGGGTATTAACGGTATCGAATCGATTACCCAGCCGGCGGATTCGCGTCGCGCAGGACTTGGTATTGCAAACGCCACAGCGTCTTCGGCTTGCTCGATGGCTTTGATGTCGATGCGCCAGCCCCTGGCTTCGAATTCCTTGAGTCGGTCACGGTAACAAACCAGGGACTTGTCGGCCGGCATCAGCAGTTCCTTGGTGTTGGTTGCCGGCGTCAAGACGGGACGCAATCGTTCCAGCACGTCGCGATCTTCATACACCACGGTCTCATTTTCTTTCAGGCTGGCCGCATCCTTGCCCGGGTCGAGCAGGTAATTGCGAAAATTATGAAAGAAAATCCGCGTGTGATTCTTGTCGATCGGCGTCTCGAAAATGTATTGGTGCAGGGCGAGCGTTGCGGAATGATGGATCAAAGTTCGCAGGCTGGATACACCATGAAAACCCGTATACGCCTCGGTCGGGCCGGGTTCCGTTTTGCCTGCCTCGCTTCTTAGTCCCGTGGTTGCCCCCGGCATCGTCAGGCGAATACCGTATTCCCAGCCGCCTTCGTGTTCCTCGATCTCGAATTGCGGGATGGCAAAGCACTCGTCACCCCTGGTGAACATTTGAAACGAGTGCGTGTACTCATTGTGCGCGAGGTCCACGCCATTTTCGATCGAGCGCTTGTAATCGAAGTTGAATTCATAGCGAAGCAGCGCGGACCGCCATGCATCATCGCCCCATTCGGGAATCGGCATAATCGGTGGTCGCGATGCCTCGGGCAGGTCGCCAAGAAATGCGAATATGAAACCATACTTTTCGCGGATCGGATAAGAGTCGATTTTGGCGCGAGCCGGGGGGCTGGTGTCCGAACCGAGTGACGGAATCCGCCGGCAGATGCCGGCACCGTCAAATCGCCAGCCGTGATACGGGCACTCGACGCAGTCGCCTTTGAGTTTACCGTGTCCCAGCGAGCCGCCGCGGTGAATACAGACATTACTCAGGCAGTGCGCCGCGCCGTCGGTATCGCGGAACAGCACGAAATCCTGACCCAGCATACGCACGTGCACCGGTTGATCGATGACGTTTTGGCTTTCTTCGGCGACGTACCAGAAGTTGATAAACATCAGGTTATTCTCCCGTCAAATACGACGTCGACGCGCTGACGCAGGGCGCGATATCGTCTTGTTCATGATATTGGCGGGCGGGACTGAGTCAATAGCGTGAGCGCACGGCTGACCCGTCGACCACTGCAGGGCCATGCGCTGCAGTAGTCGGCCGCCGCGGTTGTATGCGAGCACCGATCGGCGGCAAAATAAAAACCGCTGTGAAAAGACTCCATTTAATGGAGCAAAAAAATCGAGCATGACGATCCGGCATGACCGGCAAGGAGCGGATTTATGAAAACGCTTGTGCGCCAGCTTCTCGATGAGCAGATCTCCAGGCGCGGTTTCGTCAAAGAAATGATGTTGCTCGGTGTGTCCTTGTCTTCGGCCCGCGCATTACTGGCGAGTATCTCCGAAGCCGGAGCGGCCGAACTGGCCGCGGGCGACGCGATTCGCGAGGTCAACGGTAATGGATCCGATGTGCTGTTCGATACGTTGATCGAAGCCAACGTCAAGTATGTGTTTCATGGCTGTGGCGCCGGCACGAACCGGTTCTTCGATTCGATAATGAAGCGGCCACAGATCACGAACTTCCTGGCGACGAACGAAGGGCAATGCGTGGCCGCCGCGGAAGCCTATAACATCGCTTCGGGTGGCGAGCTGGGTGTCGCCATTATTCCGAAGGCGGGCCTGGGTAACGCGCAGGGTAATATCTACAATGCGTTGATCAACCGCTCTCCGGTGCTGATTCTGACCGCGCGGACAGTGCCGAGTTTTCCGAACGGCGCGGTGATCTCGAGCTCGTCGACTGGCACGTGTCGATGGACCCGTTCATGCGCTCCAGTTACCGGATCGACCGTTTCGCGCGGGTCACCGAGTTTACGCGTCGCGCGGTCGCCGTGGCGCATATGCCGCCGGGCGGGCCGACGTTCCTGCAGATGACCGAGAATTGCTACACCGAACAAGGCACGGCAAAGATCCTGCCGCGGCAAGCATTAGATGCGAGCGGCACGCTGCGCCCGAAGCCGGAACTTATCGATCAGATGGCGCGCATGCTGATCGAGTCCGAGCGGCCGGTTGTCACCCTCGGCCACGAGGTCACGCGCAGCGGTGCGCAGGAGAAAATCATCGAGCTGGCCGAACTTCTCGCCTTGCCGATGACCGGTGGCCTGAGTGGATTTGCGGATTTTCCGACGCGCCACACCTTGTATCTGGGGCGCTATACACCTTTCCTGCCACAGAACAAGAATGCGGATCTCTACGTCAGCATCGGCTCGCAGATGCCCGATGAAGGCAGCTATGTGCACCGCGGGCCGCCGCCGGCCACGGCCAGGACCGCGCATATGACGGTGGAGCCGGAGCTGCTGGGCATGTACGAGCCGACCGATCTCAAAATTGTGGCCGACGTCAACGCCGGCATTTCGGATCTGATCGAGTCCATCGAGAGCATGGCAACCAAGCGCAAGCTGCGCGAAATCCGCGCAGCGCGGTTCGATACGATCAAAGCGTATACCGACGGCCAGACTGAGCGCAGGCTGAAACGCGCGGCGCGCAAGTGGGACAAGGCGCCGATTACCTCCGAGCGCCTCTGCTTCGAGTTGAATGAAGCGCTGGAACCCGACGCGATCATACTCGCGGAGCCGGTGCAGGGCGCGCGCGACTGGATGGATCTCGGCTACGGGTACAAGACGTTTATCGGCGGCTCCGGCGCCACGGTGCTCGGTTGGGCGACCGGCGCGGCGCTCGGCGCGAAACTCGCGCAACCGGATCGCCAGGTGGTGGCCGTAACCGGCGACGGCGCGTTCATGTTTCAGCACAACCTCTGGGGGTTGGCACGTCACCAGGTGCCGGTACTCGTGGTGATCTACAACAATTTCGCATACAACCTCACGCGAGCTTTCTCGTGGCTCGGTGGCGGCGCGCAGGCCGAGGCCAAGAAAGACATGTTGAATTATCTCGGCGATCCGAATGTGGACTTCACGCACATCGCCAGCGCCTATAGTATCGACAGCGCGGCCGTGTCCGAACCCGGCGAACTCAGATCCGCGATCGAAAAAGGCTTGCGGGCCACCGCGGACGGCAAGCCGTATCTGCTGGATGTGCATACCGAGCGATGGGGACGCGGGGGCGAACTCACCTGGCACCCGGATACCTCGGTCGCCAACATGAGAACGAGAAACATCTGATGCATAGCGCAAGACGATGAAGTCATTCTCAATCGGCGTGTTGTTGGCGGCACTTGCGTTCAGCAGCGCAACAGCCGAGACCTTGATCCGCTTTGATGATATTGCAGATGCCGCGGGCCTGGGAGATTCGGGTCTGAACGGCGCCGGCGTCGCGTTCGGCGACTACGACAATGACGGCGATGTCGATATCTATGTGTCCAATGCCGATGCAGCGACGCTGGAGTTCGGCATTCATAATCGCCTCTGGCAGAACGACGGCAACGGCAAATTCACCGACGTGGCCAAGGAACGCGGCGTGGCGAACCTCGGTGGCCTGGGCCGTGGCTTGTCCTGGGGTGACTACGACAATGACGGTGACAACGATCTGCTCGTCGCGAATATGCAGTCTTCGGCGCAGGCCGATGACAGCGTGCCGACGACGCTGTACCGTAACCAGTTGACGGAAACGGGCAGCCCCGATTTCATCGATCAGACGCGGGCCGCCGGCCTGATGCGCCAGGGTCATGACCGGGATGCGCAGATGGGCGGTATCACCGACACCGCCGGCGGCATCGCCTGGGTCGATTACGACGCCGACGGTCATCTCGACGTTCTGTGGCGCTCGACGGACTACGATGTCGATCAGGCTCTGTTCCACAACAATCGCGACGGCACGTTCACCGATGTCACCGCCGCGGCCGGCGTTGGTATCATCGGCCGGGTGCTGGCCGCGAATGGCCAGGGCTCATCCGGCTGGTTCGATATGGATCTCGATGGCCACGTCGATCTGCTGACGCCGAATGAAGGTGATGCGAATGTGCTATTCCACAATCGCGGTGCCGGGACATTCGTGGACATCACGCGCAGCCGCAAGCCGCCGTCGGGCCTGGCCTTTCTGAACCCCGGTAATTCGAACGGCGCCTGTGTTGGCGACATCGACAATGACGGCGACATGGATGTCTACCTGCAAAACGCCGACCAGGCCAACCGCCTGATTCGCAACGATTGGGTCGAGACAGGCGCAATCACGTTCACCGACATCACGATGGCGTCTGGTGCGGGGGATATGCGTGGTGCGCGCGGCTGCACGATGGCTGATTTCGACAATGACGGCTTCATCGACATCTATGTCAGCAACGGCGGGCCGTCCAACTCCTTATTCAATGACGTCGTCGGTGGCGTGCCGCTGTCCGTGCAGTTTTATATCGCCTGGACCCCGGGGCGCAACACCCTGCTGCGCAACAATGGTGACAGCACGTTCACTGATATCACCGAGGGCTCCGGTGCCGAGGGTGTGGGTATCGGCACCGGCGTCGCCTCGGGCGATGTCAATAACGACGGTTTTCCCGACATCCTGGCGACCAGCCGGACTTACTACAATTCAGGCAAGCTCGTCAGCGCGGCCCAACAGAATCGGCTGTTTGTGAACCGCGGCAACAAGAATCGATGGCTCAGGATAAAACTCGTTGGCACTTCAGGTCACTCGAATGCTTATAACGCACGGGTGCGTGTCGTCGCATGTAACCTGGAACAACACCGCGAGCTTTTTTCGGCGACGGGTTACAACTCGGCCGATGATCCGACTTTATTATTCGGTCTTGGCCGGCACAACGAGGCAGACCTCGTCGAAGTCACCTGGCCCGGCGGCAAGGTGCAGGCCTCGCGGAATATCAAAGCCGGAAAAACCCTGACGATCATCGAAGCAGAGTAACCGGGCAACAGGCCGGGACGAATTAGCCGGTTGCTGCGTCGTCTGCCGTTGCGCGCTGCTCGGCGCTTTCCGGAAGCAGCGGAATTTCATCGAGAACCCAATTGCCCGAGGTGCGGCGATCCGGGCTGGGTATTGCAAAGCCAATATCACCGCGTTTGGATCGCAAGGTGCCGACGTCGATACGCCAGCCTCGCCGCTCCCAACCCTTCATCCATTCACGGTAACGGGCGACGGCTTTGTCGGCCGGCATCAGGACTTCCCTGGTGTTGGAATAGGGCGTGCGGATCGGGTCGAGCTTGCTGAGAATTGCGATGTCCTGATGCGCGATCTCGAGATTTCTTTCCAGGACTCGTTCATCCATGCCCGGATCCAGCATGCAATTGCGCAGGTTCAGGAAAAAAATACGCGTCTGGTTCTCATTGATGGGCGCTTCCCACATATATTGGTGAAACGCGTTCTCCGGCGTGAAATTAATGTACGTGTACATGCTGTTGGGTCCGTGCGTGCCGGTGCCCGCGACGGTTTTGCCGGCGCCGTCTCTGACCTGCTTCATCGTGTCGTCCTTGTACTCCGACGATTCCATCGCGCCGCCGCAATAGCAGCCGAGTTCCAGATCCTTTAGATCGAAATCGGGTACGCGGTAGTCCGACTTGGCGCCGGAAAAGCCGTGCGTCGGGTGGACGAATTCGTTGTGGGCCGGATCCAGCCCGTTCTCGATAGACCGTTCGTAGTAGTAATCGACATTCAGGACGATGACTTCACTGTGCCGCCATTCGCCCGTTCCGTATTCCTCGATTTCCAGCAGTGGCGGCCGTTCCTCCGCCGAAAGATCACCTAAGAACGCAAACACGATGCCGTACTTCTCCTGCACCGGGTAACTGTCGACCTTGGCGCGCGCCGGCGGCTTGCCCTCGTAGCCGATGGAAGGAATCGTCGTGCACTTGCCGTCGCCACCATATCGCCAGCCGTGATACGGACAGACGACGCAGTCGTCCTGAATCCAGCCCTCACCCAGGGAGCCGCCACGGTGCACGCAGATGTCACTCAAGACGTGTGCCTGGCCGGCTTCGTCGCGAAAAGCCACGAAGTTCAGCGAGAGGATCTCTATCTTCAGGGGTTTTTCGGCAGTGATCTCTTCGCTCTTCGCAATCGGATACCAAAAATTAATGTACATACGTGAGCCTCCGTATCGATAAGCACTGTTCAACCCGCCGACTGATCTCGTCAAACAGCGAAGATGACGCTGAGCGACAGCATATCCGGTGTATATTCCAGTCAAATTCGTTTGACGACAAGGGTAAACCCATCGTTGCACCGCGCCGTGGCGCCTATTGCGCGGTCTGGTGCCTACTGACCGTCGAGGTCCCAGTCGCCGGTCGAGCGTGAGCGAACCGGCAGGCCTGCGATCACCG
>Ga0224512_10000956_pt1 | contig 29131 bp, 28 predicted proteins | sample SF_May12_sed_USG_4_FD_169103 | JGI IMG/M metagenome (GOLD analysis project Ga0224512, IMG submission 169103) | Sediment microbial communities from San Francisco Bay, California, United States - SF_May12_sed_USGS_13 | ecosystem: Environmental > Aquatic > Marine > Sediment | place: USA... | reverse complement strand
TTCAGCTGAGGTTCCTGCTGTCAATGGGGTTAGACTTGATTGAATGTGCTTTGGCGAGGTTAGTTCTTAACGCCGTAACTCATCCGTCAAATGCTGTTGGTGTTGTAGTGGAAGCGGCAGCGCAGTCATGTATAGAGATAACCTTCGCGTAGCCGTGCGGCGAATACGAATTTTCCAATAGCATTTCGTGAAATATAGAGTTCAGCCTCTTCCTTCATGTCGGAATTAGAGTAAGCTAATCGCGACCACCCGGTTGATTTTATTATCGTCGTGGCATTATTGGCTTCGATTAGTTGTGGATGAAAAATTTAATTGTCATACCCCATCTTTGGAAGGAGAACAGTCATGGTTGACCTCCCGCAGAACGAACCGGCAAACCCCTCCCGTCGCCGCTTGTTACAGGCCACCGGCCTTGCCGTCGGCGCGCTCACGCTACCTTCGCTATTTCAAAGTGCTGCAGCACAAGCCGCACCGTCGAACATCATTCTGCGCGCGATCCCGAAGTCCGGCGAAAAAATCCCGGCGATTGGGCTTGGCACTTTCTTGACCTTTGACATCAAGCCCGGCCAACCGCGCGACCACCTGCGTGAGATCCTGAAGCGTTTCTATGAGGGGGGAGGGCGCGTGATTGACACCTCGCCACTTTACGGCATGTCGGAGGTGAGTGTTGGTGATTTCGCGACTTCGCTTGGCATCACGCGCGATCTTTTCATCACCAACAAGACCTGGGCCACCGGCCAGTGGTTAGGCGATGACAGTCAGGCACTGTCGCAGTTGCAACAATCGATGGAGCGGCTGTGGCGCGACAAGATCGACGTCATGCAATGTCACAGCCTGGTGAATGTGCCGGTGATCGTGAAGATCTTCAAGGAATGGAAGAAGGAAGGACGCATCCGCTACTTCGGTGTCACGCATCACGAACTGCCATATTTCGGCCCGTTGACCCAGTGGGTCGAAAAAGGCGAACTCGATTTTGTCCAGGTACATTATTCAATCCATACGCGTCTGGCTGAGGAACGCATTTTGCCGGCGGCACTGGACAAAGGTGTGGCGGTACTGGTCAACATGCCGTTCGAGAAGGCGCGCTTGTTTAAAATCGTCGAGAATCAGCCGTTGCCCGGATTCGCCAAGGAGATCGGCTGCAAGAACTGGGCGCAGTTTTTCCTCAAGTGGGTGATCTCGCACCCGGCAATAACCGCCGCCATTCCCGCGACCACCAACCCCGATCACCAATCGGAAAACATCGGTGCACTGCGCGGCCCGTTGCCGGATCAGGCGATGCGGACACGCATGGTGAAGCACATGGAAACCATTCCCGGGTTCGACAAACTCGCGGAGATGCCGCCCTATCCGGGCAAAACATTCGTCGGCGTCGTCAAGCGCTAGCCGATTGCTGACAAAATAAAGTTAGCGCGCTTTAGATCAGAGGTAACTTAGCGACGCAACCCATCCGTCAGGTGCGGCTGGATGCGGCGCAGCATTTCTGCGTGGATTTTGGGATTGCCGGCGATGATGTTTCCGCTCTCGAGAAAATCCTGGCCCCCGGCAAAATCACTGACCATCCCACCTGCCTCTTGCACGAGCAGCGCCCCGGCCGCCATGTCCCAGGCATTCAGCCCGATTTCCCAGAAACCTTCATAGCGTCCGCAGGCGACATAGGCGAGATCGAGCGAGGCCGAGCCGGGGCGGCGGATACCGCTGGTGTTCAGCATGAATTCCTTCAACATGGCAATCCACGCCTCCATATGCTCGTGAGAACGAAACGGGAACCCGGCCCCGAGCAGCGCGTATTCCAGCTCATGGATGCGGCTGACGCGAATTCGGCGGTCATTCATTTGTGCACCGCTACCGCGCGAGGCGGTGAAGAGTTCATTGTGCGAGGGATCAAAAACCACCGCCTGATCCAGTCGGTCTTTATGTCTCAGCGCGATCGAAACGGCGAATTGGGGGAAACCGTGCAGGAAATTGGTGGTGCCATCGAGAGGATCGATGATCCATACAAAATCATCCCCGGCATGTGCGCCTGTTTCTTCGCCGAGGATGCCGTGATTTGGATAGGCCGCGCGCAGGACGCGAATGATTTCCTCTTCCGCCATCCGGTCCACTTCGCTGACATAATCCTTGAGCCCTTTGCTCTCGACCGTCAGGCGTTCCAGCCGATCGGCATGGCGCATGATGATACTGCCCGCGTTGCGTGCGGCCTTGACCGCCATGTTGAGCATGGGATGCATAGAATTCCCCGGATTGTTAAATGAGCGAAGTGAAGCGGGTGTGGGCCGGCATTGTAATCGGCTGCCACGCGGGTTGAAAGTGGAAATCTGCGTGTAGAATAGACCGCTCAAAAATAACACAAGCATGGCGCTTTCCAACATTCGCATTGTGCTGGTTCGCCCGACCCACCCGGGGAATGTCGGCGCGACTGCGCGCGCCATGAAGAATATGTCTCTGCGCCGCCTATATCTGGTGGCACCAGAAAAATTCCCAAGTTCCATGGCCACCGACCGCGCCGCCGCGGCAACCGATGTATTAGAGTCCGCAGTTCTCTGCGCCTCGCTGGATGAGGCCATCAAGGATTGCCACCTGGTGATCGGAACCACGACGCGTTCGCGCCGGATCGAATGGCCCACCCTCGACCCACCCACCGGTGCGCGCCGGTTGGTGGAGGGGGCCGGGAAGGGGCCGGTGGCGTTATTGTTCGGTCAGGAACGTACCGGATTGCTCAACGAGGAACTTGATCGTTGCCATGCCATGGTGACTATCCCGGCCGACAAGGAGTATTCCTCGTTGAATATCGCGAGCGCGGTGCAGATTCTGGCCTATGAGCTATATCGCGCAAGACTGGTTGAAGCAGTGACACCCAGGGTAATGGAGGGGCATGAAGGCCGGCCGGTAAGTCAGGAGGATATGCACCGCTTCTATGAGCATCTGGAAAAGGTGCTTCATCAAGTCGGTTTTCTGGATCCGGAAAATCCGCGGCTGCTGATGCGGCGGCTCATGCGGCTGTTCAATCGAGCAGAATTGGATGATAACGAGCTGAACATATTGCGTGGCATACTTACCGCTATTCAGAAATACCATGATAAATCTTGACTAAAATGATCAACAATATTTATAATTTTTGAATCAGGACATTATCTCCCATGCTTAAAAATCTGCATGAATATCTGGAGAGCGTTTTTCAACGCGACCCGGCCGCGCGCTCCACGCTTGAGGTGCTCACCATCTATCCGGGTATTCATGCGCTGATGTTCCACCGCATGGCGCACCGACTGTGGGTCTGGCGGCTACGCTGGCTCGCCAGGATGCTATCCCTGCTGGGGCGTTGGCTGACAGGCATAGAAATCCATCCCGGGGCCATAATCGGGAAACGTTTTTTTATCGACCACGGGATGGGAGTGGTGATCGGCGAAACCGCTGAGATCGGTGATGACGTCACCCTATATCACGGTGTGACCCTGGGCGGAACCACATGGCGCAAGGAAAAGCGCCATCCGACGCTGGGAAACAATGTGGTTATCGGGGCCGGCGCCAAGATTCTGGGACCCATTACCGTGGGCGATAATGCCCGGGTAGGTTCCAATTCCGTCGTGGTTAAGGATGTCCCCGCAGGCGCTACCGTGGTAGGTATTCCGGGGCGTGTCATGGGAGCGAGAACACCTGATGATAAGTCCCAGCAACGGGAGGCGATGGCCAAGAAAATCGGCTTTGATGCCTATGGCCAAAGCCAGGACATGCCCGACCCCGTGGCCCATGCCATTGATCTCATCCTGGATCACATGCATCTCTCCGATCAGAAGCTGAAAATACTCTCTGAAGCCTTGGAAAAGGCCGGGGTCAAGGTCAATCTGGATATGCCTCGTCTGGATGTCGAAAACCTTGAAAATCCCCCTGCGACACCCCCTCCACATGGAGATAACCCCAAAGAGAATAGTTGACTGAATACATCAAGTATGTAAAATTACAAGAGTATATAAACAGTGTGGGAATAAATCTTATGAAACTCACAACGAAAGGTCGTTATGCCGTAACAGCCATGCTTGATTTGGCGCTTCGCTATGACAAAGGCGCGGTTACCTTGGCTGAAATCGCCAAGCGTCAGGGCATCTCGCTGTCTTATCTTGAACAACTTTTCGCCAAGCTGCGTCGTAGCGGTCTGGTCGATAGTGTCCGCGGTCCCGGTGGCGGTTATAACTTGGCCATGGCGCCAAACAAAATCTCGGTGGCGGAAATCATAGTAGCCATCAACGAGAATATCGATGCTACCCGTTGTGGCGGCGAAAAGAACTGCCATGGTGACGAAACTTGCCTGACACATCAGTTGTGGGAAGACCTTAGCGTCCGCATACATGAGTTCCTTAACGGAATTACCCTGGGCGATCTGGTCACCAAGCCGCATGTACAGGAAGTCGCAACGCGCCAGGAAGGCAGGATGCAGGCCGTGGCAAACTCCTGACCGCTCGGTGAGGTCGGGGCTGCCGGTTTATTGAATAGATGTGATCACAGCGCTTGTTGGCAGATCGGGCAGGCGATGCAGGCCGTTGACGCACAGCACATATAATGATTCTTTGAAGTTCTTTAATTCTGCCGCATGACGGTCGATGAGATAAAAGGAAAGGAATGATTTGGAGATGACGCAAAGATTATGAAGAAGCCTATTTATCTGGATTACTCTGCCACCACGCCAGTGGATCCGCGCGTGGCGGAGAAGATGTGCCGCTATCTGACATTGGATGGTGGATTCGGCAATCCAGCGTCGCGCTCGCATCCCTTTGGCTGGCAAGCCGAGGAGGCGGTCGAGGAGGCGCGCGCCCATGTCGCGGCGTTGCTCGGCGCCGATCCCAAGGAAATAGTTTGGACGTCAGGCGCCACCGAGTCCGATAACCTTGCGATCAAGGGCGTGGCGAATTTCTATGGAAAGAAGGGCAAGCATATCGTTACATGCAAGACCGAACACAAAGCCGTGCTTGACACCTGCCGGCAGCTCGAGCGCGACGGCTTCGAGGTCACCTATCTTGATCCCGAACCGAACGGTTTGGTTGATTTGGAAAAACTTAAAGCTGTGATCCGCCCGGGCACCATCCTGGTTTCGATCATGCACGTGAACAATGAGATTGGCGTTATCCAGGATATTGCCGCCATTGGGAAGATCACGCGTGAGCGTGGAGTACTGTTTCATGTGGACGCGGCGCAGAGTACCGGCAAGGTGCCGATCGACGTCAATGCCATGAACGTGGATCTGATGTCGGTTTCGGGTCACAAGACCTACGGTCCGAAGGGGATCGGCGCATTGTATGTGCGGCGCAAACCTCGCGTCCGTCTCGAAGCCCAGATACACGGTGGCGGACACGAGCGCGGCATGCGTTCCGGCACTCTGGCCACGCACCAGTGCGTCGGCATGGGTGAGGCCTACCGTCTCGCCAAAGAGGAAATGGCATCGGAAATTGAGCGGATCCGCGGTTTGCGCAATCGCCTGCTGACGGCCCTGAAAGATCTTCCGGAAGTGTATGTCAACGGTGATTTGGAGCATCGTGTGGCACACAATCTGAACATGAGTTTCAATTTCGTGGAAGGCGAATCCTTGATCATGGCACTTAAGGATATCGCGGTGTCCTCGGGTTCGGCCTGTACCTCGGCGAGTCTCGAACCTTCGTATGTGTTGCGAGCGCTGGGGCGCAACGATGAATTGGCGCACAGCTCCATTCGATTCACCATCGGTCGCTTTACGACACAAGAAGAAATCGATTACGCCGCTGGCCTGGTAAAGGATAAGGTTGCGAAACTGCGCGAACTGTCACCTTTGTGGGAGATGCATCAGGAAGGTGTCGATCTCAGCAAAGTGCAATGGGCGGCGCATTAAGAGCGCGAAATGAATTTGGTAATATTCAGGAGACACAACCATGGCATACAGTGATAAGGTATTGGATCATTATGAGAATCCGCGAAACGTGGGTTCTTTCGACAAGAGCGACTCGAAGGTGGGCACCGGCATGGTCGGCGCACCGGCCTGCGGTGACGTCATGAAATTACAAATCAAGGTCAATGAACAAGGCATCATCGAAGACGCCAAGTTCAAGACCTATGGTTGTGGCAGCGCCATCGCCTCGAGTTCGCTGCTGACCGAATGGGTCAAAGGCAAGTCCATCGATGAAGCCGGCAAGATCAAGAACACCCAGATCGCTGAAGAACTCGCTTTGCCGCCAGTGAAGATTCATTGTTCGGTGCTGGCGGAGGATGCCATCAAAGCGGCGATTTCGGATTACCAGACTAAAACCGGCAAAGGCTCTAAGGCCGACGCTGCTTGAACGTGAGCGCGTCACGGAATGTATCAAACATGGCTATTACTCTGACCCAGGCCGCCGCGGAACGTGTGCGGAAATTCATCGAGAAGCGTGGTAAGGGCGAGGGCTTGCGTCTGGGCGTGCGGACATCCGGTTGCTCGGGAAAGGCCTATGTCATCGAATACGCCGACAAGATCGAGCCCGATGACCATGTCTACGAAAGTAACGGCGCCAAAGTGATCGTGGATGCCAAGAGCCTCATCTATCTCGACGGCACTGAACTTGATTACACTCGTGAAGGCCTGAACGAAGGTTTCAAGTTCAACAATCCCAACGTCAAGGACTCCTGCGGCTGCGGGGAAAGCTTTAATACCTGAAACGGCGAGTGCCACCGGCATGCGCGCTGCATCGGGCAAAAATTATTTCGAACTCTTTGGTCTGCCGGTATCATTCGATGTCGATGCCGACGATTTGACGTTGCGCTACCGTGAGCTCCAGCGTCACGTTCATCCCGACAAATTCGCCAATGCCTCAGATCAGGAACGGCGCCTGTCTTTGCAGATGACGGCACTGGTCAACGAGGCTTTCCAGACGCTAAAGGACCCCGTACGACGCGGACGCTATCTTTTGGACCTGCGCGGCATTGATATGGGCGAGGAAACGGATACGGCGATGGATCCGGCGTTTCTCATGGAGCAAATGGAGCTGCGCGAGAATCTTGATGAGATCAGACAGGCGGATAACCCGGGAAAACAGCTGGCGGAGCTAGCGAACCAGATCGATCAGCGCATGCTGGAAAAAATCGTTCAGCTTCGTGGTGCGCTCAACCTGGATTCCTCGAAGGAAACCAGCCGCGCGCGAAATCTCGTGCGCGAAATGCAGTTTCTGCAGAAGATGCATCATGAGATCGATAATCTTGAGGAAGAATTGACCTGACACCGGCATTGCCGTCACCGCCGAGTGCACCCATTTATCAATAGTTAAAGATCATGGCACTCTTTCAAATCAGTGAACCGGGACAATCCCCCGCGCCCCATGAGCGACGTTATGCCGTGGGTATTGATCTTGGCACCACCAACTCGTTGGTCGCCTGCCTGCGCAATGGTGTGGCCGAAACCCTGCCGGATGAAAGCGGCCGTCACTTGCTGCCCTCTGTGGTGCACTATCGCTCAAATGGCAAGGAGCCGGTGGTGGGGTATGAGGCCGTGGCTGTTGCCCACGAAGACCCGCTAAATACCATCGCTTCGGTGAAGCGCCTGATGGGACGTGGCATCGAGGATGTGCGCCAACTGGGGAAATCCCTGCCTTATGAATTTATTCGGGGTGACACGGCGATGTTGCGCCTGCGCACAGTCGTCGGTGAACGCACTCCGGTGGAAATTTCCGCTGAAATTCTGAAGAAACTGAAAGCGCGTGCCTCGGAATCCCTAAGCGCTGAGATCACTGATGCCGTCATTACCGTGCCGGCTTATTTTGACGATGCGCAGCGCCAGGCGACCAAAGACGCCGCGCGCCTCGCCGGGTTGACTGTCCTGCGATTGTTGAATGAACCAACGGCGGCCGCGATCGCATATGGCCTGGATAAAAATCCACAGGGCGTATATGCCGTGTACGATCTGGGGGGCGGGACCTTCGATATTTCGTTGCTGCGACTCAACCGCGGAATCTTCGAGGTCATCGCAACAGCAGGTGACTCAGCCCTCGGTGGCGACGACATGGACCACGCAATTGCCGAATGGATCATGCAACAAGCCAATATTGCCGATGACGCCGATCATCGTCAGATGCGCCGCTTGCTGCGTGACGCGCGCGTTGCCAAGGAAGCCTTGACCCGGTCCGAGCGCGTTTCGCTTAACATTGATTGTGGCAAAGGCAACAGTTGGCAGGGAGAATTGAGCCGTGATCGGTTGAATGCCTTGATCGATTCCCTGATTGATCGCACCCTTTCTCCCAGCCGACGCGCGCTGCGCGATGCCGGTGTCACAACCAGGGAGGTCGATGGCGTGGTGCTCGTGGGTGGGGCGACACGAATTCCACGCGTGCGCGAAAAGGTAGCGCAATTCTTCGGACGTGAACCGCTGGCAGACATCGATCCGGACAAAGTCGTTGCCCTCGGCGCCGCGCTTCAGGCCGATATCCTGATCGGAAACAAGCGTGAAGAGGAAATGCTCCTGCTGGATGTCATTCCGTTATCTTTGGGAATTGAGATCATGGGTGGGATGGTGGAAAAAATCATCCGCCGTAACACGACGATTCCGGTATCGAAATCGCAGAACTTCACCACCTTCAAGGACGGTCAGACCGCGCTGTTGATCCATGTGCTGCAGGGCGAGCGTGAACTGGTATCCGATTGCCGCTCGCTCGCGCGTTTTGAGCTGCGCGGTATTCCACCCATGACGGCCGGTGCAGCGCGCATCCGGGTTACATTTCAAATAGATGCGGATGGCCTGTTGAGCGTGTCGGCGCAGGAACAGACCACGGGTGTTGCGAGCAGCGTGGTGGTCAAACCATCTTACGGGCTGACGGACAGTGAAATCGAACGTATGTTGCGCGAATCCATTATGCACGCCAGCGCCGATGACGTGGTGCGCAAACTCCGTGAGCAGCAGATCGACGCCGATCGTCTGATGGAAGCTGTGCGCGCCGCGCTGGCGGCGGATAGTGCGCTTCTGGAGGCGAAGGAACGGTCCGATATCGAAGATGGCCTGAAAAAACTTGAGGCCATGCGTAACGGGGAAGATGCCGAAGCCATCAAACAGGCCATCAAATCGCTCGATCAGACCACCCAAACATTTGCCCAGCGGCGAATGGATGAAAATATCCGCAAGGCCCTCGCCGGTCACAAACTTGAGGAATTTGATGCCGCCCGGGACAAAACGCCATGACGCGCCTGAGATTTCTGCCGCACCCTCAGATTTGCCCGAAAGGCAAAACCATTGATGTGGAACCGGGCACCAGCATCTGCGATGCGGCCCTGAATGCCGGCATCCCCATTGAGCACGCTTGCGAAAAGGCATGCGCCTGTACCACCTGTCATGTGGTGGTGCGTGAAGGTTTTGACAGCCTTGGCACTGCCGAGGAAAAGGAAGAGGATCTGCTGGATAAGGCCTGGGGCCTCGAACCCGAGTCACGGCTCAGTTGCCAGGCCAAAGTTGGCAACAAGGACTTGATAGTTGAGATTCCCAAATACACCATCAATCTGGTTTCCGAGCAACATTAGAGGAGCTGACCATGGGGCTTAAATGGACCGACACCCGGGAGATTGCCATCGAGTTGAGTGATAAATTTCCTGAAGTGAATCCGATGTCTGTGCGTTTCACGGATCTACTCAAATGGGTGATGGAACTGGAGGATTTTGATGATAAGCCCGAACACTCGGGCGAAAAAATCCTCGAGGCTATCCAGATGGCCTGGATGGACGAACACGGGGGATAAGCGCTCGAAGCGGTGGAGACTTGTCGAAATACCCTCTTTTTCATTGTCTGGCCGCATGTCTGACGCTAGACTATTACTCGGGGACGGGATAAATATTCAGTCGATTCCTGAGCTTGCATCACTTTGTTTGTTTAACACCGGAAATGGCAGGCAGGAAATTGTTCCGCGGGCAAGCCCGTAAACGCTGCGATAGGTTGTAGAGGATCCGTCTTGTCTATTACTGATAAAACCAATTTGCTTAGCCTGGATCGCTTGGCGATGCAGGAATATTTCGTTGCTTTGGGCGAGAAGTCGTTCCGTGCCACCCAGGTCATCCAGTGGATTCACCAATATGGCGTGGATGATTTTGACGCCATGACCAATCTCAGCAAGGAGTTGCGCGCGCGCCTGCGGGAGGCGGCCGAGATTCGCGTCCCGGAAGTCATAGAGGACCAGACGGCGGCCGACGGGACGCGTAAATGGCTGTTACGGCTCGACGACGGCAACGCCATCGAGGCCGTTTTCATTCCCGAAGAGGACAGGGGCACGTTGTGCGTGTCCTCGCAAGTTGGTTGCACCTTGAATTGTTCTTTTTGTTCCACGGGCCACCAAGGTTTCAATCGCAGCCTTACGGTGGCCGAGATTATTTCACAATTGCTGGTCGCCAATCGTGCCTTGGAGCGGGATCCCAAGGGTGAGCGGATCATTACCAATGTGGTGCTCATGGGCATGGGTGAACCGCTCCTGAATTATGACAATGTTCTTCCCGCGATGCGCCTGATGCAGGATGATTATGCTTATGGACTTTCGCGTCGGCGGGTGACGCTATCCACGGCGGGTGTGGTGCCGATGCTGGATCGGCTGCGCGAGGATTGTCCGGTGAGCTTGGCGGTATCGTTACACGCCCCCAACGATCTTCTGCGTAACGAACTGGTCCCACTGAACAAAAAGTATCCCATCGTTGAACTGTTGGAGGCCTGCCGGCGTTATTGCGCCGATTCACCGCGCAGCCGCGTGACATTCGAATATGTGATGCTGGATGGCGTCAATGACAGTCAGGCTCATGCGCACGAACTGGCGAAATTGCTGCAATCTGTGCCTTCCAAAGTCAACTTGATCCCTTTTAATCCTTTTCCGGAGACCCGCTACCGTCGTACTCCCCGGGAGGCAATTGATCAATTTCGAGATGTCCTGGTCGCGGCGGGGATCACGACCATCACGCGCAAAACCCGTGGCGATGACATCGATGCGGCCTGTGGCCAGCTTGCCGGTCGTGTACAGGATCGCACACGCCGACGCGAACGTCTGGCGATACGGGCGGTTCGGGCATGAGCGTGCGTCGGTTTTTTTCGACACTTGTTTTGCTGTCCATGATTATTTCCGGCTGCGCGTCCACGGCGGAACGGCAGGCAGAGCAGGCGAAGATATCCAAGAAGGCGGAAACCCATGTCCTGCTTGGTTCAGGTTATCTTCAGCGTGGGCAGCTGGAAGTTGCCAAAGAGGAGTTGGAAAAGGCGCTCAAGGTATCCCCGGATTACTCGCAGGCCAATAACATCATGGCGGTATTGCAGTGGCGTCTGAAGGATTATGACAAGGCGGACAGGTATTTTCGCAAGGCTTTGTCCAGTGATGATAGCAATGCCTCGGCGCAGCATAATTATGGCGCGTTTCTCTGCGATCGCGGGAAAATTGATGAAGGCTTGAAATATTTTGATGCGGCCATCGCCAACCAGTTGTATTCCTATGCGGCTGAGGTCAATTTGAATGCCGGTGTCTGCCTGATGAAGAAACCGGCGCCGCAGGCGGCAGAGAAATACCTGCGCGAGGCGCTGCGGATCAATCCGAATCTTTCCGGGGCGCTGTATCAGATGGCCAAAATCAGCCTGGACATGGGCAAAGCCATATCGGGACGCGCTTTTATAGAGCGCTATTTCCAGGCGGCGGAGGACACACCGGAAAGCCTGTTATTGGCTGTGAAGATCGAACGCATCCTTCGCAACAAGAATGCCGAGGCCAGTTACGCCATCCGGCTGCGCGGAAAATTCCCCACCTCACCCGAGGCTGAACAATTGGCGGCCATGTCAGCACCGAAGAAGAATTAGTTAATGGAAAACACCCGATCGAATCCTGACAACACATCGGCGCCAAAATCTGGCCCGGGCCGTCTGCTGCGACAAGCGCGCCTGGACCTGCGGCTGGCGCCGGAAGATGTGGCCCAAATCCTGCATTTGTCATCGAAACAGATCACGGCCCTGGAGGCAGATGATTACCAGCATCTCCCGGGACCGACATACGTTCGGGGTTATATTCGCAGTTATGCGCAACTGCTTGGATTGGAGCCGGAGAAAATGGTTGAGGCCTATAACAGCCAGATGAATGCTTCCAAGCCGGTTTCCTCCCCGTCCTTAACGCCACCACAACAAATTAGCAGCAGCCATCATCTGGTAAAAGCCGCCAGTGTGGGGGTGGCTGTAGTGGTGTTGGGGCTGGTTTATCTCTGGTGGCAAAGCGAGAATGAATCCCGAGATATATCCCCGGCGCCTGCCATCAATGGCCAGACGACCATGAAATCTCCTGAATCACCGAAGAGTCCGGGAGACAAACCAGCTACCACGGAATCCCTCGGTGGGCCTGGAACCGGAGAGACGTTATCTTCGACAGCCGCACCTGTTGAGACTGCGACCGGACCGACAGCGGTACCCAGCGGTCAGTTGACTGTCTCCGGCATGACTCTGAATATTTCGCCGACAGAACCGCCAAAACCGGTTTCCCCGACGGTCCCGACACCCCCTGAACGGGTCACGATGCGTACCCGGCGAGCGACGGAAATTCCTGCGGGGATTCCCCGGTCCCGCATGATCCTGCATGCCGTCCAGGAATCCTGGGCAGATGTCCGGGACGCCCGGGATAACAGGCTGTTATACGAAAATGTCCCGGCAGGTCGTCGCATCAGCATCGAGGGGGTGGCGCCGTTCAGCGTCTTTGTCGGCAATGCCGATGGTGTGCGGGTAGAATTTAACGGTAAGAATTATGACGTCAGCCGACACAAGCGCGGACAAGTGGCACGCTTTACACTAGGCGGAGAAACGGCGGTGAGCAATTAATGTTTGGCGAAAATCCCATTAAGCGGCGCAAGAGCCGGCGCATTATGGTCGGACGCGTCGCCGTTGGCGGTGACGCACCCGTCAGCGTGCAGAGCATGACCAACACCGAGACCACGGACGTGGCCGCCACGGTTGCGCAGATTCAGGCGCTGGAAAATACCGGTGCCGACATTGTGCGCGTCTCGATTCCGACCATGGAGGCTGCAGAAGCCTTCGGCAAGATCAAGCAACAGGTCTCGATCCCTTTGGTCACGGATATCCACTTCGACTACAAAATCGCGCTGCGCGTGGCTGAGCTGGGCGCAGACTGCCTGCGAATCAACCCGGGGAATATTGGCCGCGAAGACCGCGTGCGCGCCGTGGTGGACGCCGCCCGGGATCGCGGGATACCGATTCGCATTGGCGTTAACGCCGGTTCACTGGAAAAGGATTTGCAGAAGAAGTACGGCGAGCCCACGCCGGAGGCCCTGGTCGAATCCGCGTTGCGTCATGTAGAAATACTGGACAAGCTCGACTTCCAGGATTTCAAGGTCAGCGTCAAGGCCTCGGACGTGTTCATGGCCGTGGCCGCCTATCGGCAACTTGCCACGCAGATAGAACAACCGCTGCATCTCGGCATCACCGAGGCGGGTGGCTTTCGATCCGGTGCCGTCAAATCAGCTGTCGGCCTTGGCATGCTACTCGCGGAAGGAATCGGTGACACCATTCGTGTCTCACTCGCGGCCGATCCAGTCGAGGAGGTGCGGGTGGGCTTTGACATTCTGAAGGCGCTGCATATTCGCAGCAAGGGAATTAACCTGATTGCCTGCCCCTCCTGTTCGCGCCAGGAATTTGATGTAATTGGCACGGTGAACGCTCTGGAGCAGCGTATCGAAGACATCCGGGAGCCGCTTGACGTGGCGGTCATCGGCTGTTGTGTAAACGGACCGGGGGAGGCCAAGGCGGCGCAAGTCGGATTGGCGGGTGGTAATCCAAGTCTGCTGTATATCAACGGCAAGCCGGATCACAAAATCACCAATGAACAACTGGTCGATGAAATCGAACGCGTGATTCGCGAAGAGCTGCAACGACGCCAGATTCAGGGCGACACCACGCCGGACAGAAAAGTTTTTCCCATCAAGCAGACCGGTTGAGGGGACTCCAGTGAGCAAGGCCATACAGGCCGTACGGGGCATGAATGACCTGCTTCCGGAAACGGTTGAACGCTGGCAGTTGGTTGAAGCCACGGCACGCGATGTTCTTCACGCCTACGGATACCGAGAAATTCGTCTTCCCCTCCTGGAGAAGTCGGAGCTTTTCGCGCGATCCATCGGAAGTCAGACCGACATCGTCGAAAAAGAAATGTACAGCTTCGAGGATCGCAACGGAGACAATCTCACGCTACGTCCCGAGGGCACGGCCGGCTGCGTTCGCGCCGGGATCGAGAATGGTTTCCTGCACAACCAAATTCAGCGGCTGTGGTATGCCGGTCCCATGTTCCGTCACGAACGACCGCAGAAGGGTCGCTACCGGCAGTTTCACCAAATCGGGGTGGAAGCTTTCGGAATCGATACCCCGGATCTTGATGCCGAGCTTATATTAATGTGCGTCAGGTTATGGAAGTCGCTCGGATTGGAAGGCTTGACCCTGGAACTCAATTCGCTGGGTACGCCAGAATCCCGTGCCACCTATCGAGCCAAATTGACGCGTTTTTTGAAGGCGCGGCGCGATCAACTTGACGAAGACAGCCTGCGCCGGCTGGAAAAGAACCCGATGCGAATACTCGATAGCAAGAATCCAGCGATGCAACCGGTCATTGCCGAAGCGCCGAACCTCCACGACCATCTGGACGAAGACTCGCGCACGCATTTTGACCGGCTCGGCGAGTACCTTAAGGAATCGGGTGTTGCCTACCGTATCAACCCACGGTTGGTGCGCGGACTCGACTATTACACCCGCACTGTGTTCGAATGGACTACGGACCGGCTCGGCGCGCAATCGGCTGTCTGTGCCGGCGGGAGATTCGACGGCTTGGTGGAACAACTCGGCGGCCGGCCGGCGCCGGCAGCAGGTTTTGCCATTGGCATGGAACGACTGGTCGAATTGCTCGCGCGCCAGAGTCCCTCCCCGTCTTCAGGTGCGCCCGAAGCTTATCTGGTATTGCTGGGTGAATCTGCCGGAAAACATGGTTTACGCCTGGCGGAGTGCCTGCGTAACGCCGGCCTGCGGATCGAGTGCCATTGCGGGGGAGGTGGGCTTAAGGCACAGCTTAAGCGCGCTGACCGCAGTAGGGCGCGTTTTGCGCTCATGCTGGGCGACGAGGAATTGCAAGATAACACGGTCACCGTGAAAGACATGCGTGGTAAGGATGTCCAGGTATCGGTGCATCAAGATGTGTTGATTGATTTTCTGAATGAGCGAACCGGAAGGAGAGTAAAAACTTGAGCTCGTACACTGAGCAAGAAGAACTGGAAAGACTCAAGGCATGGTGGAAAAACTATGGCAGTTCCATCATCGTCGGCATCCTGCTGGGCGCCGCCTTTCTCGCCGGTTTCCGCTTCTGGACAAAATATAATGAAGAACAGTTACATGCCGCCGCCGAGGTCTATGAACGCATGTTCCAGAGCTTTCAAGGAAACAATCCCGCTGACGCACAGCGCCTGGGTGAATCACTGGTCAATCAGTATGGCTCCACGCCTTATGCCGGGATGGCTGGATTGCTGCTTGCCCGGTTGCTTTTCGATGCCGGTGACACTGTCAAAGCCCGCCAGCATCTCCAATGGGTATTGGACAAGGCCGACGATGCGGCGGTCCGGCACGTTGCACGTCTGCGTCTGGCACGCATTCTTTTTGATGCCGGTGACAAGGAGGCGGCACTAACACGGCTCAATGTAAAGAACCGTGCAGGGTTCGAGGCCGAATATGAAGAACTTATAGGGGACATTCGTTTGGCCCAGGGACAGCGTGAGGCCGCGCGATCAGCCTACAGCGAAGCGCTAAATTATGTAAACACCAGTTCTCCCTATGCAGCCATACTAAAAATAAAGCTCGATGATCTGGGGCCGGAGAAGGCTTCATGAAAATAACGGCAGCCATCCTGTCCTTTCTGCTGTTTCTGTCCGGCTGTGGCGGAAGCAAATCCGTGCGGGAAGAGCCGGCGAAGCTTCTGGATTTTGCTCCAGAGATGCAGGTGAAACAGCTATGGACAGCGGATAGCGGTGCCAGCGCTGTTAAGTCTGCGGTGGTATTGACACCCGCAATGTATGACAACGTGGTCTATACATCCGATCCCAAGGGACGGGTGCGAGCGTTTTCCATAACCAACGGACGCGAACTGTGGGAAACGCATGTGGGCCGTCCGGTGACAGGAGGGATCGCTGCGGGAGACGGCCTCGTCATCGTTGTGACCAAGAAGGGGGATGTGATCGCGCTCGACCGGATAGATGGCAAGCAACGCTGGACCAGTCAATTATCGAGCCAATCGCTGGTGCCGGCGGCCGTGGCGGCCGGTGTGGCAGTGGTGCAATCGGTCGATGGCAAACTCACTGCCCTGTCGACCTCTGATGGAAGACGGTTATGGAGGTATGAGCGTACTGAACCACCGCTCAGCCTGCATGGAACGGCTAGGCCCGTGATTGTCGCCGATGCGGTGCTGTCCGGCTTCGCCAGTGGCAAGGTGGTTGCCGTCCATATCGAGAGTGGCAAACTTCTTTGGGAGTTGCCGGTGGCGCAACCACAGGGACGTAACGAGGTGGAACGTCTGGTCGATGTTGATGTTTCACCGGTGGTCATTGGCAGTGTCCTTTATGCCGCCAGTTATCAGGGAAAGATTATTGCCCTGGATGCGAAATCCGGACGCCTCTTGTGGTCGCGGGAGGTCTCCACGTTTACCGGCATGGATACGGATTCAAAGAATATCTATCTCACCGACGACCGCAGCAACGTTATGGCGTTTGACTTGCGCACCGGGGCAAGCGTCTGGAAACAGGAAAAACTGCGGGCGCGTCACTTGAATGCCCCGCGTTACATAGAAGGACTGGTGGCTGTCGGGGATTTTGAGGGTTATGTTCACTGGCTGTCGAGTGAAGACGGTCACTTTGTTGCGCGCTACCGGTTTGGCAGCAGCGCTGTCCGGTCTCAGGCGCTGGCGGATAACGACAAACTCTACGTGAGCAACCAATCTGGTGATCTGGCGGCACTCCAATTGGTAAAAAACTGAGGAAAGTTGGAGCCACCAGGACGCGAGTAAAATCAAATCTTAATAAGACTTTATCAGCCGCAAATTCTCAAACAGATAAATATTTACCAGTGGTATAGAAAATTGATGTAAAGAACCGAGACGCGAGGGTCCCCGGAAAATGCCAATAAACAACCTCACTGCTTGGTGCTCTGTCTACTAAATCCAAATGAAACCCGTTATCGTACTGGTTGGCCGGCCCAATGTCGGCAAATCCACCCTGTTTAACCGGTTGACGCGCAGCCGCCGTGCGCTCGTGGCAGATGTCCCGGGGTTGACGCGCGACCGGCAGTATGGCGATGGACGGATGGGAGACCGCCCTTATTTTGTCGTTGATACCGGTGGTGTAGTAACTGGATTGGATGCAATTGTGAATCGAGGGGATGTTTCCTCCGGTGTTGCCTCCCAAGTACGCACGGCCTTGGCCGAGGCCGATGCGATAATCCTGATTGTCGATATGCGTGAGGGCATGCATCCCGTCGATCGGCAACTGGCTACGGATTTGCGCCGGCAAGGGAAAACGGTGTGGGTAGCGGTTAACAAGGCAGAGGGAATTGATGCTGATACGGCAGTGGCGGAATTTTATGCGCTCGGATTCGGCGATCCGGTAGCTGTCTCCGCCACGCATGGAGAAGGGGTTACCGATCTGATTCAGCGCGTGCTGTCTCAATTGCCCCTGATCGAGGAAGTCGACCAAAGTGGCGATACACCGCGAATTGCTGTGATCGGCAAGCCCAATGTTGGAAAATCCACACTGGTGAATGCACTGCTGGGGGAGGAACGCGTAGTAGTGTGTGATGAACCAGGCACCACACGTGACAGCATCTACGTTCCAATCGAACGTGACGGGCGCCATTACGTCGTTGTTGATACAGCCGGCGTGCGCCGGCGCGGGCGGATCGATGATCCGCTGGAAAAATTCTCGGTGCTCAAGACACTCCAGGCTATTGATGAGGCGAACGTGGCCATACTAGTGATCGACGCGCACGCCGGCGTGGCCGAGCAAGACGCCTCGCTGGCAGGGTATGCGCTGGAGGCGGGCCGCGCGCTGGTGGTGGCCGTCAACAAATGGGATGCGGTGGAAGAATCTGACCGCGATTGGGCCAAACGCGAACTGGAACGCAAATTGCCGTTTTTGGATTTTGCCCGCATTCATTTTATATCCGCGCGCCGTGGGACTGGGGTGAGCGATCTTTTCCGTTCGGTGGACGAGGCCTATGCTTCGGCTCACCGGACCATGACAACCCCCAAACTTAATCGCGTTCTGCAAGCGGCCGTAACGGCTACGCCACCTCCCCTTATTCATGGCCGCCGTGCCCGTCCCAAATATGCCCATCAGGGCGGCAAGAATCCTCCCCGGGTGGTGATACATGGCAACCAGGTGACATCCTTGTCCAAGCCTTACCGCCGCTATCTCGCCAATGCGTTTCGCAAGGCCTTTCATCTTATTGGCACCCCGGTGCGCGTGGAGTGCCGCCAGGAGGAAAATCCGTATCACGGGAGAAAAACCGGCAGAAACCGACCGAAACGCCGGATTGCGCCTCGACGCGCGTGAAATTTAGTGATCTATACTAAAAAAGTAGTTTGATATCCAAGTAAAACGTCGAGTTAATCGCAAAAAAGACGCGGCCTCGGGTTCAGGGGCGTGACAAGGTAGTTACGTGAGCGCATTTCATAAGAGTTCCCTCCGGTCAGGATACCGACTGGCTGAATACACCATCGAATCGGTTCTGGGCCATGGTGGCTTTGGAATCACCTACCTTGCGCACGACACTGCGCTCGGCGCCCAGGTGGCGATCAAGGAATATCTCCCGCACGAAATCGCCGAACGTGAAAACAAGACCCAGGTGCTCCCGAAACCTGATCGCGATGCGGTTCGTGATTATCAACACGGTCTGAAAAATTTTGTGAAGGAGGCGCGGGCGCTGGCGCGCTTCAAGCATCCCCACATCGTGCGGGTATTGCGTTTTCTTGAGGCCAACAATACGGCCTACGTGGTCATGGAATACGAGGAAGGGCAGAGCCTGGCGGATTACCTCAAGCGCAACGGCCCGCGGCTCGACGAACCCACGCTCCTTCGAATATTCATCCCGATCTTGAATGGGCTGCACGCGGTGCATGAAGCCGAAATGCTGCACCTCGATATCAAGCCGGAAAATATTTACCTGCGCAAGGACAGCAGCCCCATGTTGATTGATTTCGGTTCAGCGCGCCAGGGGACGGTGCATTTGCATAAGGTGGCTTTGACCCATGGGTATGCTCCGGTGGAGCAATACCCAGACAAAGGCACGCCGGGCCCGTGGACGGATGTCTATGCCATCGGTGCCTCCATGTATCGGTGTGTGACAGGAAAAAAACCAGACGAAGCGCTGGACCGCTACGAGGCCATACTGAAATATCAGGTCGACCCTTTGAACCCGGCGACCAAGGCGGGAGGAAATTCCTATCAACGGCAGATTCTCGATTGTATCGACTGGGCTATGCAGGTCTATGCACGTGACCGGCCACAATCGGCGCGGGAATTCCAAGACGCTCTTATGGGAAAAGGCCGGTCGCGTTCGATAACCACCAGCCAACCTGCCTCGTTCAACCGACCGACTTCGAGGACTATTTACCGGCGTCCTCCGCCGATCTCGTCTCGCCATCGGAAGCGGGATTCAAGTTCAATCGCCGTTGGCTTGATGGCGGCAGGTTTCATGGTCGTCAGTCTGGTGGTCGCTGGTCTCGTCTACTGGTCAGATATAAAGGTGCATTTCGGCCAGTTCGAAAAGAATCCAATCAATCTGGGGCCGCCATCCGATACAGCGCAAAAAACCCGTGCTTCAACAGCCACGAAGCCGGTCAATATGCCGGCAACAAATCCTTTTACCGCGGCAACTTCGGTACCCAGCGAATCCGATCCAAAGCAAATGGTATTCGCCAGCCGTTTCCCTTCATTGTTGGCAAAATCGATTTCAGGTCATGAGGATTGGGTTCAATCAGTGGCCTTTTCCCCAGATGGAAAATGGTTTGCCTCAGCCGGTCTCGACAAAACCATCCGGCTTTGGGTCACGGCCACCGGCACGGCACTGGGCACCTTGCGCCAGAGTTATGCCGTGAATGCCATAGACATTTCCCCCGACGGAAAGTGGCTGGCATCCGCCGGTGATGATGGTACCGTGAGATTGTGGGAGACTAAATCGGGTACCCCGCGTGGGGCACTGAGCGGCCCGGGTTATGCCGTCTATGCCGTGAGTTTTTCACCGGATGGGAAGCTGGTCGCGACGGCGGGTAAAGATCGGGTGGTGTTCGTATGGGATGTAGCCGACGGAAACCGTGTGTATACCCTCGAAGGACACACCGGGGACATTTATGCGTTGACCTTCTCCCCCAATGGCAAATTCCTGGTCTCTGCCGGCGCAGACAGGACATTGCAGGTTTGGAATATGACCCATGGCCGTGAAGCGTTCCGGATGTCCGGCCACAAGGACAAGATCTTGTCGCTGGCTTGGTCGCCCGATGGGAAGTGGCTGGCGTCCGGAGATGCCGGCGAGGCGATACGGTTATGGGATGCATATACCGGAACTTATTTGCGCACCATAACGAACAATCAGGCCATCCTGACGCTGGCCTTCTCTCCCAATAGTCGTTGGTTAGCAGCCGGTCTCGCCAATAAAGTGATATCCATATACAACGTCAGCGATGGCGCCGTATTGCAAACGTTGAGTGGTCACCAAGACCATGTTCAGTCCCTGGCCTTCTCGCCCTATGGAGATTTTCTGATTTCCGGCAGTCGCGATAAAAGCGTTCACCTCTGGAAAACAAAATAAAGTTTCCTTACGGATCACCCAACTGACCAGGAACTGGCCATGTTATTTATTGCCCGCTTTTCAATTGCTCGGGAGGAAGAGCTCAGGATCGACCCGACTGTTGTTCAGACTGACGGTCCAGTGCAGATGTGGCCCGGTCACCCGTCCGGTCATGCCGATTTCGCCGATTTTCTCACCGGTTCCCACGCGTTTCCCACGTTCGACCAGGATACTGCTCAGGTGGTTGAACATGCTGACCAGTCCCTGGCCATGGTCGAGGAAAATAGTTTTGCCGTTGAAGAAATAATCTCCGGATTCCACCACGATTCCCGCCAGGGGGGCGACCACGGGGGCGCCGGTGGGTGCGGCGATATCAATACCACTGTGCGGTTGACGCGGTTTATTATTGAAAAAACGGCGCAGCCCAAAAATACTGCTGATGCGTCCCTGCACCGGCAGTTGGAATTGCAGCGATTTCAGCGGCAGGTCTGACCAAACGGTGAATGCAGCGCGAATAATTTCCTGCTCCCGCTCTATGCGCATGAGATCCTCCGCGGAAGGCTCGACCATGCGCCGGTCCTTGATGAAGAGGCGCTGTTCAGCATAGGTCTTGGAACGCACTTCGAATGGTATTTCGCGCTGCCGTCCGCCGATGTCGCTGACGCGTATGACCTGCCTGCCGGGGGAGAGCGACAGCGGCAGACCGACTACCGCCCGCCAGCCCCCGTCATGGGGGACTAACAGCACACGCTGACCTTCGTAGTACACGAGTGGCGCGGGCTCGGTTTCCGGGGCGACCGGGACGATGGCGATGCCACCGGGCACCGGATTTTCCCGTGGCAAAGTTTCCGCCTCCACGGACAGGCTCAGCATCAGTGCCATCAGGAAAGAGGTACTAATCTTCACGGGTTTTTTCCACGACACACTCAAGGCGACCCCGTGAGAGCCGGGCCTGCACCCGTTCGCCGGTCCTGATCCTTGTGGCATCCGTTACGATGGCACTGGTATCGGCGCGCTGCACGATTGCGTAGCCACGCTCCAGTGTCGCGAGCGGACTCAGGGCATGCAGTGTCTGCATGCGCTCGCGCAGTCTTGCATGGCCCAATTCCATGCCCCGCTTCATGCCCGAGACGAGGCGCGCATGCAAATGCTCGTTTTCCTGCTGCAATGCGTGCAACCGGGACCGGGGTGTGTGCTGGAGCAGCAGCGCCATTGCCGCCAGCAGTTCCGCACGCGCGTGGCGCAAGCCCGTGGTCTGGGCCAGAAAAAGGCGCTGGCCGAGTGTTTTCAGGCTTTGTTGCATGAGTACGATCCGGTGGCGCGGGTGCACCAGCCGCGCCACCAGCCAGTCGACATGCTGGTTCCGGCCGCGGAGCAGGCCGTGCATCGACGTAAACAGGCGAGTTTCGAGGCGCTCAAATTGTGCGAGCCACTCCTGCTGGTCCGGACTCAGCATTTCGGCCGCCGCGGTGGGTGTCGGTGCACGGGCATCGGCCGTCATGTCGGCAATGGTAAAATCGGTTTCGTGACCGATCCCGCTGACGATGGGGATAGGGCAAGCATGGATCGCGCGTGCGACCGCTTCTTCGTTGAACACCCACAAGTCTTCGAGCGAGCCGCCCCCTCGTGCCAGTATCAAGGCATCGCAATCTCGCTGATCACCAGCAAGCTTTATGGCGGTGGCGATTTTTTCTGCTGCCCCCGCTCCCTGCACTGGCACCGGGTAGACCAGCACCGGAATGGCCGGGAATCGGCGGCGTAACGTGGTCAGGATGTCATGCAGCACCGCACCCGAAGGGGAGGTGATGATGCCGAGGCGGCGCGGGAGCCGCGGCAGGGATTTCTTGTGGGCGATGTCGAACAGGCCTTCCTGCGAAAGGCGTTGCTTGAGCACATCGAAGGCAAGGCGCAAGGCACCTTCGCCAGCCTCTTCCAGGTATTCAATAATAATCTGATAGTCACCGCGGCCTTCGTACAGGCTGACACGGGCGCGCGCCAGGATGTGCAAGCCATCTTTGAGCGTCAGGCGAAGCAGGCGTTGATGTTGGCGGAAAAAGGCACAGCGAACCTGTGCCTGGGCATCTTTCAGTGAAAAATAGACGTGGCCCGAGGCGGGGCGTGAAAGGTTCGAGATTTCACCCTCTATCCAGAGAGGAGGAAAGCCTCCTTCCAGCAATAACTTGGCCTCACGATTCAGCCGCGAAACGGTATAGATGTCACGTGCTGGGATGGTGGCGGGGGAAGGCTGCTCCATTTCCAGAAACATAACCTCATTTATAGAAAAAACAAAATTATCCAGCGTAAAACGACATGGCTGGCAATAGATTTCGTGGCAAAAAAAAGCCGGGCAATGCCCGGCTTTGTATTTTATATCACCTGGAATCTCAGGGGATCTTGGTATCGGGATTGGCGTTGTCTTTTGCCTGTTGTTGCGCCAGTTTCGCTTCTTGCAACGCTTTCTTGGCCAGTTTCATGGCTTTGTCGTATTCTTTTCCGCGCGTGCCCCGGTCGCTGGCTGCAGTGGCCGCCGCCATGGCTTCCTTGGATTCTTTCAGAAACTTTTCCGTGTGGAGCCACAGGAAACCTGATTTTTTGGCGAGTGTGATTTCATTTTCTGCCTGGGTGGCAAGGTCATTGTATTCTTTCTCGTTGACGCCACTGGCGCAGCCGACGATTGCCAAGGATATGGCACCCAATAAAAGCGTATGTTTCATACTTTCTCCTCCTGTGCCTGACTGTGTCAGTTTCGCGGCGGACTATATGTTATTTTAAGATTCTGAGCCCATTTTATTAGCGGCCAGATCCCAACCCCCCAAAGACATCCTGCCGCCGCAAAACAGGCAATTTAGGGGATTATACTATTGATTTGGCTACACGAAGATTAGGGAAAGCTGCTTCAACAGACAGCTTTTATTCTCCCGTCAATCATGCCGGATCAACAATAGTCGTAGAACGATAAAATACATTTGCGGCGGCGTCAACCCAAATGCTGGTTTATCTATTTATGGTGTCTTGATAGCCGTAACGGGGTGAATGGGCCCACCCGTTTGCGGATTTTGGGTCGATCACTATAATACGGCATGCGAATTGCCCAGGAAGCCCTCACATTTGACGATGTCTTGCTGCTTCCCGCGCATTCGAGCGTCCTGCCCAGGGACGTGGATCTGAAAACCTCCCTGACACGTACTCTCAGCTTGAATATTCCGCTGCTGTCGGCTGCCATGGACACCGTGACAGAAGCGCGTGCCGCCATCTGCCTGGCTCAGGAGGGCGGTCTCGGCATCATTCATAAGTCCTTGAGCCCGGACCGCCAGGCGGACGAGGTGCGCCGGGTCAAAAAATTCGAAGCTGGCATCATCAGCAACCCGATCACCGTGACACCAGATACCACTATTCGTAATGTGCTGGAACTCACGCGAGCCCATCACATTTCCGGCGTTCCGGTGACGCAGGGCGATAAACTCGTCGGCATCGTGACCAGTCGTGACTTGCGTTTTGAGACACGTTACGACGAGCCGGTGTCGCGCATCATGACGCCGCAGGAAAAGCTGGTGACGGTCAAGGAGGGGGCGGCGCGTGACGAAATTCTGAAACTTCTGCACCAGCACCGCATCGAAAAAATCCTGGTGGTGGATAACAAGTTCGGCCTGAAAGGGCTGATCACGGTGAAGGACATCCAGAAATCCACTGAATATCCGCGTTCGGCCAAGGACCAGAAGGGCCGCCTGCTTGCCGGCGCTGCCGTCGGCGTGGGGCAAAGTACGGAAGAGCGCGTCGAACGGCTGGTCGAGGCCGAAGTGGATGTCATCGTCGTCGATACGGCGCATGGTCATTCAAAGGGCGTACTCGACCGGGTGCGCTAGATCAAGAAAAAATATCCTGACACGCAGGTCATCGGCGGCAATATTGCCACGGCCGAAGCGGCAAAATCGTTGCGTGAGGCCGGAGCTGATGGCGTAAAAGTTGGCATCGGCCCGGGCTCCATCTGTACCACGCGCATGGTGGCCGGTGTTGGCGTGCCGCAACTCACGGCGATTGCAAATGTCGTGGGGGCCCTCAAAGGCTCCCAAATCCCGGTCATCGCCGACGGCGGAGTGCGCTATTCCGGAGATATCGCCAAGGCGCTGGCTGCCGGGGCGCATACGGTGATGATCGGAAGCTTGCTGGCCGGCACTGACGAATCACCCGGGCAGGTCGAAATCTATCAGGGCCGATCCTATAAATCCTATCGTGGCATGGGCTCACTCGGCGCCATGGGCGAGGGATCGAGCGACCGCTATTTCCAGGAAGACTCACGAGGCGACAAGCTGGTACCCGAAGGAGTTGAAGGTCGTGTCCCCTACAAGGGGCCGATGATCAACATCATTCACCAGCTCATGGGCGGCTTGCGCTCCAGCATGGGTTATACCGGTTGCGCCACGATTGAAGAGATGCGCACCAAAACCCAATTCGTGCGCATCACCAACGCCGGCGTCCGCGAGTCCCACGTGCACGACGTGATGGTGACCAAGGAAGCGCCGAATTATCAGCGAGAGTAGGTTGGCCGCGGAGTATATGAGCGACCCGCATTCACAGCGAATTCTTATTCTCGACTTCGGATCCCAAACCACGCAGCTGATTGCGCGGCGCGTGCGTGAGGCCGGCGTCTATTGCGAGTTACATTCCTGGGATACCCCGGTCGAGGAAATCCGCCGTTTTGCCCCGCGCGGCATCATTCTCTCGGGTGGGCCGCAATCCGTGACCCTCACGGAGACCCCACGCGCCCCAAAGGAAATCTTCGACATGCAAATCCCCGTCCTTGGCATCTGTTATGGCCAGCAGGCGATGGCGGCACAGCTCGGTGGTAAGGTCGAGGCGGGTGACAAACGTGAATTTGGTTATGCCCGGGTGCGCATGCATGGACATTCCAAACTGTTCCACGACCTGCGGGACGAGACGCAAGACACCGGCGCGGAATGGTTGCACGTGTGGATGAGTCATGGTGACCGCGTCACAGAGCTGCCTCCGGGATTCAAAGTGATTGCGGAAACGCCGGCGGCACCGTTTGCCGGCATCGCCGACGAGACACGCGGATATTACGGCATCCAGTTTCACCCCGAGGTCACACACACCACCCAGGGTAGGATCATCCTGCAACGGTTTGTACACGATATTTGCGGCTGCGCTTCATTGTGGACACCGGGCAACATCGTTGAAAGCATGGTCCAGTCGGTGCGCGAGCAGGTCGGAAAGGATGAAGTGTTACTGGGGCTGTCGGGGGGCGTGGATTCCTCCGTGGTCGCGGCACTTCTGCATCGCGCCATCGGCAATCAGCTGACCTGTATTTTCGTGGACAACGGGCTGTTGCGCCTGAACGAGGGCGATCAAGTGATGGATACCTTTGCGCGTCACATGGGCGTCAAGGTTATACGGGTGGATGCCGAGAATCGTTTCCTTTCAGCCCTTAAGGGGGTGGCCGACCCGGAGAAGAAGCGCAAGATCATCGGTGGCATCTTCATCGATGTCTTCGAGGAAGAAGCGGCCAAGATAAAAAATACTCGCTGGCTGGCGCAGGGAACCATTTACCCGGATGTGATTGAATCCGCCGCAGGCAAGACCAAGAAGGCGCATGTTATCAAGTCGCACCACAATGTTGGTGGACTGCCCGAGAAAATGAACATCATGTTGCTCGAGCCGTTGCGCGAACTGTTCAAGGATGAGGTGCGCCGCATCGGCGAGGAGTTGGGACTGCCGCACCAGATGATCTACCGTCATCCTTTTCCCGGGCCGGGCCTCGGCGTACGCATCCTCGGTGAGGTGAAAAAGGAATATGCCGATCTGTTGCGCAAGGCCGACGCGATATACCTCGAAGAATTATATCGCCATGACCTGTACGAAAAAGTTAGCCAGGCGTTTGCGGTGTTTCTTCCGGTGAAATCAGTGGCCGTGCTGGGCGATGCCCGTGCCTACGATTACGTTATCGCGCTGCGCGCGGTCGAGACGGTGGATTTCATGACGGCCAACTGGGCACATCTCCCGTACGAAACTCTGGGAATCATTTCGAACCGTATCATTAACGAGGTGCAGGGCATCTCGCGCGTGGTTTATGACATCTCCGGCAAGCCGCCGGCAACCATCGAATGGGAGTGACAACCACGGAAGCGGGTGACGAAGCGTTCATGCGTCGTGCACTTGAGCTCGCGCAACACGCGGAAGAAGCCGGTGAAGTTCCCGTCGGTGCTCTGGTGGTGCTGAACGATGACATCATCGGTGAGGGTTGGAATCAGCCAATTGTCGCGCACGATCCCACCGCCCATGCCGAAATCGTGGCCTTGCGCGCGGCCGCAGTCCGGATAAAAAATTATCGATTGTCGGGTGCCACCCTGTACGTGACGCTCGAACCCTGCGCCATGTGTGCCGGTGCCATCGTTCAGGCGCGCATCACCCGTGTGGTGTATGGCGCCGCTGATCCGAAGGCCGGTGCCGCCGGCAGTGTTTTTAACTTACTGGAATCCCCTTCATTGAATCACCGGGCGCAAATCACTGGCGGCATCCTCGCCAGGGACTGCGGGGAAAATCTTAAGTCATTCTTCCAAGCGCGGCGATAAGTTCAGATGGCAGGAGCCTTGAGATCGAGTGCCTTTGGCTTTTTGTTCGCCTTTTCTTCCTCATCAAGTTTCACCAGCACGTCGTAATACGTCCGTATGCGATTGACGAAGCGGACGGGCTCCATCCCGCGGGCAAATCCATATTTGGTCTTGGGATACCACTTCTCATCGGCGAGCCACGGCAGGTGATTCTTGACGTCGTTCCACTTGTTCGGATCATGCCCCTGTTTCTGGGTGAGGATGCGCGCGTCTTCCAGGTGGTTGATACCGACGTTGTACGCCGCCAGTGCCATCCATAATCGGTCCGGTCCGGTGATCCCGGGTGGCATGCGCTCTAACAGGCTTTTGAGGTAACGTGCCGCCCCTTCAATGCTTTGCGCGGGATCTTGACGGTCTTTGATCCCTAAGGACGCGGCGGTATCCTCCGTCAGCATCATCAATCCACGCACCCCGGTGGGAGAGATGGCTTTCGGATCCCAGAAGGATTCCTGGTAACCCAGAGCGGCCAGCAGGCGCCAGTCCAAGCCGTTTTCCTTGGCTGCTTGTTCGTACAACAGTTGAAATTGCGGAAGCAATGAGCGGATGCGGACCCTGTAGACACTGAGGTTGATGAAGTTTGATTTAACCGCCGGCCCATAATAACGGTCGATGATCTGAGCCAGCTCACCGGAGGCGTGGCTTTTCTCAAAAAATTTTACGGCCGCTTCATGCAGGCTCTGGTCCGGGCCCAGGGGGAAAGCCCACGCCAAAGATTCAGGAATCTGCATTGAAAAGGCCACTTGCAGGTCCGGAAAGTATTGCCGGTCCACCGCGACGATGTTCGAATCCGCGATGGTCAGCTCGAGCAGCCCTTCCCAGACGGTTTCCAGCAGTTCCTCGGTATCCTTGTCGACTTCATTCCACTTGAGATCTGGGTATTCCTTCTGGAGTGCACGCAGTCGTTCGGCGTAACTCGTGCCAGACTGCACCTCGATCTGACGGCCGATCAGTTCCTGGACATTGGCGGGGCGTTCCGTTCCAAGCCGATATACCACCTGTTGGCGGATTTCCTGATAGGGCGGTCCGAACCGCACCAGTTTGGAGCGCTCTTCGGTCACGGTAATACCGGCGGCGGCTATGTCGGCCTCACCTTTTAATAAACGTGGCATGATTTCGTTGAACTTTTCGGCGACAACGAATCGCGGGTTCACGCCGAGATGACGGGCAAAGCTTTTGACCAAATCGTGTTCGAATCCGGCTGTGCCTTCCGGAGTTTCGAAGTAAGTAGTGGGGCTTGAGCGCGTCAATACCACCAGTTCGCCAGAAGCAATGACCGCTTTAAGTTTGTTTTTTTCAAAGAATGAACAGGACAGCACCCAAGTGGAAAGTAAGACGAGCAGGAGGATGCAGCCGCCAGATCGCCATGCGGCATGAAACGGATTGTTCCGTGGCGCTGTCGGGATAAGACCCATAGGTCTAAACTAATGCAGCCGAAACAACTTGTCACGCGTAGTCCGGTGTGGCTGAAATAATGCGTGCTGATATAATGCCGCCCTCCGGAGAGGTACCGAAGCGGTCATAACGGCGCTGACTCGAAATCAGATGGGCGGAAACGCCACGGGGGTTCGAATCCCTCCCTCTCCGCCAGTCAGTCAGCCGCAAACGGCCCTTTCTCTGCCAATCGGAGAAAGGGCCGCTCTTCACCGCCGAATTACGTGATTCTCTCTCGGGCGTGTCTGGCACCTGACCGTTATGAGCCAGGTAT
>Ga0224512_10000955_pt1 | contig 29145 bp, 26 predicted proteins | sample SF_May12_sed_USG_4_FD_169103 | JGI IMG/M metagenome (GOLD analysis project Ga0224512, IMG submission 169103) | Sediment microbial communities from San Francisco Bay, California, United States - SF_May12_sed_USGS_13 | ecosystem: Environmental > Aquatic > Marine > Sediment | place: USA... | reverse complement strand
GCGGCTCTCGGATTACCGAGACTCCATGTTTTACCTACCGCTTAACCTGCCGAATCGCCGTGTACGGACCCGTACGCACGGTGGTGTGGGAGGGGTCGAGCCGTGAGGCTTGCCCCTATCCCGATTGCCGGTTTTACATTAGGAGTTTGTCGGGACTAAGTCCGACAAACTCCTACCGCAAACAATCTCCGATGCCGCGGTGAACGTGGCGCAGAGAATCCGTAGCACCACAAACAAAAACCCCGCCAACGCGGGGTGTGTAATCAGCGAAGCATGTCACTAAGAAGTGCCCGAAATCGGCGCCGCGTTGGTTTTGTGTGCCTCGAGTCCTTCGGCGATGCGGCGGCGAACTTCCTCCTCGGATAACTCGGCGTGGTAGGCCGTATCGCCGATCCATTGCGTGTGCGCGATCGCCTCATGGTCGATCCTGTCGCGCTCGGCCTGGGCGCGCAGCGCAGCGCGCAGCTTGAGCTTGTAGTCAATGAGACGCCAGAGCAGCCAGAGCGTCAGGACGCCGGCGATCGCGGCCGAGCCGATTGCGGCCAAGGTCCAAGCCGGCCGGCAGATGGGTGCCGTCATGGGTAGCTCGAAGCACGCGCTCAGATACGCGAACCATTGCCCGAACCATTGCTGAGTCAACTCTATCGCTTTCATAGTGCCTTCCCTGTGGAAGAGCTGATCTGGGTTATTGCTTTAATCGGTAAACGCTATGCTCTATGAACAAAATCAACAAGGTAAATAGTCCACGCTGCAAGCATTCTGGGTAGTGGTGGGGCTAGATTCCCATAGTAGAGCAGGCTATGCGTCCAGGGCGTGCTAAGGCATCACATATTTATGGGATCGTCACGTGCTTTTGACACATATCTCCCGCCAATTCCACCGGCCAACCATCGCGAACGCCCGAATAGGCCGCCGCCTTAACCCCCGAACAGCGATTCTGGGGCGCGTGACAGGCGCAGCAAATGATAGGCCTCGGCATAAGCCATGCCTGCCTGGCTGCCGCGGAAGAGCGCGAGCGCCCTGAGCGCCTCGACTGAGCGCGATGCGGGAAACGGACGCACCTGGCTTTCGTAGCAGCGCATGGCGTCGAGCTTGGCGTCGATATGATCGCTGATGTCGACGTTCCAGTTGGGCGTGAAGTTAGGCTCCAAATGGGGCGCGTTCCAATGGGTTTCCGACAGCGATTCATACGCCGCGACCAGGCCGATGTTGCGCCCGGCGCCGATCGGGCGCGCGGCCACCATGCAGGCATCGAACACGCGCCGATGGTCGACATGGCGGTCGTAATACGGGATCAACAGCACGTCGGGCTCGGCCTCCGCGACAATCGTGCTCACCATGCCATTGAACTCGGGGAGTTCGATCCGGTCAAGCAGCACCGCCGGATTGTCGAGGAAGATCGACTTTTTAACCCCGAGCCTTTGGTGCGCTTTTTTCGCTTCCGCGACCGTCTGCTGGTGGAGCTCTTCGGTATAAAGCGGGGGCATATGTGCGGCGATGGTCGCGACCGTGACCACGCCGGCGGCGGCGAAGCGCGCGATTGTCCCGCCCGCGCCGAGGACCTCGTCGTCCGGATGCGGCGCGATCACCAGCATTCGCGGCGGACGATTAGTAGACATCGCTATCCCCTTGGCTGAAGTGCCACGCGCTCGAATCGGTGGGAAGGCCGCCCGCGTCGTTTGCGGTGGCAAATATATAGCGGTCTAATTGCTGTAGCCCGAACCCAGCCGCTTCATAAGCCGGCTCGTGCGGGTGGCCCGCGGGCAGCCAGCACGTAAGTTCGCTCGTACCCAGACGCTGGGCGTGGTGCTCGGCCGCGGCGAGCGCCGCCGTGACCAATTCGCCCGCGTCCGCCGGCGCCACGAGCTCGCAGATGTGGACGATCACCCGATCCCCTTCGGCATAGCGCTTGAGCACCAGAATACCGGCATTGTCACCGACGATGAATCTCGCGTAATGGCAATCGGGCTTGCGGTAGCGCCAATTCAAATATTCGGCGTCGCGGTGAACGCCGCATGGGAGGCCGCTCTGTTGCCAAATCCGGGTGGCGGCCTCGTCGAAACGGTCGACTTCGCGCAGCACGACACGCGGCCCTTGGGGCGCGGCCGGTGCGGCCGGCGCGATCGTCCTGGTCCGAAGCGGCACCCGGCCGAGCTCGATCCAGCCGGTGCGGCGAAAGCTGCGTTCGGATTGTTGGTTGGGAAATGTATAGCCCACTTCCCCGGCGGCGGTCATATCGTCCAGGCAACGCCAGGCCTGTGCGTGCAAATAGCCGCGCCCGCGATAGTCGGGAAGCGTCATGACGTCCTGGATCATGCGCGCGGCCCGTACCGCGCCGCCGAAGCGCACGCGCTGCTGGATCGCCTGATACATCGAGACGATGCGACCGCGGTCGCGGATGACGTAGATGCGCGCCTGCCCCGACGGATTGTCGAGCCATTGCCAGGCCAACAAGTTCGGCGTTGCCGCGACATGGGGCATGCACGCCCGGCGCAGCTCGACAAGCCCGGCCAAGTCTTCGCGCGCCGCCTCCTCGACCGCCGTCGCCTTGCTTTCCGCCATCTATTCCCCCGTCTTTCCGCGCCTGCGGCTTCGCTCACGCCCGTTGCCGGGGCAACTGCCACAATCTTCGCCTAACCGCGCAAGATCAATGAACTGACGTTCCCTCTGTTTTTCGTCTTCCAAGGGAGCGGCATTAACTAGTCAGTCCAGTTGACCGGCGGAGAGGGCGGGATTCGAACCCGCGGTACGGCTTTCACCGTACACACGCTTTCCAGGCGTGCGACTTAAACCACTCATCCACCTCTCCGGAGGCGCCAATTTTATCAGATGGCGGGAAGGGTCCCGCGATCTCAGTTGAGCAGCTTCCCGACCAGGTAGGCGACCCCCTGGGCGATCTCGCTTTCCAGCGGGAAGGAAAGCATTCCCATTACGGAGTAGCCCAGCAGCCAGGGCATGGCGTAGAAGCGGAACATGAAGAAGAACCAGGCGACGTAGAGCGGGACGAGGGGGCGAACGAGAAAGGCCGGCGTGATCGGGTCGAAGAGTTTCAGCAGCGGGTTCGTCACGCGGACGAAGAAGCGCATGAAAAAAAAGCTGCTGGTTTCGGGCAGGAAAATGCTCATCCCGAAGCGCCCGATCAGCGTCCACATGACCGTCCCGAGGACGTAATCGACGACGATCACCCAGATCGGGAACCCCTCTGTCATATGCTCCAAGCCTTTGCGACAAATTCTTGCAAAAAAAACGGGGCAGACTCGCGCCTGCCCCGGTCTTACTGTTAAAGCAATAACCTCAGTGAGTCGAGCCCAGGATAGTCTCGCCCTTCGGGATACGGAGCTCGTCGACCATGGCTTGCGTCTCCGCATCCGGTTCCTTGGTCATCAGCGACACCGCAACCATGGCGATAAGGCTCGCGCCTGCGCCGATGATCCCGAACCGCAGGTGGTCAATACCCAGCCACGGCGTCATGCCGCCCCACCGCACCATGTAGAGATACCAGGTCCCTACGCCGAGGCCGATGAGCATGCCTGCAATGGCCCCTGGACGGTTGGCACGCTTCCACCAGACGCCCAGCACCAGCGGGAAAAATAATCCGGACATGGCGAAGTCGAATGCCCAGGCCACGGCACCGAGAATCGTGGTCAGCCTGAAGCTTGCGACGACGGCACCCGCCGCGCCGATGCCGACCAGCAGAACGCGGGCGACGATCAGACGATGCCGCACGTCCGCCTTCGGGTCGATCATCTTGTAGTAAAGATCGTGCGAGAGCGCGTTGGCAATCGCCAGCAGCAGCCCGTCGGCCGTAGACATCGCTGCCGCCATGCCGCCGGCGGCAACGAGGCCCGAGATTACGTACGGCAAACCCGCAATCTCCGGTGTCGCCAGCACGACGATGTCGCCGCGCATGAAGAACTCGTTGATCTGCAGGATCCCGTCACCGTTGCTGTCGATGATCTTGAGGAAGCCGACGTTGCTCCACTTCTGAATCCACTCGAGCGCGTTCACGTCCGCGATCGACTTGCCGATGATGCTAGTGGCGAGGTTCGGATCGAGCACCTGGAGCTTGGTGAAGGTGGCCAATGCGGGCGCCGTGAAGTAGAGCAGGAAGATGAAGAACAGCGACCAAGCCACCGACCTGCGCGCGTCTCTAACCGAGGGCGTCGTGAAATAGCGCATCAGGATGTGCGGCAGCGACGCGGTGCCGAGCATCATGCACGCGACGAGCGTCACGAATCGGATTGCCGAGATCACGGAATCGCCGGACGCCGCGTGCTTCACGGTGAGCGCGCTCACGCCGGCCACGGCTGCGGCTGGCTTGAGCACACCGACCTGATGCAGTACCTCCAGCTCGCCGATCCGCGCCACCGCATCGCCATAAACCAACTGCGGAATGATGCCAAAGCCCTGCTTGTTCGACATCCAGATGACCGGCACCAGGTAGGCGATGATGAGCACGATGTACTGCGCCACCTGAGTCCAGGTCACCGCACGCATGCCGCCTAACATCGAGCACAGCAGGATGCCCAACAGGCCGAACCATACGCCGACTTCGAACGGGATCTGCAGCGCGCGCGAGGCGATCGTGCCCGTGGCGTTGATCTGCGCCGTCACGTACGTGAACGAGGCGATCACCAGCACGAGCACCCCGCACAAACGCGCGAAGTTGCCGCCATAGCGCGTCCCGATGAAGTCGGGCACGGTATAGCAGCCGAACTTGCGCAGGTACGGCGCCATCAAGGTTCCGACCAGCACGTAACCCCCGGTCCACCCCACGACGAACGCGAGGTAGGCGTGACCGCCCATGTAGATGCCGCCCGCCATTGCGACGAACGAGGCGCCCGACATCCAGTCCGCTCCGGTCGCCATCCCGTTGAATACGGGCGGCACCTGGCGGCCGGCGACGTAGTAGGCATCGATCTGCATGGTGCGCGACAGCCACCCGATCAGGGCATAGATGAAGATCGTGAAGGCTACGAACAGAATCCCGATCGTATCGGCGCCCAGTCCAAACTGCTCCAGTACGGCCATCAAGGCAATAAAGAGAACGAAGCCGCCGGTGTAGAGGCCGTAGATCCGAGGCAGGTTGTCGATGAACGAACCTTTTGGTTTGAAAAAGCTCATGGCGCATTCCCCCCTTTATTCGTCTTCAGCCATGCCACAGTCGCGGTCGATCTTCTCCTGCTGCTTGGCGAAGAGAAAGAGCTGGACCACGAACACAACGAGCGAGCCCTGCGCCGCCATATAGAAACCGAGCGGGAAATACATGAAGGAAATCTTGTTCAGCTGCGGGGCGAACCAATGGACGACGAACGAGAAGATGAACCAGATCGTTAAATGGATAATCATCAACCGGCGGGTTCGTTCCCAGTGCGCTTTTTGGGTATTGGCCGTGCTCATGCGCTATCCTCCTCTTATTTGGTGGTCTTGCCGGATAGTGTCCGTTGCCCCCGGTGGGGAGCGCTAGGCACCGTAAAGATACGCTGTTTCAATCATTAATGTCCAGAGGTGACAATATGACGGCGCCATGGCCGGTCCGGGCCAGAGCCGCGGAGTTGTGGCAGACCTTCCGACACTACCTTGGGGCGGGTGGACGGGGTCGGCGGACGCGAATCAACGACCGCGACGGCTTGCGGCAGTTTCTCGAGTCCCGCGCCAGCCACGTCGCGCAGACCTCCCTGTACGGCTATCTCAGAACGCGCGCGGGCGTGGGTTTTCCAAACCTGTTCGATAACGATGACTACGTTAAATCGATCGACATCGCAAAGTGGTATGTCTGGCTCGCGTGCCTGTCGGATATTTCGATTTACGCAGGCGGCCTCGTGATGCGGCGCACCAATGCGGGCCAAGACGAGGTCGGTCGTCTCATGGCCGCCGTCGTCGATGCGATCCTCACGGCTACCGGTATGCCGGAGGGAGCGGGTGGCGAATTTCTGGAGCTCACGGAGCGTCTGAGCGCACGTCTGGAATCGTGTGACTGGGCCGCTGTGCGCGATGACGAGACGCCGTTCTCGGAGAGCCCCGGGGCGCTGATCAGCCGGGCGCCCGTCATAGACGAGTTGAAGCGCCTGGACGACGAAATCGTCAGAAACTCAGTGCGCTTCCGCTGGCAGGAAGTGCGCCGCGACCTGCGCCGCGACCTCGATGCCGAGGCGCTGATCGCATCGCTGGGGCTGGCAAACCCGCGCAGCGAGGCGCGGCGGAACGGCGGGTAAGTGCCGCAAGCGCCGGGCACTGACTGCAGCGATCGTCATGCGGTGACCCATGACCGCACCTCGTTCACGCTTTTTCTTGCAGCTGCTTAAGAATGGCGGGGTTCTCCAAGGTCGTGACATCCTGGGTGATCTCCTCGCCCTTTGCGATCGAGCGCAGCAGGCGCCGCATGATTTTGCCGGAGCGGGTCTTGGGCAAATTGTCGCCGAAGCGGATGTCCTTCGGTTTTGCGATCGCCCCGATTTCCTTGCCGACCCAGTCCTGCAATTCCTTGACGATGGTCTTCGCATCGTTGCCAGCCGGGCGTGCCCCTTTCAACACTACGAAAGCAACCACTGCTTCACCTGTGAGGTCATCGGGCCGTCCCACCACGGCCGCTTCCGCGACTTGGGTGTTGGCGACGAGCGCCGACTCGATTTCCATCGTCCCGAGACGGTGACCCGACACGTTCAACACGTCATCGATGCGCCCCATGATCCGGATGTAACCCTCCTCATCGAATGAGGCACCGTCGCCGGCGAGGTAGAGCTTGCCCTGGAAATCGTCGGGGTAGTAGGTCTTCTTATAGCGCTCCGGATCGCCCCAGATCGTGCGCAGCATCGCCGGCCAGGGACGCTTGATCACCAGGATGCCGCCCTTGCCTTTGCCCACCGAGCGGCCCGTCTCGTCCACGATATCGGCGAATATGCCGGGCAGCCCGAACGTCGCGGAGCCCGGCTTGGTCGGCGTGGCCCCGGGCAACGGCGAAATGAGATGACCGCCGGTCTCGGTCTGCCACCACGTGTCGACGATGGGGCACCGCCCGCCGCCAACGGTCTCGTGATACCACATCCAGGCTTCGGGATTGATGGGTTCCCCGACCGTTCCCAGAATGCGCAGGGAGGACAAGTCGTACTTTTTCGGCAGGTCGCTGCCGGCCTTGATGAGGGAACGGATTGCCGTTGGCGCAGTGTAGAACACCGTAACCTTGTGGTCCTGGATCATCTTCCAGAACCGTCCGGCATCTGGATAGACGGGAACTCCCTCGAATACGATCTCGGTGGCGCCGCAGGCGAGGGGACCATAGGTGGTGTACGAGTGCCCGGTGACCCAGCCTACGTCCGCCGTGCACCAGAAGATGTCCGACGGCTTGTAGTCGAACACCCACTTCATCGTCAGGATGGTCCACAGCAGGTAGCCGCCGGTCGAATGCTGAATGCCCTTGGGCTTGCCCGTGGAGCCCGACGTATACAGGATGAAGAGCGGATGCTCCGCGCTCACCCAGGTCGGCTCGCAGGTGTCGGACTGACCGTTCAAGAGATCGTGCAGCCACACATCGCGCTTCGGATCCCACTTGACCTGGCTGCCGCTTCGCTTGTAGACCACGACGGACTTCAGCGAATCGCATCCGCCCAGGCCCAGCGCTTCGTCGACGGCGGGCTTCAGCGGGATTTCGCGACCGCCCCGGAATTGGCCGTCGGCAGTGACTACTGCGACGGCACCCGCGTCTATGATCCGCTCCTGCAGGCTTTTTGCCGAGAACCCCCCGAAAACCACAGAGTGGACAGCGCCGATACGGGCGCAAGCCTGCATGGTGGCGACAACCTCGATCGACATCGGCATGTAGACAATGACCCGGTCGCCCTTCTTTATGCCAAGGGACTTTAGCCCATTCGCCATCATGCACACGCGGTGATAGAGCTCCTTGTAGCTGATCTCGGTGACCTTGCCGTCGTCGGCCTCGAAGATGAGCGCGGTCTTGTCGGGCTGCGTCTTGAGGTGACGGTCAAGGCAGTTGTAGGAGACGTTGAGCTCGCCGTCCTCGAACCATTTGAAGAACGGCGACTTGCTTTCGTCGAGCACTTTGGTGAACGGCTTGTGCCACAGCATGTGTTCCTTCGCAAGCCGGCCCCAGAATCCTTCCAAGTCCTTTTCCGCCTCGGCGCAGAGCTTGCGGTAGGCGTCCATGCCCGAAACGTTGGCCTGCTTGACGAACGCCTCGCTCGGCGGGAAGACGCGGTTTTCGTGGAGAACGGATTCAATCGTCTTCGTTGCCATGCACTCCTCCGCTCAGGATGTTGACATTGTCATCGGGATTTGACGCCGGCGACCCGTAGAGGCGCCACAGCGCGAGCTCTGCTTCTCGCGGCGGGTTAAATGGAAGCATTAAACCACGCGCTTGTAAAGTTGTCGTGAACGGGGCGCTGTAGCGCATCGTCCGGCGTCCGTGCATAATGTTTTCATTTGATTGACGGCGGGCCTCCCCGCATTGCAGGATAGTGAACCTGGTCAGGTCCGGAAGGAAGCAGCCACAGCTATTTTTTGCAAGTGCCGGGGGTAAGGCTCGCCACCCTTATTCCAATTGAGTAACGTCTCAGCAGCATTGAAGTAAGGGGGAGAATAATTAAGAAGAATAAGTTACGCGGCGCGACGGCCGCACTGCTGATGGTGCTTGCGATCGGTTCTGCCGGGGCCGTCGATGGAATTTCGATCCAAGGCGGCGTCGGCGCCGGTGGGGGTTCAAGCTCTGGTGACGGCACCGGGATGGTGGACGTCGCCCTGCAATGGGACTGGGATCGGCGCTGGTTCGAAGGGAAGCGCTGGCACGTCGGCGGATTCTGGGATGTCGGCGTCGGCTATTGGCGGCGCGACGCGTTGCCGGGACAGAACAAAGACCTGGCCGAGATTGGGGTAACGCCGGTGTTTCGGCTTCAGCAAAACGACCTCAAGGGTCCCTATGTTGAAGCGGGAATCGGGGCCCACCTTCTGTCCGAAATCTCGCTGGGCAACAAGGGCTTCGGCACGTCGTTCCAGTTTGGCAGCCATTTCGGTGTCGGTTACCGCTTCGGGGCCCGGAACGCGTTCGCCCTGAGCTGCAGCTATCAGCACTTTTCGAACGCGGACATCAAGAAGCCGAACGACGGCATCAATTTTCTGCAGATTAGCCTGCAGTATCATATCTGAGTGACCCGTGACCCGTGACTTGTGAGTCGTAAGGCGGCGGTTGCAGTAAAATGCCACTCACCACTTACCACTCACCACTCACGGTTTTGCAGTGACCCAAGTTCTCGCCCGCAAGTGGCGTCCCAAGGCCTTTCCCGAACTCGTAGGGCAGGAGCACGTCGTCAGGGCGCTTACCAATGCGCTGAAGCAGCAGCGACTGCACCATGCGTATCTGTTGACCGGCACGCGCGGAGTGGGCAAGACGACCCTTGCGCGTATCGTCGCCAAGGCACTCAACTGCGAGACCGGCGTGACCGATGCGCCGTGCGGGAAATGCGGTGCCTGCACAGAGATCGACGCGGGGCGCTTCGTCGACCTGCTCGAGCTCGATGCGGCGTCCAATACGCAAGTCGACAACATGAGGGAGCTGCTCGAAAACGCCCTTTATGCCCCGACCGCCGGGCGCTTCAAGGTTTACATCATCGACGAAGTGCACATGCTGTCGCGCTCAGCCTTCAACGCCATGCTGAAGACACTCGAGGAGCCGCCCCAGCACGTCCAATTCATTCTGGCGACGACCGATCCCCAGAAGATCCCGATCACCGTGCTTTCGCGCTGTCTCCAGTTCAACCTCAAGCCCATACCCCGCCAGCAGATCAGCGAGCGCCTGCAGCATATCCTCGAGGCGGAAGGCATTCGTCACGAGCCGGCGGCGCTGGCGTTGCTGGCGCGCTCGGCGCAGGGCAGCGTGCGCGATGCGCTGAGCCTGCTCGACCAGGCGATCGCGTACGGAGCGGGGGTGGTCGAGCAGGAATCGGTGCGTGCCATGCTCGGGACCGTAGGCCAGGATCACCTCTACGCCATCCTGCGTGCGCTGGCGGCGGGAGATGCGGCGGGGCTGCTGGCAGAAGCCGATCGCATGGCGGGCCTCAGCCTCTCGTTCGAGGCTGCGCTGCAGGACCTGGGTTCGCTGTTGCACCGGTTGGCCCTGTTGCAGCGGGTTCCCGACGCTGTGCCAGCGGAGGATCCCGAAAGCGCAGTCCTCGTTGAGCTGGCCGAACAGTTCGCGCCCGATGATTTGCAGCTCTATTACCAGATCGCACTCCAGGGCCGCAGCGATCTCGGCCTCGCCCCGGACGAATATGCCGGTTTTACGATGACGCTGCTGCGGATGCGAGCGTTTGCCCCGGCGCGCGACGGCCACGAAGCGAGACCAGCGGCCGCTTCTGGCCAAGATTCGCCCGCAATGGCCGCGGTGCGCGCGCCTGAGTCAAAAAAAAACCGCGCTGACCCGGAATGGCGGGAACTGATCGATCAGCTCGGGCTCGTCGGGGCTGCCAAGATGCTGGCTCAGCACTGCGAGCTGGCAGGGCGCACGGCCGGGCGCATCGAGCTGAAGCTCGGACAGGCCCACCAGCACCTGCTCGACGGACCCTACCAGGAGCGCTTGAAGTCGGCGCTGGAGCGCCATTGCGGTGAGCGGTTGCGGCTGATCATCACCCTGTCCGAGGCGGCTACCGGTTCGCCAGCGGCGGTTGCCGACCGGGCGCAGCAGCAGCAACAGGCGGATGCGTTTGCGGCGATCGAGCAGGATCCGTTCGTGCGCGGGCTGGTGGAAAACTTTGACGCGCAGGTGATCGAGTCCTCGGTCAAACCGGCGAAATGAAGGAGCGCGACACATGAAAGGCGGCATCGGGAATCTCATGAAGCAGGCGCAGCTGATGCAGGAAAACATGAAACGCATGCAGGAGCAGCTCGCCGAGATGGAAGTGGAGGGGCAGGCCGGGTCCGGACTGGTGAAGGTGCTGATGACCTGCAAGCATGATGTCAGGCGGGTCAGCATCGACCCGCGCCTGCCGGCTGATGATCGGGAGATGCTGGAAGATCTCGTCGCCGCAGCCTTCAACGACGCGGCTCGGCGGGTGGAAGTTACCGTGCAGGAAAAGATGGCTGGCGTGACGGCTGGATTGCCGCTGCCGCCAGGATTAAAACTACCGTTTTAATCTTAAAGGGATAATGCGAAATGATGGTCTAAATATCTAGAAATGCGTGCTTGCTCGTCATTCGTCATTAAGCGATGAAGACACCTTCATCGCTTGAAGAGCTGATTTCCGCCTTGCGCTGTTTGCCGGGGGTTGGCCCGAGGTCGGCGCAGCGCATGGCCTACCACCTGCTGCAGCGTGATCAGCGCGGCGCGGGGCGCCTGGCGGCCGCGCTGACCGACGCCCTTGGGAGGATCCGCAACTGCGAGAAGTGCAACAGCTACGCGGAAGAACCAGTCTGCGAGTTGTGCCGCTCAGCGCGCCGTGACTCGGCGCAGCTCTGTGTCGCCGAGACTCCCGGGGATGTCCTCATGATGGAACAGGCGCAATGCTACCAGGGCCTGTATTTCGTGCTGATGGGTGCGCTTTCGCCGCTCGACGGTGTCGGCCCGAAAGAAATTCATCTCGAGCGGCTCGTGAAACGGGCGACCGATGGAGTCGTGCGGGAGGTCATCCTCGCGACCAACTTCACCGTCGAAGGCGAAGCGACCGCGCACTACGTCGGCGAGCTGCTGCGGCAGCGCGGGCTGAAGGTCACGCGGATCGCCCGCGGTTTGCCGGTCGGGGGCGAGCTCGAACACGTCGACAGCGGTACGCTCGCTCAGGCTGTCATGGAACGACGCGATGTCTGATTCGAAGGGCGGCAAGCCCCCGGTGACCAATCCGGCCGCCCGGAGCGCGACGCCAGGAACGCAGAAGCTGCAGAAGGTTCTTGCAGATGCCGGTCTCGGCTCGCGCCGCCAGATGGAGGTGCTGATGGGAGCGGGACGGGTAAGCGTGAACGGTGCCGCAGCCGGCATCGGAACCCGGGTCGGGCCGCACGATTTGATCAAAGTCGAGGGCAAGGTGCTGCGGCGGCCTTTGCGCCAGCGTCCGCCGCGGGTGCTGCTCTACCACAAGCCCGAAGGGGAAATCGTCAGCCGGGCGGATCCCGCGGGCCGGCCCAGCGTGTTCGAGCGCCTGCCGCCGGTGCGCGGCGCAAAGTGGCTGACCATCGGTCGCCTCGACTTCAATTCCTCGGGCCTGCTGATCCTGACTACCTCGGGCGAGCTCGCCAATCGCATGATGCATCCCCGCTACGCGCTGGAGCGTGAATACGCCGTGCGCGTTCTGGGACGCCTGAGGGCGGAAGAGCTGGCTCGACTCGTTGCTGGGGTTCGCCTTGACGACGGCGTAGCACGGTGCGACTCGATCCTGGACGCGGGCGGCGAGGGCGCCAACCACTGGTACCGTCTAGTCATACGCGAAGGTCGAAATCGTGTGGTGCGCCGCATGTTCGCAGCGCTGAGGCATGCCGTCAGCCGTCTAATTCGAGTGCGCTTCGGGTCGGTAAGCCTGCCGCGGCAGCTCCGGCGTGGTCAGTTCCTCGAGCTGCCGCCGCGGGAAACACGGCAGCTGCTCACATCACTGGACCTATGATTTCGCCGATCCTAGCAGCCTGTCGGACTTAGGTGTCGGACAGGCTGCTAACAGCAAAACCGCCTGCGGATTTCGAATGAAAGCCCGGATAGCGACCCTTATTGGCCTGCAAAGGGCGGACGAGTAGGCTCGAAATGAAGTTTTCATTGCTCTTTGCGTCGATTTTCGTGCGGGCGGTTTTGCATAAGGAGTTTGTCGGAGCTAAGTCCGACAAACTCCTAGGGCCGGCGAAATCCTTAATGTCTGGACCCTGATAAGCAGCAGGACATTCGTGCACTTCGTAGCGAGTTCTAAGTGAGCCGCGATTTCGCTGCGGTGTCGGGGGTGCATGTGTTAAGAAATTGATCGGGCGAGAACTCGATCAATTTCTTCGCGCTCGATCACGAACACGGCGCTGCCTGCATCCGTGTCGGGCCAGATGAACGGTATCGTCGAGAACATGCGCTCGACGCGGCGGCGGCCGCGCCCGACTTCGACCACGAGCAACCCGCGCGGGTTCAGATGCGCACCGGATTCGGCCACGATGCGCCGCACGACATCGAGCCCATCGGCGCCGCCGGCCAGCGCGAGTTCGGGCTCGTAACGGTACTCCGGTGGCAGGCGGCGCATGCTGGCAGTCGTTACGTACGGGGGATTGCAGACAATGAGATCGTAATGTTTGCCCTGCAGCTTCGAGAAGAGATCTGACTTGACCAACCGGATCCGCCGGCCCAGCCGATGCTCGCGCACGTTACGACGTGCGATCTCCAGCGCTGGCGTAGAAATATCTGCCGCGTCGATCTGCGCATCCGGAAACGCATGCGCCGACAGGATAGCCAGGGACCCGGAACCCGCACAGAGATCGAGCACTGACTTGACCCTGCCGGGTTTACTTATCCAGGGCACCAGACCGGTTCTCAGTAGCCCGGCGATGTGAGAGCGCGGCACGATCGCGCGTTCATCCACGAAAAAGCGCAAATCACCGAGCCAGGCTTCGTGTGTCAGGTAAGCGGCCGGTTTGCGCTCCCGAATGCGCCGCTCGAAGAGGTGGAGTATTCGTTCCGCTGTACCCGGGGCGACCGCGCGCGACATGACGCATGGCGTTGCGCCGGGGGGGAGATGAAGCGCGTGTAGGGCGAGCCACGCGGCCTCGGCAGTCGCGCTGACACTGCCGTGTCCGAAGGCCAGGCGGGCACGCCGGAAGCGGCGCGCACCCTCACGCACAAGCTCGCCCACGGTCCACGCGCGGGCGCGAGTGGGGCGGCGTCTGCTCAACCGAGCGCGTCTAGATTAAGCTTGATGCTGGAGAGATCCTCGGCTGGCTGTGTGACTCTGGAATTCGACGACGATGCGCCAGCCGTGCCGGCGGGCGTCTTGGTAGCGTTGTTGATAAGCCAGTGCAAGTTGGTTGGTGAATCTGCGTTTGCCATCGCTTCCTCGAGGCTGATCTTGTTGGACGAATAGTGCTGGCAGAGGGCCTGCTCGAAGGTCTGGGATCCGGGCGCGAGACTCTGTTCCATCGCGTCCTTGATTTGGCTGATCTCGCCGTCCTTGATCAGCTCGGCAATGTGTTTCGTGTTGAGCAGAACCTCGACGGCCGGGATCCGCTTGCCGTCAACCGCTCGCACCAGACGCTGCGAAATCACCGCGCGCAGCGAGATCGACAGGTCGGACAGCAGCGCGGACCGCGTCTCGAGCGGGAAGAAATTGATGACCCGGTTGAGCGCGTTGTAGCTGTTGTTGGCATGCAAGGTCGACAGACAGAGGTGGCCGGTCTGCGCGAACAGCAGTGCGGTCTGCAGTGTCTGGCGGTCGCGGATCTCGCCCATCATCAGCAAATCGGGCGCCTCGCGCATGGCATTGACGAGGGCAGTCTCATAGCTGCTGGTATCGACCCGCACTTCGCGCTGGTTCACGATCGACTTCTTGTGCTTGAAGATGAACTCAATCGGGTCCTCGATGGTGAGGATATGACCGGTTTTCAGTCCGTTGCGATAGTCGATCATTGAAGCCATCGTCGTGGACTTTCCCGACCCGGTCGAGCCAACGACCAGGATCAGGCCCAGCTTCTCCATGATGGCTTCCTTGAGAATCGGCGGCAGCCCGAGACCGTCGAATACAGGGACGTCCGGCTTCACGAACCGGATGACCATTGCGACCGTGTTGCGCTGGCGGAATACGTTGACGCGGAAGTTGCCCAGTTGACCGGCGGCCAGCGCGAAGTTCATTTCCTGTGTGGACTCGAACTCCTTGATCTGCGTCTGATTCATGACCTCGTAGCAGATCTTCTTCACCTGCTCCGGATCGAGCAGCTGATTGTTGATCGGCATCACGACGCCATTGATCTTGATCTGGATCGGCGCGTCGGCGGTGAAAAACAGGTCCGACGCCTGCTTGTCGGACATCAGCTTGAAGAGCGGGGTCACGAACATGACCGTCCTCCGTGGCAACTATCGGCGCGCAATCACCCCGCTGGCGGGGCCCGAAGCCGGCCCTCTGGCAAATCGATGCCCAAGGGACCCGCAACTCCGGTTATTGTGCCAACTCTCCGGCACATTAGCTAGCCAAATTAGTCACTTCGGAGCAGGTCGTTAATGCTGGTTTTGGCGCGCGTTTTGGCGTCAACCTGCTTGACGATCACCGCGCAGTAAAGACTGCAGCGGCCATCCGGCGTGGGCAGGCTGCCGGGGACTACGACGGCGCCCGCGGGAACCCGCCCGTAGAGAATTTCACCGGACTGACGATGATAGATACGGGTGCTCGCGCCGATGAAAACGCCCATCGAGATCACTGCGCCCTCTTCGACGACGACGCCTTCGACAATTTCGGAGCGCGCACCGATAAAACAATTATCCTCGACGATCGTGGGATTGGCTTGCAGCGGTTCGAGCACGCCGCCGATGCCGACCCCGCCAGACAGGTGCACGTTCTTGCCGATCTGTGCGCACGACCCGACCGTGGCCCACGTGTCGACCATGGTGCCCTCGTCGACATAAGCGCCGATATTGACAAAGCTGGGCATCAGCACGACGTTCTTTGCGATGTGCGCGCCCTTGCGGACGGCGGCCGGTGGTACCACGCGAAAGCCGCCTTGCTGGAAAGACTGAGGCGTATAGCCCGCGAATTTGGCGGGCACCTTGTCGAAGTACTGCGTGTAGCCGTCCTGCATCACGACATTGTCCTGCAGCCGGAACGAGAGCAACACGGCCTTCTTGGCCCACTGATGGACGACCCATTGACTCCCGGTCTTCTCGGCCACGCGGAGTCTCCCCTGATCGAGCAGCTCGATCGTGTCGGCCACGGCCTGCTTGCATTCTGTGCCCGCGTTCGCGGCGCTGATTTCGGCGCGGCGCTTCCAGGCTTGTTCGATGATGGCTTGGAGTTTCTTCATGGCGATGATTTTATCCCTAGTCCTTTCTTGCCGTTCTCTTGCGGGCGGTTTTGCCTCAGGAGTTTGTCGGACCAAAGTCCGACAAACTCCTAGGTTATAAGGTTTCGACAAAGGTGCGTATCCGCTGTGCCGCCTCGGCGCATTCATCGACCGAGGCGACGAGCGCGATCCGCACCCGGTCGGCCCCCGGATTGATACCGTGGGCTGTGCGCGCGAGGAAGCTGCCCGGCAGCACCGAGACCGCCTGCTCCTGATGAAGACGGCGAGCAAACTCCGGGTCGGGCAGCGGCGTCCGGGGCCAAAGGTAAAAGGCGGCATCGGGCATCTCGACGTCCATGACGGGACGCAGGATCTCGAGCACCACAGCGAATTTCTCACGGTAGAGGCGCCGGTTCTCGATGACATGCGCCTCGTCTTTCCAGGCAGCGACGCTCGCGGCCTGAACCGGTAGGCTCATTGCACAACCGTGGTAGGTGCGGTAGAGCAGGAATTGCTTCAAGATCGCGGCGTCGCCGGCGACAAAGCCGGAGCGCATCCCGGGCACGTTCGAGCGCTTGGACAGGCTGGAAAACATCACCAGGCGCGGCCAGCCCTTGCGCCCCAGCTGCGAGGCTGCCTGCAATGCACCGAGCGGGGCACGCCCCTCGTCGAAATAGATCTCGGAGTAGCATTCATCCGACGCGATGATGAAGCCATAGCGGTCGGAGAGCTCGAACAAGCGCTGCCATTCGTCAAGCGGCATCACGTGTCCGGTCGGATTGCCGGGTGAGCAGACGTAGACGAGCTGGACGCGCCGCCATAGCGCCTCCGGCGGCTCGGCAAAATCGAAGGCGTAGCCCCGTTGCGGTAGATTATTGAGGTAGTGCGGGGTGGCTCCCGCGAGCAGCGCTGCGCCTTCGTAGATCTGATAGAACGGGTTGGGGCCGATGACGATCGGATCGGGTCTGGTCGAGTCGACCACCGCCTGTGCAAAGGCGAACAACGCCTCCCGGCTGCCGTTCACGGGGATGACTTCGCTGCGTGGATCGACCCTGTCCAACTGGTAGCGCACCCGCAGCCAGTCGGCGATTGCGGTCCGCAGTGCCTCTCCACCCGCGGTTAAGGGGTAGCCAGCCAGCCCGTCCAGATGGTCGATCAGCGTTTGCGTGATGAAAGCGGGCGTCGGGTGCTTGGGCTCGCCTATATATAGCGCAATCGGCTTCTTGCGGGGCGGAGAGGCGACGCCATCGAGCAAAGCGCTCAGCTTCTGGAAGGGATAACTCTGAAGGCGGTCTAGATCGGGGTTCACGCTGGCTCGGCAGACACCGGGGAGGGTCTCCCCCAAGAGAACGAAAGGTGCGGATTATAAGGGGCCTTTCGGCGCGCGGGTCAGTTCGCGGGGCTACCCGGAGCAGGCTGAAGTGTGGCCAGGTCTACGGCCGGCCCCGGTCTCCAACGCGGCTTGATGTGTTCGACGACGACCGTCGTGTAGATGCCGCCGCGGACGTTGAAGCGGGCGGCCAGGCGCATGAAGCGCGGACGCGTGGCCCGCACCAGATCTTCCAGGATCCGGTTCGTGACCGACTCGTGAAAGGCGCCCTCGTTCCGCCAGGACCAAACGTAGAGCTTGAGGCTTTTCAGCTCGACGCAACGCCGGTCAGGCACGTAGTCAAGCACGAGGGTCGCGAAGTCCGGTTGGCCCGTGCGCGGGCACAGGCACGTAAACTCCGGTATTTCCATGTGAATCCGATAGTCGCGCGCTGGGTGAGGGTTCGCGAAGGTCTCCAGCGGTTTCGAAGGCTTGCCTGGCATTATCGTGAGCGCCTAAATCCGTTACAATCCACCGTCAATGTTGACGCTCAGATTATAACTTCGTCGATAAAAGAGTGCGCCTCAAGCAGATCAATCTCGCCGGCTTCAAGTCTTTCGTAGATCCCACTCACATCCCTGTCCCCGGACAACTGGTAGGCATCGTCGGCCCCAACGGCTGCGGCAAGTCCAACGTCATTGATGCCGTACGCTGGGTCCTCGGGGAAACGTCGGCGCGGCACCTGCGCGGCGAAACCATGCAGGACGTGCTCTTCAACGGCTCGGGCCAGCGCCAGCCAGTGAACCGGGCGAGCGTCGAACTCGTCTTCGACAACAGCCTCGGCAAGGCCGGCGGGCAGTGGGCAAGCTACGCCGAGATCTCGGTTCGTCGCGTGCTCAACCGTGACGCGGACTCGTCGTACTACGTCAACAATCTTCACGTGCGCAGGCGCGATGTTGCCGACATCTTCCTTGGCACGGGACTTGGAAGCCGCGCCTACGCCATCATCGAGCAGGGGATGATCTCGCGGGTGATCGAGGCCAAGCCGGAGGAATTGCGCGTCTTCCTCGAGGAAGCGGCGGGCGTTTCCAAGTATCGCGAGCGGCGCCGCGAAACCGAGCTTCGGCTCAGGGATACCCGCGACAATCTGTTGCGGGTGGAAGACATTCGTCAGGAGCTGGACAAGCAGCTCGAGCACCTTCAGGCCCAGGCTGAGGTCGCGACGAGCTACCATGAGCTCCAGGGGCAGTTGCGGAGCACGCAGAACCTGTTGTGGTTGCTGCGGCGGCAGGAAGCGGCCGCCCAGCGGGCACGTCATACCCGCGAAATCGAGCGGCTCGGCCTCGAGCTGGAGGCTGAAACCACGCGCTTGCGCGAGATCGAAAAGCGGCTGGAAGCCATGCGGGCGCAGCACTACCGCGCAAGCGATGAAGTGCAGACCGCCCAAGGGGCTTTCTACGAGTCCAATGCCGAGACCGCGCGGCTGGAGCAGGAGATCGCTCACCAGCGCGAGAACCGCAGTCGCGTCGAGCGTGAGATCGGAGAGCTCCAGACGCAACTCGAACGGGATCGCGGACAGATGGCTGTGGCACAGGGCGAGCTTGCCGAGTGGCGCGAGTCGCTGGGCGAGGCGGCGGAGCGACTTACGGCGTTCGAGGAAGTGGCGCGGGTGGAGACCGACAAGCTCCCCGTTGCCGAGGAAACGTTCCGGGCAACGCGCAATCGCCACGACGAACTGCTACGCGCGTTGGCCCTGGCGGAGCAAAAGCTCGAGGTCGAGCAGACCAAGCGCACCCATGCCATTCAGCTGCTGGAGCAACTCGGTCAGCGCGTGCAGCGACTGCGTGATGAGCGCGAAGCACTGGAGCCGGCCAATACGGAACGGCTGGCGCAGCTGCAGGAAGAAATTTTCGGGCTGGAAAAGGCACTCCAGGCCGCACGCGAGACGCTCATGACGCAAGAGTCGGGGCTGCCTCAGGCCGAACAGGCAGCGCGTGAGGCCGACGCGGCGCTTGAGACGGGAAGTCAGCGGATGAGCGGACTCGAGGCGCGATTGCATGCGCTCACGCAGCTCCAGGAGCGCCTCGCGCGCGGCGCCAACACCGCGGGTTGGCTCGGAACGCACGGCCTCGATCAGGCCCCGCGGCTGTGGCAGGGCATCCGCATCGAAGCCGGCTGGGAGGATGCGCTGGAAGCCGTGCTGCGCGAACGGCTTACTGCCATCGCCCTGGAGCGCCTCACCGAGACCGAAACATGGTTCGCGGAACCGCCCCCAGGGAAAGTAGCCGTCTTTGCGCTGTCGAATGCGGCGCCGGAGCCGGCCCAGGCGTGGGCCGGCTATGAGCCGCTGCATCGCTACGTGAGTTGCAGGGATCCCCGGACTGAGGCAGCGGTGGGCGAGTGGCTGCACCAGGTGTACATCGCGCCGAGCGCGGGTGACGGCCTCACCGCGCGCGCCAAGCTGCCGGCGGGCGCGATGTTCGTGACACGGGAGGGGCACGCGTTCACCCGGCACAGCGTGAGTTTCCATGCCCCCGACACCGAGCTGCATGGCGTGCTCTCGCGGCAGCGCGAAATCGAGCAGCTTGAGGGCACGATGAAAACCGTGCGCGAGGAAGTTGCTGCACTACGCGGGCGGGCGGCCCTAGCCGATCAGGAGGTCGGTGAGCACCGAGTGCGTTTGGACGAGCTGCGGCAAACCATTGGCAACCAGCAGCACCACCACCACGCGTTGCAGATGGAGGCCCTGCGCCTCGCCCAGATGAACGAGCGTGTCACCGAGCGCACGCGGCAGATTGTAGAAGAGTTGGCGGAGGTCGAAGCGCAGACCCGGACAGCAAACGAGACCGGCCAAGTGGCTGAAGCGCGGGGCGCCGAGTTGCGCGCGGAAGCCAATGAACTGGGCGAGCAGGTTGCGCTTGCGAATGACCTTTACCGCCGCGCAGAAGCGGTCCTGGAACTTCAGCGAAAAGCGCTACAGGAAGCTCGCGATGCTGCCCAGCAAGCCACCTTCCACAAGCATACATGTGATAATAAAATCAATGAAATAGATAACTCTATTAAAGCTGTTTATCAAAGCGTGGAGCGCTTGTCAGGCACGCTCTTCGCGCGCCAGCAGGAACTGAGCGGTTACCAGGGAGCGACGCTTCAGGAGCAGTTGCAGAAGGCGCTGGCGCTGCGCGCCGAGCGGGAACAGACGCTCGCGCAGGCGCGCGATGCGCAGGAGGGCCTGGAGGGACAGCTCAAAACGGTCGACGAAGAGCGCCACGCCTGCGAGCAAAAGCTCGAGCCGTTGCGCGAGAAAGTCGGCGATACTCGCCTGAAGGAACAGGAAGCCCGCCTCAACGAGGCGCAGTACGCGCAGCAGCTGGCCGAGGCCGGGGCGCGCGAGGAAGACTTGGCTGCATCGCTCGAAAAGGGTACCCGCCCGAGTGCGCTGCAGGCGGAGATCGGGCGGCTAAACGAAGAGATCACGGCGTTGGGAGCGGTGAATCTCGCCGCGCTGGAGGAACTGCAGGCGGCCCGGGAGCGCAAGGATTACCTCGACGCGCAATCCCGCGATTTGACCGAGGCCATGGCGACGCTCGAGGATGCGATCCGACGCATCGACCGCGAGACACGCGAGCGGCTCCAGCAGACCTTTGACGAAGTCAATCGCCATTTCAGCGAGCTGTTTCCCGCCCTTTTTGGCGGTGGGAATGCACACTTGATCCTGACCGGCGAGGAAATCCTCGATGCAGGGGTGCAGGTCACTGCCCAGCCTCCCGGCAAGAAAAACACCTCGATCCACCTGCTCTCGGGTGGTGAGAAGGCTCTGACCGCGCTGGCGCTCGTATTTTCGCTGTTCCAGCTCAACCCCGCGCCATTCTGCCTGCTGGACGAAGTCGACGCGCCGCTCGATGATCACAATACGGGGCGCTTCTGTGACCTCGTGAAGAAAATGTCGCAGCAATCGCAATTCCTGTTCATCAGCCACAACAAGATCACCATGGAAGTCGGGGAACAGCTGCTTGGCATCACCATGCAGGAGCCGGGCGTATCGCGGGTGGTTGCGGTGGATATTGAAGAGGCGATGAAGCTGACCGAAGAAGCGGCCTGATTTCCGGGAGCGTGCAATGAGCGACCTGCAGATCAGCTTGTTGGCGATCGGGGCGCTAGTGGTGGTGGCCGTTTTCCTGTACAACTGGTTCCAGGAACGCCGCTTCCGGCGCCGGCTGGGCGAGGCCTTCGGCGAGAAACCCGAGGATGTCCTGCTGGAACGCGAGCCTGCTACGTTTCCTGCGGAAGACCGGCTCGAGCCTCAGCTGGAGATGGACGCGCTCGACGCGTCACCCGCCGGAATAGCGCCTGATACGGCCAGCCTACTCGCAGCTGCCGCTCCCGCGCCGTGGCCCCCGCGCGAAGCGCTTGCGGACGCGGAGTTTGATGTGGTACTCGACTACGTTGCCGAGATTCAGGCCGACCGCGCTATCCCGGAAACCGTGATCAACGAGCTGATGAGCAAAATCGCGGCCTGTGGCAAGCCGGCACGCGCCGCCAGCTTCAATTCGGAGACCGGGGCGTGGGAGGCGCTGGACCGCGGCGCGGGAGCCCGGTACACGGGCCTGAAGCTCGGGCTGCAGCTGGTAAACCGATCGGGACCGGTGAATCCCGCGCAGCTGGCGATGTTCAGCGATGCCCTAACCAGCACCGCTGACAAGACCCACGCTCGGGTCAGCGTGCCCGATGTGCAGGCGGCGCTCCAGGCTGCGCGCGACATCGATGCGTTCTGCGCAGCCGTGGACGTCGCGATTGGCGTTAACGTGGTGGCCACGGAGGGCAGGGTCTTTTCCGGCACCAAGATCCGGGCGCTGGCAGAGGCCGCCGGCTTCAAACTAGAGCCCAACGGAGTGTTCCACTTCCGTGATGAGCACCGGCGGACGCTCTTCACGCTGGACAATCATGAGCCCGCGCCCTTTCTCCCGGAACAAATCAAAACGCTCTCCACCGGTGGCGTCACGATGCTGCTGGATGTTCCACGCATCGCTGACGGACTCGACGTGCTCGAAAAGATGGTCGATATCGCGCGCGGCCTTGCTTCTGCGCTCGGTGGGCGCCTAGTGGACGACAACCGTGTCGAGCTGAGTGAGGCGGGAATCGCCCGCATCAATCAGCAGTTGAGCTCCATTCGCGGCGCAATGGAACGCCACGGGATCCCCGCAGGCAGCGCGCGCGCCCTAAGACTTTTCTCGTAGCATGTCAGCGGTGCCGAAACCGGTGGCCGCGAGCGCAGCGCGCTTGCGTGCCGAGCTCGAGCGCGCCAATTTCAACTACTACGTGCTCGACGCCCCGACCATTCCGGACGCCGAATACGACCGCCTGTTTCGCGAGCTGCAGGACCTCGAGGAGAAATATCCGCAACTCGTCGTTCCCGATTCCCCCACCTTGCGGGTGGGGGTTACTCCCCGTACGGCCTTTGTACAGGTTACCCACGCGACGCCGATGCTGTCGCTCAACAACGCCTTTTCGGGCGAAGAAGTCGAAGCCTTCGACCGACGGGTACGCGAAGGCCTGGAAACGGCGGGGCAAGTGGCGTACGCGGTCGAGCCCAAGTTCGACGGGCTGGCCATCAGTCTGAGCTACGAGCGTGGCGTGCTCGCCATGGGCGCCACTCGCGGCGACGGCCATACCGGGGAAGACGTCACCGCCAACTTGCGCACGGTGCGGTCGATACCGTTGCGCCTGCGAGGCGATGCCGTGCCGTCTGTGCTCGAGGTGCGGGGAGAAGTCCTGATGCTCAAGCGGGATTTCGCACACTTGAACAGCCAGCAGCGAAACAAAGGGGAACGGGAATTCGCCAATGCGCGCAACGCGGCGGCAGGCTCGCTGCGTCAGCTCGACTCGCGGGTGACCGCCTCGCGACGCCTCACGTTTTTTGCTTATGGGCTGGGACGGGTCTTGGGTGGCCGCATGCCCCACGACCGTCATAGCCGGCAGCTGGAGCACCTGGAGGCGCTGGGCTTTCCAGTAAGCGCGCAGCGCCGTGTTGTCCATGGGGTAGCGGCGCTGCTCAGCTATTACCGGGACATCGCCGAGCAGCGCTCGAGTCTGCCGTACGAGATCGACGGGGTCGTCTACAAGGTCGACGACCTGCGGCAACAGGACCAGCTCGGGTTCGTCTCTCGGGCGCCACGATTTGCGGTGGCCCACAAGTTTGCAGCGGAGGAGGAGGTCACGCAGGTGACAGGGATCGACGTGCAGGTCGGTCGCACCGGGGCGCTTACGCCGGTGGCGCGCCTGACTCCGGTCTTTGTGGGCGGGGTGACAGTTACCAACGCAACGCTTCACAATGAGGACGAGGTCCGGCGCAAGGACGTTCATATCGGCGACCACGTCGTCGTGCGGCGGGCGGGCGATGTGATCCCCGAAGTGGTGAGCGTGGTCAAAGAGCGCCGGCCCAAGCAGGTGCGAGCATTCCGCATGCCGGACAAGTGCCCGGTGTGCGGATCGCGCGTCGAGCGGCTCGACGATGAAGCGATCGCACGCTGCACTGCGGGTTTGTTCTGCCCGGCGCAACGCAAACAGGCACTGCTGCATTTTGCTTCGCGTCGTGCGCTGGACATCGAAGGCCTCGGTGACAAGCTCGTGGACCAGCTCGTCGATGAGGGCTTCGTCGAAACACCGGCAGACCTGTACCGGCTCGAGCCCCATGCGCTTGCAGCACTCGAGCGCATGGGGCGGAAGTCGGCGGCGAATCTCTGCGCCGAGATCGAGAAAAGCAAAGACACGACGCTAGCGCGTTTCGTCTATGCCCTGGGCATTCGGAACGTCGGCGAGGCAACGGCCCGCGATTTGGCGCGGCACTTTGGCAACCTGGACGAGCTGTGCGCCGCGGATGAAAGCGCGCTTCAGGAGGTCGCGGACGTCGGGCCGGTGGTCGCCCAGAGCATCGTGCGCTTCTTCCGCGAGCCGCGGAACCGCGACATAGTCAAGCAGCTACGCAAGCTTGGCGTGCGCTGGTCGGAGGGCAAGATGGCAGGCGCCGGGCTGCCGTTTCGGGGCAAAACCTTCGTTGTGACCGGAACGCTGCCACATCTGAAGCGCGAGGAAGCGAAAGCGCGTCTCGAGGCCCTTGGGGCCAGGGTAAGCGGTACCGTGTCACAGAAGACCGACTACGTCGTGGTGGGCAGCGAGCCGGGAAGCAAATACGATAAGGCGCGGGAGCTGGGCATCACGCTGCTGGACGAGGAAGGTCTCCTCAAACTGCTGGCCAAGGAGGGTTGACGAATGGGACAGATTACAAAAGCCGTATTTCCCGTGGCGGGATTGGGCACGCGTTTCCTGCCGGCAACGAAGGCGAGCCCCAAGGAGATGCTCCCAATCGTTGACAAACCGCTCATTCAGTACGCCGTCGAGGAGGCCGTGGCAGCGGGTATGACGGAAATGATCTTCGTTACGGGTCGTGGCAAGCGCGCCATAGAGGATCACTTCGACACCGCCTATGAGCTCGAGATCGAGCTGACCGGCCGCGGCAAACGGGAGCTACTTAAGATTGTCAGGGAAGTTATTCCGTCGCACGTCTCCTGTACCTACGTGCGCCAGCCGCAAACGCTTGGGCTCGGTCACGCGATTCTGTGCGCCATGCCCGTGGTGGGAAATGTGCCGTTTGCGGTCGTGCTTGCCGACGACCTGATTGATGCGAAGACACCGGCGCTGGCGCAAATGGTCAAGGTCTACCGGGATACGGGCTGCTCCGTCGTGGCCGTGGAGAATGTCCCGCGACGCCAGACCCGGCAGTATGGCATCGTGAAGACCGTTGGGCGTTCGCGTTCGCCGCACGAGATGATCGGTATCGTGGAAAAACCCGAGCCGCAGAAGGCGCCCTCGACGCTCGGTGTCGTGGGGCGATACGTGCTCACCCCCGCGATTTTCCGGCATTTGCAGGGCATCAAGCCCGGCGCGGGCGGGGAGATACAACTGACCGACGGCATCGGTTCGCTGCTCCACGAGGAACATGTCTTCGCATACGAATTCGACGGCGTGCGCTACGACTGCGGCAGCAAGCTTGGGTACCTGCAGGCCAATCTAGCCTATGCGCTAAAGCACCCTGAAGTAGGCGCCGATGTCAGAAAATTTCTCAGGAAACTTGGCTGTCGCCATCTATAATTTGCCGTCGCCACATTGTGAGCCTGTCACCTGAAAAAGCGCGGCACCTACTGGATACGGCCGATCTGGTGGTATCGGGCCCTGCGGTATCCGAGGCCGTAGCTCGGCTCGCACGCGAAATTTCTGTGCAGCTCGCCGACGCCTTTCCGCTGGTGCTGTGTGTGATGCGGGGGAGCGTGATTTTCGCAGGGCAGCTACTGCCGCAACTGAGGTTTCCACTCGAATTCGACTATCTGGACGTTACCCGCTACGGAACCGCGACGCAGGGAGGCGAGATCGCCTGGAACGTGACCCCGGGTACCGGCGTCGCAGGGCGCGTCGTGATGGTACTCGACGACATTTTGGACGAGGGCAAGACGCTCGCTGCGATTCGCGATAAGGTGCTCGCGGCCGGCGCCAGTCGCGTCTACAGCGTTGTCTTCGCTGAAAAGGACACGGGAAAACCGAAACCCATTGGTGCGGATTTTGTGGGCGTTCACGTTCCCGACCGGTACGTGTTCGGATTTGGCATGGATGTCGGCGGCGTATGGCGGAATTTGCCCGAGATCTACGCCCTCAAGGAACTGTAATGATTCCAGAGCGCAAGTTGCCAGGTGAGGAGCGCCGCTTCAACTCGCGCAGCGCGGGTTGCGGTTATCGTTAATCACCCACCATCCATCACCCATCATCCATCACCATGTTAGGCATTATCGGCGGCAGCGGGCTGACAAAGCTCGCCAATCTCGACATCACGCGGCGCCAGGTGGTGCGGACACCCTACGGCGAGCCGTCCGGCGCCTTGACCTTCGGCACGATTCAGGGGCGCGAGGTCGTGTTCCTGGCGCGCCACGGCTATGGCCACACGATTGCGCCGCACGAGGTGAACTATCGGGCGAATATCTGGGCTCTGCATGCCGAGAAAGCAAGGAATGTCGTCTCGATCGCTTCGGTGGGTGGCATTCGCGCGGACCTCGTTCCCGGAGCGCTGGCGCTACCCGATCAGATCATCGATTACACCCATAGCCGCAATTCGACCTTTTTCGATCAAGCGGACCGGAGCGTGACGCATATTGATTTTACGTTCCCGTATTGCGACTCGATGCGGAGGCGGCTTCTTGAAGCGGCCGCCGCGACAGGCGAGCCCGTGATGGATGGCGGCACTTACGCGGTAACGCAAGGGCCGCGCCTTGAAACCGTCGCAGAGATCAACCGGCTCGAGCGCGACGGGGCTGACATGGTCGGCATGACTGGCATGCCCGAAGCGGCGCTGGCGCGCGAGATGGGCCTGTGCTACGCGGCGATCGCGGTGGTCGTTAACTACGCTGCGGGCCGCGGGACGAGCAGGAATGGCGTGCGCCTGGAAGAGATCAATGCGGTATCCGAGGTCGCGATGGCGCGCGTGCGCAATGTGCTGGACCGGTTGCTGAGTCTCGATGGCGATTAGGACCGTATTGCGCATGGGGGACCCGCAACTGTTGCGGGTTGCACAGCCGATAAAGCGCTTTGATACGCCCGAATTGCATTCGCTGATCGCCGATATGGAGGATACGATGCGGGCCCTCAACGGCGCCGGGCTTGCGGCGCCTCAGATCGGGGTCGGGCTTCAGGTGGCCGTTTTCGGAGTGGAGCGTAACGCGCGCTATCCCGATGCCGAGCTGGTGCCCTATACCGTTCTGATCAATCCGGTGCTGGTGCCGGTCGGCAGCGAAATCGAAGAAGACTGGGAGGGATGTCTGAGCGTGCCCGGCATGCGTGGCCTCGTTCCGCGCCATCGCCGGCTACGCTATCGGGGTCGGGACCAATACGGGCAAGAGATCGATCGCACGGTGAGTGATTTCCACGCACGGGTCGTGCAGCACGAGTGCGATCACCTCGCGGGAATCCTCTATCCAATGCGGATCCGGGATCTGCGCAATTTCGGCTTCAACGAGGAGCTCTTCCCGGGGCAGGACCTTCAGGATGAATAATGTTGAATGTTGAATGCTAAATGGTACAGGCTGAGGTCAAGTCATGCGACGAGGATTATTCAACATTCAAAATTTGACATTCAACATTCCGTCAGGTACGGAGCTGCTCGACCAAGGCGCTTTCCAGCCGCACGACCGTTTTCGGGTTCTTGAGCCCTGCTCCCGTGACGAGAAACACGTCCTCGGCGCGGGCACCGAGCGTGTTGATCTTCGCGGTGTGCAAATCGATATCGTAAGCTGTCAGCACGCGGGCGACGCGGGATAGTAGTCCCGGCCGGTCACCCGCAATCACAGAGAGCACCCAGTAAACTCCTCTGTCGTCGGGTTGAACATTCACTTCCGGCGAGATCGGAAAGTGGCGCAACTCGCGGTTCAGACGCGGTTTGCTGAGCGCCGGCAGCGGCGTCTTGTTCCTGAGACGATCGGCAAGTTCGTATTCGATCAGCCCGATCACGTCCCGGTACTGCGGACGCCGGTTGTCAGGATCCTGGACCTGGAAGGAATCGAACGCGTAGCCGTGCCGCGTGGTGTAGATCTTGGCCTCGTGAATATCGTAGCTGATGCTCTCGAAAAAACTGCAGATGCGGGCGAAGAGCTCCTTCTGATCCGGCACATAGATCATCACCTGCAGTCCTTCGCCCGCTGGCGACACGCGAGCCTTGACGATTGGCTCGGGCGAGTCCACACGGTAGTAAAGCGAGCGTGTGTGCCACGCAATCTCCTGAGACTCGTTACGCAGGAAATAGGTGTCATCGAGTTTCGCCCACAGCTTGTCCTGGGCGTGCTCCGAAACCGCATAGAGGCGAAGCTTTGTCCGAGCCTCCTCCTGACGCATCTGAAGGTTGCTGGCAACCGTGGCGCGGTGGCCGGCGAGACGCCGGCGCGTTGCGCCGAACAGGTCCTCGAGCAGCTTCGATTTCCACGCGTTCCATACCTTGGGGCTGGTTCCGCGAATGTCAGCGACTGTAAGGAGATAGAGAGCATGCAGATGGCGCTCGTCGCGCACGCGCTGGGCGAACGCCGATATCACCTCCGGATCGGCGATGTCCTGCTTCTGCGCGGTGGCGGACATGACGAGGTGGTTTTCGACGAGCCACGGCACGAGCTCGGTATCGTCAGGGCTGAGCGAGTGGTCACGACAGAAGCGTCGCGCGTCGACCGCGCCCAACTGCGAATGATCACCACCGCGCCCCTTCGCGATGTCGTGAAACAGCGCCGCCGCATACAGCACCTCCGGTCGCTCGAAATTGCTCATAAGGCGGCTACATAACGGGAACTCATGCGCCAGCTCCGGGATCGAGAAGCGGCGAAGATTGCGCACGACGCGCAGGATATGTTCGTCCACCGTGTAGACGTGATAGAGGTCGTGCTGCATTTGGCCGACGATCCGACCAAAGTCGGGGAGGTAGCCGCCGAGGACTCCGTTTTCGTTCATTTGCCGCAGCGCGCGCTCCACCCGTTCCGGGCTCCTTAAGACTTGCATGAACTGCTGGCGGTTGTGCTGGTCCCGACGAAATGCCGTGTTGATGAGGCGTCGTGCCCGCCATAGTGAGCGCAAGGTTGGAGCATTCATGCCCTTTAGCTCGTGATGTTGTTGCAGGAGCACGAAGCTTTCAAGAATTGCGCTGGGACATCGCCTGAATACCCGATCGTCGTGCGCCTCGAGTCGTTCACCTCTCATTCCGAAGCGCTCGTTGATAGGGTGGTATTCCTTGTCGTGCACCGGAGCGATGCGGGTACCCAGGTACTGCAGCAGAATGGTGTTGAGTTGCGATACCGACTTGGCCGTTCGGTAATAGC
>Ga0224512_10000954_pt1 | contig 29164 bp, 32 predicted proteins | sample SF_May12_sed_USG_4_FD_169103 | JGI IMG/M metagenome (GOLD analysis project Ga0224512, IMG submission 169103) | Sediment microbial communities from San Francisco Bay, California, United States - SF_May12_sed_USGS_13 | ecosystem: Environmental > Aquatic > Marine > Sediment | place: USA... | reverse complement strand
GTTCGCGCGCAATCGCCGCCGCGGCGGGTTGCGCTTCCAGGTTCTCTCTGAACTGGATGATATGGGTAGCGGGTGACTGATCCATGGCAGGGAGGGCCGCCATGGTACTAGTGGCGCAGGCAAGCAACAGCGCCGCAGCGGCAATGCCGTACAGCGGTTCCGGACAGGCAATGATTCTGTGCTTGCGTGACATGAGAGAGGGTTTGACCCGGAGGTGCCATTCCGCTAGCGGGGCGGTTTAATTATTCTGATCGTTAAAGATAACCCAGGTACCAGTGAATGGATATCTGCCTGTTGCTCACAGGCGAGCCGGGTGCCGATAGCTGTTCATGATTATATCTGTTTTTCATTGGGTTATGCTGTTGCTGATTTCCGCCGGGAGGTGCTTGAGTGTGCTGGCGGACAGGCAAGTCTCAGGGTTGCTCCCCGCTGTTGTTGCACGCGGGATCGACCTGGTTGCCCGGATTGCGCTGGCGCTGCAAGACCTCTTGGCGCGTTTCCGCCAATGTCCCGCGCAGGGCAGCGCCAGGTTGCGAGACTTCAAGCGCGTGGTCGAGTGCATCAAGCGCGGCCGGGTAGCAGCCGCGTTCCGCGAGCAGCATGGCCAGGTTGTTGTAGGCCGCCAGGTAGCCGGGGTCGGCGCGCAGGGCCTGGCGGAAGGCCTGCTCGGCCTCGCCCGGGTTGCCCATCTGGTAACGGGTATTGCCCAGGCCAAGCCAGGCGGTCGCGTTGTCCGGCCAGCGTGCCGTGGCCGTGACATAGGTCTGGTGGGCGGCCCGGAACTGGCCGACCGACTCCAGGTCGGCGGCGGCCCTGATATAGGCGCCGGGGTCGACCCGGGCCGGCAGTTCGCCGGGGCGCAGGACCAGTAGCCCCCAGGCGCCCGCATGTTCCCAGGTCTTCATGAATCGTGCCGCGGCCATCAGTTTGCGCCGCGTGGTCCCCGAGCGCAGGATGATTTCATCGGTGTCCGGCAGGTAGCCGACCGCCACGGCATAGTGCCAGACGGGATGGCTGCGCAGGCCCAGGTTCAGCAGTACCAGTACCGGTCGGCCGGCCCGCAGCTCCTCCAGCAATACTGAAATCAGCGGCTCAATGACGTAGGGCAGGCGGCCATGACGGCGCGTGGCCGCGATCAGTTCAAGTTGCAGGCTGCCCTGCCGGCCGGGCAGGTAGACCGCAGGTACCAGGTCGGTCGGCGTGACACGGCTGCCGGCAGCCTGCAGCAGCATGGCCAGTGCGGCCGGTCCGCACTGGTAGTCGGTCTGGGCAAAGAAGGGGGTGTCCCGGAGTTCGACCGCCGTACCCGGGCTGTCAGCCGGCAGGTGGGGTGACAACACCGGCCCGGTGCCGGTGCAGCCGCCCAGCACCAGCGCCATCACGACACCGATGGCGCGCAATGGACGGGTCCTGTCGAAACAGCTAGAACTTCGAGAAGATATTGGTGACGCCCACCAGCTCCAGGATCAGCAGCACGACGAAGACCACACCGATGACTTCCAGTACGCCGGCACCGGCCGGCAGATTGTCGATGCGGTGGTTGAGTTGCGCGATCTCGGCATCGGTGAGTACGGCAATGCGCTCGAGGGCCATGGCGGGGTCGACACCCAGCTCGACCAGCTGCTGTTGCACATCCTCCCGCACCACTGCCTCGCTGAGTTGTTGGCGTGACAGCTCCTGTTGCTGGGCGGCGATCGCCTCCGGCGTCTGGATCAGACCGGCCAGGGCCATCGGGGGGAAGGTGGCGATGGCAAACTGGAGTATCAGGGCATAGAGGCCCGCTTTTCTTGTTAACTTGCTGTTCATGGGATTCCTCGTTATTTCAGGTTTCGGACCCGGTCGATTCTAGTGCATTCCCGTGCGCAGGTCGCCGTCAGGGAGGAAGAACGCCGCCATTTTTTTACTGTTGTTCCCGGAATAGGTAATATGCCGGTTGGTTTTGGGCGGCTGCCTTGTCGGTCGTAAAAAATCATTAAATTCATTGGAGTAGGCCTTTGTGGAAGCAGATCGCAGCCTTCTGGCACGTGCTGAGAGGCAGTATCCGGGACCTGGCGCCAATTATCCTGGTAATCGGGTTCTTCCAGCTGGTCGTGTTGCGTCAGCCCATCCCCAATCTGGGCGACCTGGTCATGGGCACCGTGTTGGTGTTGCTGGGCCTGACCCTGTTCGTGCGCGGGCTGGATATGGGCCTGTTCCCGATCGGCGAGTCCATGGCGTTTTCCTTCGCCCGCAAGGGGAGCCTGTTCTGGCTGCTGTTATTCGCATTCGCACTTGGTTTCGGTACCACTGTCGCTGAACCGGCGCTGATCGCCGTAGCCAGCGAGGCGGCTTCCGTGGCGGCCGATGCGCAAATCATCGCGTCGAGCGAATCCGCGCGCGGGGCCTATGCACTGGGTCTGCGGCTGACCGTGGCGCTTTCCGTCGGAGTCGCCATTTTGCTGGGGGTGTTCCGCATCATCAAGGGCTGGCCATTGCATTACATGATCATGGTTGGCTATCTCGGGGTGGTGGTGATGACACCGCTGGCACCGAAGGAGATTATCGGCATCGCCTACGATTCGGGCGGGGTCACCACCTCGACCATTACCGTGCCGCTGGTGACAGCCCTCGGTGTGGGACTGGCGATGTCCATCGAGGGACGTAACCCCATGGTGGACGGTTTCGGTCTGATCGCGTTTGCCTCGCTGACCCCGATCATCTTCGTGCTCGGCTACGGGATGCTGTTCTGATGGAAACCCTGTCACTGTATCTCGACATCCTGCTGGGCACGACCCGTGACGTGTTGCCGATCGCGGCCATCCTGTTCGGCTTCCAGATCTTCGTGTTGCGCCGCCCGGTTCCCCACCTCAAGCGCGTGCTGACCGGTTTTGTCTATGTCCTGCTGGGTATGGTGCTGTTTCTCCAGGGACTCGAGCAGGCCCTGTTCCCGCTGGGCCGGCTGATGGCCGCCCAGCTGACCGATCCGGCCTTTATCCTTGGTGATGGCGCCGTCGCCCGTGTCCTGTCCTGGACCGACTACGGCTGGGTCTACCTGTTCGGCGCACTGTTGGGGTTTTCCACCGCCCTCGCGGAACCCGCCCTGATCGCCGTGGCGATGAAGGCGCGCGAGGTCTCCGCTGGATCCATCGGCGTCTGGGGTCTGCGGGTGGCAGTGGCCCTCGGTGTGGCGGTGGGGGTCATGCTGGGGACGTTCCGCATTGTCACCGGCACGCCCCTGCATTACTACATTATCGCCGCTTACATTATTGTAATCGTACAGACCGCGTTTGCACCGCGTATTATTATCCCGCTGGCCTATGATTCGGGTGGCGTAACCACCTCAACGGTGACGGTGCCACTGGTCATGGCACTGGGCCTGGGCCTGGCGAACACGGTCCCGGGCAGCAGTCCGATTCTGGACGGCTTCGGAATGATTGCGTTGGCCTGTCTGTTCCCGATTATGGCGGTCATGACCTATGCACAGCTCAGTGAATGGCGGGCGCGACGCAGAAACGATCGTGAAACCGGCCAGGATTGATGTATCAGGAGGGTTGAAATTATGCATTTCAAGCTGATTATTACCTTTGTAGAGGATGACAAGACGGACGCCGTTCTCAAGGCAGCGCGGGACGCCGGTGCCACGGGCTGCACCGTAGTGACCAGCGCGCGCGGTGAAGGTGCCGAGCGTTCAAAGACATTTTTCGGCCTCACCCTGGAGACGCAGCGGGATGTGCTGCTATTCCTGGTCGAGGAGCATATGAGCCGCATGATTCTGGAACGGATCAGCGAGGTGGGCGAGTTCGAGAGCAAGCCCGGTACCGGTATCGCGCTGCAGATTGATGTGGAAGATGCCGTGGGCGTGGCTCACCAGATTGAACGGCTGTCAGAGGCCGTGGAGGAAAAGCTATGAATGATGAACAGATCATCAGGGTCCGCGAGGTAATGAAAACAAATTTTGACCTGATCGACGGCATGACTACAGTTGCAGAGGCAATCAGGACCATGCAGCGCCTCAGCACCAAGGCCCTGATTGTCGACAAGCGTCATCCCGAAGATGAGTACGGAATGCTGCTGACCTCTGATATTGCGCGCAAGGTGCTGGGGGAGGGCCGTTCGCCGGAGCGGGTAAACGTCTACGAGGTCATGGCGAAGCCGGTCATAACGGTGGCGCCGGAAATGAACATCCGCTACTGCGCCCAGTTATTCGAACGCTTTGAACTGTCCAGGGCCCCGGTTATTGAAGAGGGCAAGGTGATCGGAATCGCCAGTCTGACCGACCTGGTCCTTAAAGGGCTCTGTCGGACGATGTAACAAAGGGGGATACCGGTTTTCCCTGCGGCGAGGGAATCCAGGTGGATGTGGCGGGCGGTCACTGCCGCATCGCAGGCCTCTAAACGAGTAGAACGACACCCGCTTGCGTGGTAATGCAAGACTGGGCCCCGGTACGGATGAGATAACCCAGACGGGGCGAAGACAGAACCGGGTAACTATAGCTATGCGGCCGGTTCAAAAAAAGGTAAGTCAATGGAAATAGTGGGATATATCGCCTACGCGAGTCTCGTAATCCTGGCGGTAGTCTGGACGGCCGGGGTTCGTACTGACCTGGGTGCGCAATCGCATGTAACGCTACGGGCTGTGTATTTTGTCTCCAGCGCTGTCATCATACCGGCCCTCGGCGTGAACATGGCGCATTCCCTGTGGGTGGTCCCGCTCGGTTGCGCGTTCTCAAGGGTCATCGCACCGATGCTGGTAAGGACACCCGTCGTATCGATACCTTTTGTGTTTGTTGCTGCTGTCTTTGAGCGCATTGTGCGTGTCGGTATACCACGTCACAAGATCCAGGAGGCCCGGGCCACCGCAACAAGCGCCTGTGATATTAAAGACAGGTCCGACTGATGCCTGGCCACGATACAGGACGCAGGCGGATCAGGTAATCACCGTGGGTTCCCTGCGTCCCGTGCGGGACTCGATTTCCGCCAGTCCGGTGGCAATCCCGACCAGGGGCTTCATGACCTCTGCGGTTTTTCGTCCCTGCTTTTCCTGGTCGGGTTCGTAGGCCTCCAGGTAGACTCGCAGGGTTGCACCCTCTGTTCCGGTGCCCGAGAGCCGATAGACGATGCGTGATCCATCGGTGAAACCGATACGGATACCCTGGTTCTCGGACACGCTGCCATCCACCGGGTCGGTATAGGCGAAGCTGTCGGCATAGTCGACGGTGTAGCTGTCCAGCGCCGAGCCCGGCAGGTCCGCCAGGCGTGCCTGCAGGCGGCTTATCAGGCCATCGGCGGCCTCCGTGTCTATCCCTTCATAGTCATAGCGGGTGTAGAAATTGCGACCGAACCTGCGCCAGTGTTCCTGTACGATTTCCTTGACAGACTGCTTGCGCACCGCCAGCAGGTTGAGCCAGAAGAGTACCGCCCAGAGGCCGTCTTTCTCCCTGACGTGATTAGAACCGGTACCGAAACTCTCTTCTCCGCAGAGCGTGATGCGATTTGCATCCAGCAGATTGCCGAAAAACTTCCAGCCGGTCGGTGTCTCGTAGCAGTCGATGCCCAGCGTTTCGGCCACCCGGTCGACGGCCTGGCTGGTCGGCATGGAACGGGCCACCCCGCTGATGCTGCCGGCATAACCCTTGATGTGGTGGGCATTGGCGGCTATCACTGCCAGGCTGTCGCTTGGGGTGACGAAGAAATCCCGCCCCAGGATCATGTTCCGGTCACCGTCGCCATCGGAGGCAGCGGCAAAATCGACGGCCTTGCGCCCCGATGTCAGGGCAACCACCTCATGGGCATGCACCAGGTTGGGATCGGGGTGACCCCCGCCGAAGTCCTCCCGGGGGATCCCGTTGATCACGGTGCCGGGTTCCGCGCCCAGCATTTCCTCCAGGATGCGTTTGGCATAGGGGCCGGTGATCGCGTGCATGGCGTCGAAGCGCATGCGGAAGAGTCCGGTGTCGAACAGTTGGCGAATGCGCCCGAAATCGAACAGCGCTTCCATCAAGGCGGCGTAGTCCGCCACGGGGTCGATGATCTCCACACGGGTATTGCCGAGTGAAAGCATGCCGATGGTATCGAGATCGATCGCCTCCGAGGTGAGGGTCCGATATTCGCCAATCTCCCGGGTGCGTGCGTAGATGGCCTCGGTGACACCCTCCGGGGCCGGGCCGCCGTTGGGCGTGTTGAACTTGATGCCGAAGTCCCCGTCCGGGCCGCCCGGGTTATGGCTGGCGGAGAGTATGATCCCGCCGTTGGTCCGGTATTTGCGAATGATGCAGGAGGCGGCCGGTGTGGAGAGCAGTCCGCCCTGGCCCACAATGACCCGGGCGACCCCGTTGGCTGCCGCCATGCGGATAATGGTCTGGATCGCCTGCCGGTTGTAATAACGACCATCACCACCCAGGACGAGTGTGCCGTCCTCGAGGTCCGTCCGGGTGTCGAATATCGACTGGACAAAGTTTTCCAGGTAGTGGGGTGCCTGAAAAATTGTGACTTTCTTGCGCAAACCGGAGGTGCCGGGGCGCTGGTCAGAAAAGGCCTGGGTCTTAATGGTGGAAATTTCCACGGTAATCTTCCCTGCTGTGTGATTGACGAACAGTATATTCAAGCACGGGATGGAGTGGAAATCGAAGCCCCGACAGAGAAATCAGGGCAGGTCGATGTAACGCGGCGGACACTTATACGTTCCGGTGACTCGAACCTCAGTCGAGGTTACCCGCCGGGTACCGGATACTGACGCCTGTATCCGGGTGTGCACCGGATGTGCCGTGACTTCATTCCTTGCAACTGGCGAAGAATTCCCTGTCCCTGTCGGCCTTCAGGCACTGGCCGCTGGTGTAGGTCATCAGGTTGGGATTGCTGCTGGCCTCGCGCTCTTCACGCTCCATGCTGAGTAATTGCTGTGACGGGTTGCAGCCCATAAAATCAACACACCGGCCTTCTTTCCCGCAGACCCGGCGCACCAGTTTTTCGCAGGGCGAGTAGCCGATGATGGGGGCGTCCTCCCACTCCGATGGCTCCGGTAGCGGCAATTCGCGGGATTCCAGGATGGTCTTGTTCGGCACCGCGATCCCGTTGCGAATGATAAGAACGGAACCATCCTGCAGGCGATGGGTGCCTTCCCAGAGCTGGGTGGAGACGCCGTCGACGGTTACCGTGGCGCGGTTGGTGCCGGGATCCACCACGACTTCGTTGCCGTTTAGCATCCGCCCACTCCAGTTGCCGGCCTCTGCCGTGAAGGCGCCTGCTGCCAGAATGGCAATAATGATCGAGCGTGCCATTTGAATACTCCTGCTGCCCGGATTCGGGTGTTTGCCTGATTATGGATCCAATAACGACAATTGACCACTGCCCCGTGGCTGGTCCGGTCCGGCCGTATTGAGCGGCCGTTGGGCCTTCTGCAAACACTGTTACAATAAGCGACTGGATATCATGAAGAGAGTCACCGAATGAAGATTACCATCATCAGCGGCAGTCACCGGGAAGATTCGCAAAGCGAGAAAGTGGCGCGTTACATCGAAAAAACCCTCAAGGAGCAGGGGGTCTGCGATGAAACCTGGCTGTTCAGCCTTGCCGCTAATCCACTTCCGCTCTGGGACGAGGGTATCTGGAATGAGGATCCGCGCTGGGACGAACTGCTCGGGCCGATATCCGCGCAACTGAAGTCAAGCGACGGCTTTGTCGTGGTCTCCCCTGAATGGCATGGCCAGGTGCCTGCCGGGCTGAAGAACTTCTTCCTGATGTGGACCTCCAAGGGGGCCGAGCTGGCACACAAGCCGGCGCTGATCGTGACGGTGTCATCGGCTGATGGCGGCGCCTACCCGGTGGCGGAGTTGCGCATGAGCAGCTACAAGAACAGCCGCCTTTGCTACATCCCCGAACATGTCATCTTGCGCAACGTCGAATCGGTCCTGAACAGCAATCCGGATGATAACAATGCCGGTGCTGATGAATATTTCCGCAACCGGATCCTCTATGCCCTGAAGATTCTGCGCGAGTACGCCCTTGCCCTGGGGCAGGTCCGTGCCAGCGGGACCGCGGATCTGTCCATCTATCGCAACGGGATGTGATCGCCTGAAGCGGCCCTGCCGCAGCTGTCGGGTGCTGTGAACAATTGTGAATAATCGCCCGTGCAGGCCCCTGTTCCGGTGCGGGCAGGCTAGTATCCGTCTTAATAGAAACCGCCCGGAGGGCGGCGCGGATTATCAGGGAAGTAGCTGGAATATAAGGAGCTTTACCATGGGATCTGGAGACAGGATCATTACCGATATTACTGCCTGGGACTGGTACCAGCAGCGTTACGAGCGGTGCCTCGAGCGCTACGGGCCGGATAGCGTGCTTACCCAGGGATTCAAGGACGTGCTGGAGCGAATTGATCGACACCATATCGAGGAGAAGACCCTCAGCGTGCACTATGCCTCCGAATACAGCCGGCCGCAGGACACCAGTGCCTAGCCCATAGCCTGCCCTGACCACAGAACCCGCCAGTCGGCGGGTTCGCTGTTTCCGGAACGGGCTTTCCCGGGCGGTACCCGGCTTCAGGCAATGAGCAGTGTAAATACCAGGTAGGCTGCGCTGACAATCGACAGGCCCGAGCCCCAGATGCTGAGCCAGTAATGCCTGCTGCGTATGCCGGCGACGACGAAACCGATTCCCAGCAGAAAGCTGAATACGGCAGCGCCGATAAATGCACCTTGTCCTATGGGTGGCCCCAGTTCATCTGGCGAATCGCCGATACGATAGCGCATGGTTTGTAGCAGGGTCCGGTCAACGCTGTATGATGCAACTGGCCGGCTGTGCGGCCGGGGTGTATTAGACCGGTTCGTTGCCAGCGACGTCAATGCACGATAAACGACCATGGTGGATGACCTGTGGGTGAAAATACCTATAATTGACGCTGACTCACACGAGAGCGACGCGATATTGCTCAAGACCGTTCCCTTGCTGTTGCTTGGACTCAGCCTGTTAGCAGGGTTCACACACGCCTGGAGTGGATGGGATGAAGGCGAGACCGCTTACCTTCGCGGGGAATATGCCGCGGCCTTCAGGCACTGGCAGTCATTGGCTGAAAGCGGCGATGCCGGGGCCCAATACGATATCGGGGTGATGTTGCACCAGGGCCTGGGTGTCACCCGGGACGACGCCAGGGCCGTGCACTGGTTCAGGCAGTCCGCGGAACAGGGTTATCCCCTGGCGAACTTTGGCCTGGGCTACCTTTACCAGACGGGACACGGTGTACCACAAGACATCCAAAAGGCCATGAAGTGGTACCGCCATGCCGCGGAGCAGGGCCTTGCCCAGGCCCGGTTCAACCTGGGCGTGATCTACCTGCAGGGTTCCGGCACCGGAACAGGCCTCGCCGAGGCCCTGAAGTGGCTTACACTGGCCGCGGAACAGGGCCTGGCAGAGGCGCAGTTCCAGCTGGGTCACCTTTATGCCGAGGGCGGTGCGGTGCCGCAGGACTATCGCGAGGCCATGAAGTGGTACCGGGAGGCGGCCGAGAGCGGTCTGGTCGAGGCCCAGTTCAATCTCGGTGTGCTCAACACGCAGGCCCAGGTCCACTCCGAGGCGCTGCAATGGTATCGCCGGGCCGCCGCGAAAGGTCATGAAAAAGCTCAATATAATCTGGGGGTTATGTATTCAGAGGGGCAGGGGGCCGCGGCGGACCCGGATCAGGCCCTGCGCTGGTACCGGGAGGCGGCGGAACAGGGATTCGCGCGGGCTCGATATGCCCTGGGTCGCCTCCACGAACACGGCATCGCTGTCCCGCAGGACACCGTGACGGCCCTGGACTGGTACCGGCAGGCTGCCCAACAGGGCGATGTCGGGGCGCAGTTGCGGCTCGGACAGATCTATAAAGAGGGCCTCGGCGTCTCGAAGGACGGCGACCAGGCGCTGAAGTGGCTCAGGCAGGCCGCAATGCAGGGTGATGCCGAGGCCCAGTTCGAACTGGGCGTGATGTACAAACAGGGGATCGGTACACCGCAGGATATGGCCGAAGCGGCCCGCTGGTACCGCGCGGCGGCCGAGCAGGGGTATGCCAGGGCGCAGAATAATCTCGGTTATATGTACGGGACGGGGAGTGGCGTTCCACAGGATTACGTGCTTGCGCACATGTGGTACAACCAGGCCGGGGCGAACGGTATTGCGCTGGGCATCAAGAATCGGGACAAACTCGCCAGGGAGATGACGCCCGATCAAATCGCCGAGGCCCAGCGGCTGGTGCGGGAGTGGTTGAAACGCTGTGAGGGTACCGGTCGCCAGCGTATGGCCACCACGCCGACTGCACCAAACGCTGCGTCCATAGTCGGTTCCGCTATACAGTCTGCACCGCCGGCTGCCGGCCCGGACGCGCAAAACCGGCCATGACAGCAGCGTATTTACGGGACGCAGACGGAGGAAGCGGGCCCGCTCTCTTGCGTGGCCCGGGCGCAATCACGCAGGTGGATGTCCGCCCGGGCAGGTGTCGGTATCAGCGGGCCCGCGATTTGAACACAAGCTGTTGTCACGGACCGCGTTCCCTGTTTCAATATCCCGCATGACACGCTTGATGAAGATCTGTGTTACCGGGGCTGGAAGGTTCACTGCGGCTGATCAGAAAAGGAAATTGCATTGTCCCGCGTCACTGCCAGAAAACTGAAAAACTTCATGCGAAAAATGAAGGATGAGGGTACCGAAGGCTTCGCGGCCGGTCCCTGGTCGGGCGATGGAGTCCAGGCCTCACCCGCCGTGGACAGGCGCCCGCGGTCGTTGTGGCCTTCGGCGAACAGCATTGTCGCCGCACTGGCCCTGGTGCTGATTATCACCGGGGTGGTGGGTGCCTATCTTTCCAACAAGTCGAAACGCGAGGCCGTCATCGCGCAGGTCGATGCCATTTTGACTGAACCCCTGAACAATCCGAAGGCGGGACGCATGCTGGACCTCGAGGCCCGGCTGGCAAACAGCCTTACCCCTTATCAAAAACGCCTGCGGGACCTGGAGCTGGAATTGACGCAGACACGCGCCTATTATGACGAGCGTCTGCAGGACCTGGAACTGCGGCTGGTTCATGCCAGCGGACCCTACGACGAGCGGCTGGACAAGCTGGAGAACATGCTGGTCAGCGCGAGTGACCCCTACAAGGAGAAATTGCACGGGATCGAGCAGCGGCTGGTGCATACCACCAATCGCCTGGATGAACTGTCAGCCGTAATGGCATCGCTGACGAGCAGCGCCGAGGCGATTGTTGCAGCGAACGTGGCCATGATGACCGATCCGCCCGGGGCACTGCCGCTCAGGCCGGCTGTCGTATCCCGTGACAATATCGCGCTGCCGCGGAAGGAGCCGGCGTCACCGGCCGTTACCCGGCAGGCATCCGCCGGACCGGCAATGCCGGCCGTTGCCAGGCAGACACCCGCCAGGCCGGCAAGCGATCTGCCGGGCCCGGGCAAAACCGGCCCCTGGGTAATCAATATCGGTTCCTACGCCAAGGAGTCCATGGCCATCCGCAAGCAGGCCGCGTTCCAGAAGAAGGGTGTAGAGACGGAACAGGTGGCTGCCAGGGTAGGAGACAAGACCCTGTACCGCCTCCATGTTGCCGGCTTCAACAGCCGCAAGGAGGCCAGCGCCCATGCCAGGACAATCGAGCAGCAGCTGGGACTGAAGGAAACCTGGATCAAGCGTCGCTAAGCGGCCTGCTGTCTTTCCCGCAATCCACCACGCACCGTCCTGCCCCGCCCGGGATGCGCCATAATTAAAACAAGGCGTGACCAAACCACAGGGGCGTGATATGACCGATCACAAGCACGAAAGCATGTCATTCCGTGAGGGAGTGGACCTCATGGTTGACCGCGCCACCCTGGCGGCCGGCCTCGATCCTGATGCCGCTTGCGTCATCAAGGCCTGTGATGCCGTGCTGCAGATCAAGTTCCCGGTCAGGCTGCGCGGCTCCATCCAGGTGTTCACCGGCTGGTGGGCGGTACACAGCGCGCATCGCCTGCCGGCAAAGGGCGGCCTGCGGTTTGCCCCCCAGGTAAGCCAGGATGAAACCGAGGGCCTGTCTGCCCTGATGAGCTACAAGTGTGCCATTGCCGATATCCCGTTCGGCGGGGCCAAGGGCGGCCTGGTCATTGATCCGGCAAAATACCAGATCGACGAACTGGCCGAGATCACCCGCCGTTTTGCCCGGGAACTGGCACGCCGCGACCTGCTCAATCCGGCCACCAACGTTCCGGCCCCGGACATGGGGACCTCTTCCAGGGAGATGGCATGGATAGCGGATACCTACAAGACCCTGTTCCCGGAGGATGTCAACCAGGATGCCTGTGTGACCGGCAAGCCGGTCAGCCGGGGCGGTATCCCGGGACGCACCGAGGCGGTCGGCAAGGGTGTGCAGTTTGCCTTGCAGGAATTTTTCCGCCATCCCGAGGAACTGGAGAAGGCCGGCCTCAGCGACGGCCTGTCCGGGCAGCGCGCGGTCATACAGGGGCTTGGCAATGTGGGTTACCACACCGCCAAATACCTTTCCGAGGAGGACCAGGTCAAGGTCATCGCCATCATCGAGCGTGACGGCGTGGTGTTCAGCGATGACGGCCTGAACGTCCATGACGTACGCCAGCATTTTGCCGAACATGGCGAACTCAAGGGCTTCCAGAAAGCGGAATACAGCCCTCAGGGCAGCGAGGCACTGGAGCTGGAGTGCGACATCCTGATCCCCGCGGCGCTGGAAGGGCAGATTCATGCGGGCAATGCCATGAACATCAGGGCCAGTCTCATTGTCGAGGCGGCCAATGGTCCGGTGACCTATGAGGCCGACGAGATCCTGCAACGCCGCGGCGTGGTGATCCTTCCGGATATTTATATCAATGCCGGTGGTGTGACCGTGTCCTATTTCGAATGGGCACGGAACATTTCCCACATGCGCTTCGGACGCCTGCAGCGCCGCTATGAGGAACTGCGCGGTACCAGTTACCTCGCGGCGCTGGAGAATATAACCGGTAAAGAGGTGCCACGGGATCTGCGTACCGAGATCGTGCGCGGTGCCAGTGAGCTCGACCTGGTGCGCTCGGGTCTGGACGACACCATGCGTGCCGCTTTCCAGGATATCCGCGATACCATGAAGCACAATGCCAATATCCATGACTACCGTACCGCGGCCTATGTCATCGCCATTCAGAAGCTGGCGCAGTCCTACTACGATATGGGCCTGGTGAACCCGCCGGAGTAGTAGCCCGCCTTTCTTGCCGGGATATCGCTTTATAAATAGGGGAACATTCCGGTTTTAATTGAAACCAGCGAATGCAGGTGGGTGAAACAATTCAAAAACCGGAATGTCCTTTTTTTTCCTGGTTTGTTTCACTTTCAGCAATACCCGTCAGCCCGGTTTTTCCGGCGCGACTGTGTTCGATGACATGCATGGCCACGTCGGCCAGTGTTTTAAGTACCAGGAACATGACCAGCCGGGCCGTCGAGTCGCCGGCGAAATGACTGCCCGCCAGGATCATGGTGTGCATGGGGATGATGCGGACATAGGGAAAGAACATGATGAAGCCGAGGTTCGGTTTGCGGGCGACATCCCGTTCCCGGTTATAGCCGTACGAGTAGCGGTGATTGAAGAAAAATATCAATATGCATGCCGCGACGCCGGCGCTGGCGATACCGGAGCCGATGCTGTTTTCGGCGAACAGGAAGACCAGGTAGGCAAGGTGAAAGCCTCCGTAGTGCACGGCAAAGAATAACGCGGTCTGCCGCTGGGTCTTGCGCGTCGGTTCTGCCGGCCGGTTGTTGATGCGGAAATTCTCGGTCGAGAACTGCTTCAGCGCGAGCATCCTGCGGACATTGAAATAACCGATGATGACGCTTTGCCCCCAGTAGATCCACATCACGACAGAGACATCCCATTGCTGCACCACGGCGAACAGGATGGTCGCGATATTTGACAGGACCAGTACAGTGGTGGAGCGGTCTATTCGTCTGTCTCCGGCCAGGGTCATGCAGCTGTAGTTGAAGTGTGCATCTGTTATCTATTCGGCCGTCAGAGGATTTCCTGCAGATAGGCGGTCCCTCCCAGCAGCTCCATTTGTTCCAGGATCCACGCCTGGCGTTCACTGATATAAGCCGAGGGATTACTGATGCGGTACCTGCGCGGGCTGGGGAGGATGGCCGCAAGCAGGGCGGCCTGCTCGCGGCTGAGGGCGTGTGCGGAATGACCGTAGTGGTGGTGGCTGGCGGCCTCGATGCCGAAGCTGCGATTTCCCATCTCCGCGATATTGAGGTACACCTCCAGGATGCGCCGCTTGGGCCATGTCAGTTCCAGCAGGGCGGTCATCCAGGCCTCCAGCCCCTTGCGCAGGTAGCTGCGCCCCTGCCACAGGAACAGGTTGCGCGCGACCTGCTGGGTCAGGGTGCTGGCGCCGCGCAGGCGTCCCCCGCGGATATTGCTGCGGGCGGCATCCCGGATGGCCGCGTAGTCGAAGCCACGATGCTGCGGGAATTTCTGGTCCTCGGCGGCAATCACGGCCAGCGCCGCGTGCCCCGGGATCCGCTCCAGGGGTACCCAGCGGTAGTCCTGGGCGTGGCCCTCTGCGAGGGTGCGCGCGAGCATCACCGCCGATGTGGGCGGCGTCACCCAGCGCAGCACGATGACCGGCAGCAGGCTGATGACCACAAAGCCCAGCAGGCCATACAGCAGCCAGCGCCGCAGTCGTTTCCGGTTTATCCTGAACCTGTTAACAGGCCGCACCGCCACCCCTAGAAGACCCCCCGCGCCACCGCGATGAACCAGAACAGGCTGCTGGCGATCACGCCGAGCAGGGCAATACCCAGCAGGGTACGCCAGCCATTGTCCATGGACTTGATGATGCTGAAGCCGTTGACATAGATGGTCTCGCAGGCCCCGTTGCCACGGTCCTCGCGGGTGGTGCTCGTGCCCCTGGAAAATCCCTGGTCGTTGGAATAGTCAGCGAGCCAGCCGCGTATGTGTATCTGGTCCCCGATGCGCAGCTTTTTGATCTGCTTGCGCAGGTAGGGGTCGGCGGCGAGCAGGTGGTTATTGGCGATCTCGTCGAGCCGGAAGCGTTCCCAGTCTGCACTGTCCCGGGTGTGGAAATTACAGGTGAATTCCCCGTTCCAGAAGTCAAAGCGGTTGAGATCGATTTCCGCTGCATTATGGCCCCAGACAACGCAGACATCGGCCACGTTGATATGGTCATTCCACAGCCGGTGCAGGCTGTAATTGCCGTCATGGTGCTCGTAGGAGACCACCAGGCCGGTCAGGTCATAGTGATAGCGTGGAACAATGGTGTAATCGACGCCGTTAAGGGATGCCGTGAACCGGGGTTCGTCGGCCTGGCGCTGGGCGGGTTCCTCCAGGATGCCTGCGCTGAGTTGCATTTCGGCGGGGAATTCGTTGCGCTGCCAGCAGGAGGTCACCAGCAGAATGCAGCTGGCATAAAAGACCAGCGTGTTGACCAGCTTGAGCGGATGTGAATGCATCGTATGATCCAATGGGGTGGCGCCATCGGTATTGCATCCCGGCCCCTGTGCCGGTGTGCGCTGTGGGATGATTCTGCTTGATTCTGCCGGTGAAGTCATGCACCTTCATGGCTTGCCAGTTTGTATATTCACCGCAAAGACGCAAAGGGCGAAAATTAAAGATCATCATCCAAAACCACTGATGTCTCTTCTAAAAAGTGATCCCGGGTGGGTCTACGCCGTCGGTTACGAGGATTTCGACACCCGGGTTATCCAGGCCTCGCACCAACGTCCCGTTGTTGTCGACCTCTGGGCGGAGTGGTGCGCGCCCTGCCTGGTGATCGCCCCGGTACTGGAAGCAGCCATTGCCGAATTCGCGGGCAAGGTCCACCTGGCCAAGGTCGAGGTCGATGTCGGCGAGAACATGAAGCTGGCGGGTCATTACCGGGTCCGCGGTTTCCCGACGGTGATCCTGTTCGGGCAGGGCGAGGAGCGGGCGCGCTTTCACGGTGCGCGGCCCCTGCACTACATCCGGGAATTCATCGAGGAAGGCTGCAGCAGCCCGCTGCCGGATAGTCGCTAGCCCCGGTTTTTCTACTCGGTCTTGATGTACGCATAGCCCCTGGACTGCAGGTCCGCGATGCGTACCACGCCGGAGGGGACCAGTTCCACACCCGCGTAGAGTTTGTCCTGGGGCAGTTTGATCCCGGCGCGGGTAATGTCGCAGAGTTCCAGCTTGACACCCTGCACGCTATTGAGCGCGCTGAGGCGGCCCTGGAGGTTGCTGCGGCGTTCTTCGAGGGCAGCATCACTGCTGAAGGGCGTGTTCTCGAGCCTGTCGTCGGTCAGGAAGCGGATACCGTGGGCGACAAACACGATCCTGACGTCGTAGTCGATCAACTCATTCTGGTAGAAGGTCACCATGTTGTTGATGCTGGTCAGCATGGCGCTGAAGCGTCGGGGGTCCGCATAGTCGGCATGGTAGACCACCTTGACCGCCGGACCGGAATCGCCCGCATCATCCTGGGCGACAAGTGCCCGGGCCGGTGCTGCCAGGGCAATCACGAGTAGCAGCAGTTTGAAGATGTCAAGGGTGTTGCTGGTCATGGTGTTCTCCTCCGGCCGGTGTTCCTGTGCACGGCCTGTGGTTTCATTCTGGATAAAAGTTGGCATGAAGCCAGGGCCTTATGGTCCGTCCAGTGACTATAATTCATGCAGGTATGCCAATAAAAGCGATTCCCGTAACCGGGGGGAGGAGAATATGATGCGGAAAAGCGATATGCGGTACTGGCTGACAGCCGTGCTGCTGGCTGCACAGCTTGCCCTCATGGCACCGGCATCTGCGGGTGAATCGCCGGACACGGGCGCCTCATCGGCTGCATTGATCGTCATACACCCCGGCGATACCCGTACCGGAAAGTTCACCAGGGAAGAATCGGCCTGTCGACGTTACGGCGTCATCTGGTCGGGGGGCGTCGCCCTGCGCCGGCCCGATCGTATCAGCCCGCGCCCGGTACGCAGCCGCTGGCAGGGTGCGGGAGAGAGCCGCGTCCGCTGTGCGGATGGAAATGCCTTCAGGCAATCGCAGGTGGCCGACTCGCCCTGGATTCGCTGACTACCCGGATTCCCTGCCGGCTTCTGCCGCGGCCCCGTCCTTGAGCCGGCTCACATGCCAGTAGGAGCGTACATTGCTGCGCAATTCAGCCAGGCGGAGGGTGATAGCGATTTCCTCGCACCCCGACAGGCACAGCAGGACGGCTGCGCACCGGAAGGGCCAGGTAATGTCCGCGATAAACAGAAAGAAGATCGCGAAGCTCATCAGTACCGCCACGGTCTTGGCCGACCAGGTGTGGTAGCTGGTGAGTTGCCCGAATTTCAGCAGGCCGGCGATGGGCGGTATCGCCAGGGCGGCCAGCGCCAGCAGTACGAATACCAGCTCGCGCCTGATGATCTCCGGCCACAGCCACCAGGCACACAGTGGTATGACCAGGTAGGTGACCAGGTCGCCCCAGCTGTCCAGCCGGGTGCCGAGTTCCGATGTCGCGTGCAGCCGGCGCGCGACAAAGCCGTCAATTGCATCCGTTAACAGCGTGAACGCCAGCAGGGCAAGAAACAGGTGCGGACGATCCGTCCAGGCCAGGTAGAGCAGAAAGGGTGCGGCGATGAGGCGGAAGGCACTCAGCAGGTTGGGTACGTTCGCCCACGGAGGCATCATGTGATTTGAAAAAATGGGGACATTCCGGTTTTTATTCCTGTCAGGAAGTACAGGTGAGTGAAAAATGCAATAATAAAAATGTCCCTTCCCCCCTTTTTTTCTAAGGAAGCTCTGATTAATTGAGAAATCACGTCATTGCGAGCGTGATGTACAGGGATGTACAAGTGCCGTGAGAGGCAGGAAGCCGGGAACGGCCAGCGCGGCAATCTCAGGATTCACAATCAATCGTTTGGAGATTGCTTCGTCACTTTGTTTCTCGCAATGACGGATTAATCAGAGTCTCCCTAATGCTTGCCGCCTCGAACCAGCAGGGCGATGGCCGCACTGGCCAGTACGATAATACTGGCGATCAGCACGGCCTGCTTCGCGAAATCACTGAACACTTCCCCCGGTATGATGTCGAGCACCACCAGTACCGCGAGACCGGCCACCATTAAAATGAGGGTTGCGGTCACCAGCTTGACCACGCCGGCCAGGCCGGATGTGCGGGTCTGCGGTGTGCCGGGTTCGTCAGTCATGGGGCGCGGTCCCTGTAGTTGGACGTGACTGGCTGCAGCGGGCTCTGCTTAGCACGGTTTGACGGCGAGTCTGCCGCTGCCAAGGAACATCAGGGCAAGGCCGCCGAAGAAATAAAAGCCCTGCAGTTCGAGCCGCCAGCCACCATGCTCGGTGAGGCTGAGCAAGTCGCCGGTATGCATCAGCAGGACGGCAAACAGCATGTTGATTACGATTATCAGCCCGCCCACCCGCGTCAGGACCCCCGCGATGATCATCAGGGGTGCGACAATCTCGCCCAGGTAGACCCCGTAGGCGAGCAGGGAAGGCAGTCCGGAATCAGTGAGCTTGCCCCCGATGAACTCCACGGTACCCGGGTTGAGCAGTTTGGCAACTCCGTGAAACAGCATGAGCCCGCCAACGGTCAGGCGCAGAATCAGCTTCCCCGTGTCTTCGTAGTATTGTCTTTCATCTGTCATGGCGCGTTTCTCCCGGTTAATAAGCGGCGCTGCTATGCTCTCGCCTGGCCCAGCAGCAAGTTGTCCTATAGCACGGCCAAACTGGAATTACAAACCTCAAAGTTACCACGGGCAGTTGTCCAGGCCGTATTGGCACAGGGTAATCCGACGTTGATTTTGCCGGGTTACGGTACTTCGTATCTAATCCGGGCTACAAAGAATTGATCCGGGTTTGTTATATATCAGCCACGAAAAAGCCCCTCGATGAGGGGCTTTCCTGATCCGGGCGTGAACAGTCGGATTACGCTGCGCTAATCCGACCCGCATGGGAGTGATTACCTGGAGGCGAGCTCCTCCAGCTGCTTGGCCTTGATGATCTGGCCATCGAGGCCTGCATCCTTGCCGCTGCCGCCGTAGGCCACGCTCATCAGGGTGGAGTAGTACACGACCGGCATCTTGAAGTTGGTCTTGTACTTCTGGTTGATGTGGTCCTGGTAGACCTCGACGTTCATCTGGCACACCGGGCAGGGGGTGACGATCATGTCGGCGCCGCCGTCGTAGGCGGACTCGATGATGTCCTTGATCAGGGCCTGGCTCTTCTCCGGCTCCGAGAAGGCCAGCGCGCCGCCGCAGCAGGACACCTTCTTGTCGTAGTTTTCCACCGGCTCGGCGCCCATGGTCTCCACCAGCTTGTCCAGGTACTTGGGATTCTCGTAGGACTCGCCGTCGATGCCGAAGGGACGGTTGGTCTGGCAGCCGACGTAGCCGGCGATCTTGATGCCGTCCAGCGGCTTCTTGACGTGCTTGCCGAGTTCATCGTAACCGAAGTCCTCGATCAGCACCTCGACCATGTGGCGTACGTTCTGGCTGGCCTCGACCTTGAGTCCGGCCTGCGCCAGGGCCTCATTGGTTTCTGCCATCAGCTTGTCGTCATCATGCAGGCGTTCCTGGGCCTCCTTGGTTGCCAGCCAGCAGGCGGCGCAGGTGGCCACGATGTCCTGGCCCGGGTTGGCCTGCTCGGAGATCGCCATGTTGCGCGCCGACAGCGCCAGGCGTGGCAACTCGCCACCGCCGGCATAGCCGATGGAGGCGGAGCAGCAGTTCCAGTCAGGGATCTCGTTGAGTTCGATATCCAGTGTCTTGCACATGCTGTGCACGGACACCATGTAATTGGACGCGGAGGCCGCCTTCTGCGAGGAGCAACCGGGATAGAATGAATAGGATTTTTTAGCCATGGTTCAGTTCCTCACTTGCCAGCCGTCGGTATACGGGCCGCCTCTAGTTCTTCTGCCTTTTTCAGTATCGCCTGCAGGCCCTTGGCGTCCTTGCACTTGTGGCCGCCGATCAATTCCATCGGGGCGAGGCGCTTGGTCATTAACATGCCGAGGCCGATTTTCTGCATCTTCAGCGAGGTCTTGATGCCCTCGCCGATGCCGTTCATGAAGTACAGCGCCAGGCCCAGCTTCAGCTCGTTGACGCGGCCGGTCCTGGTCAGGTTGTTCCAGAACAGCTGTGCGAACTTGTGAGTCGGCTGGTTCTTCGGGGCGATGCCGAGGCGCTTCGCGTAGTGCGCCAGGCCATGCATGATGTGGGTGATCGGCAGCTCGCGCGGGCAGCGCACGATGCAGTTGTAGCAGGAGGTGCACATCCACATGGAATCGGACTGCAGGACCTCGTCGCGCTTGCCGGCGCGGATCATCATGAAGATTTCCTGCGGCGGGTGTTCCCAGTGCGGGCCGAACGGGCAGGAGCCGGAGCATACACCGCACTGCATGCACATCTTCACCCATTCGCCTTCCTCGACATTGTCCTCGACTTCGCGGAGAAAGTTGTTGCGGTACTGTTCGACCATTTGTTGATTTGCATCAGTCATGATTTTCTCCTAGAACTTGAAGGGGCTCATGCCGACCTTCTCGACGGTCTCGGCCATGGCATTGATGAGTTGCGGTGCCCGCTCAATATCCGTGATCGCCACCTCGTAGGTCTCGACGCGTTCCTTCTCGAGGTTTAGCGTTTCCAGCGTGTCGTCGACCTTGCTCATGCGCACGTGTGCGAGTTCCGAGCCCTTGACGAAGTGACACTGGTAGTTCTCGCCCTTCTGGCAGCCCATCAGCACGATGCCGTCATAGCCACTGTTGAGGGCGTCTGATATCCAGATGGTGTTGACGCTCCCCAGGCAGCGCACCGGGATGACACGGGCGAATTCGCTGTAGTGGTTACCGTTCTTGGCGGCCATGTCCAGCGCCGGGTAGGCATCGTTCTCGCAGGCCAGCACCAGGATGCGCGGCTTCTCGTCGAACTCGTCCGGCATGTCGACGATCTTGAGTTGCTGGCCGACGCTGTCGACCGAGTAGTTTTCAAAAGAGATCACGCGCACCGGGCAGGCGCCCATGCAGGTTCCGCAACGGCGGCAGCGCGCCTCGTTGAACTGCGGGTAGCGTTCCTCGTCCTCGTCGATGGCGCCGAACGGGCATTCCACCGTGCAGCGCTTGCACTGGGTACAGCCCTCCTTGCGGAAGCTCGGGAAGGAGAGATCGCCGGAGCGCGGGTGCGCGGCGCGGCCGAGCTTGGCGTTTTCCAGTGCCTGGATGGCCTTGAGCGCGGCGCCGGTGGCGTCTTCCTTCGCCTGCTGCATGTCCATGGGACGGCGCACGGGGCCTGCCGAGTAGATGCCGGTGCGGCGGGTCTCGTAGGGGAAGCAGATAAAGTGCGAGTCGTTGAAACCGTACTTCAGGTGCGGCAGGTCCGGGCCCTGGCGGTAGGTCAGGTTGAGGATGGATTCGACCTTTACTTCCGGTACCAGGTTATCAAGGTTTACTTCTTCATCGGCAGCCGTGACCGGCAGGTCGATATCCACGCCGGAGTTCGGCACCATGCCGGTTGCCAGCACCACCAGGTCGGCGGTTTCGTTCACTTCCTGGTTGAGGATGAGATCCTTGAACTTCACCTGCACGTTGCTGCCATTGACGCTGACTTCGCTGACCGCACCCTTGGTGAAGGTGATGCCCTTCTGTTGGCCGCTGCGGTAGAAATCCTCGCCGCCGGCGCCGGGGGTGCGCAGGTCGGTGTAGATGATATTGGTATCGATGTTCGGGTTCTGGTCCTTGAAGTACATCGCCTGCTTGATCGAGGTCAGGCAGCAATGACCGGAGCAGTAGGGCAGGTGGCCCTCCGTTTCACTGCGCTGGCCGGCGCACTGCACGAATACCACGTTTTCGACTTCCTTGCCGTCGGAGGGGCGCTTGATGGGGCCACCGTTGGCCTCCAGCGCCAGTTTCTCCAGCCCGGCCTGGTCGACCACGTCCGGGGTCTTGCCAAAGCCCAGTTCCGGCAGCTGGCCGGCATCGTAGCCGGTAGCACCGGAAGCCATGATGATGGCGCCGAAGTTTTCCGTGGTGGTCGAACCGGACTCGGTGGAGATGTCCGCCGAGAAACGACCCGGTGCGCCGCTGGTCCTGGTGATAGTGGAGTTGAGGTGCACGGTGATCCTGCTGTCGCTCCCGATCTTCGCAACCATCCCGGCGATGCCGGTATCTTCCGGATCGGCATAGGGCATGTGCTCGGGGATACGCTTGTATTCAAACGCTGCACTGCCGCCGAGCTGGCCGGTCTTCTCCACCAGGGTGACGGGGTAGCCGGCCGCCGCCGCCTCGATGGCCGCGGTCATGCCGGTGACGCCGCCGCCTACGACCAGGATGTGGTCGTTGCTGGCGGCCTCCTCGCTGGCGTGCGGCGGGGTCATGAACTTGACCTCGGCACAGCCCATGCGCACATAGTCGGCCGCCATTTCCTGGGTGGTCTCGCGGGCCTCGTCGCTGTCCGGGCGCACCCAGATGACGCCTTCACGCAGGTTGGCGCGGCCGATGGCCACGTTCTGGAAATTGAAGGCCTCGGTCTTGGAGCGACGCGAGCAGGCCGCGATCATGACCCGGTTGACGCCCTCGTTGTCGATGTCGTTCTGGATCATGGCCACGCCTTCGGCGTTGCACAGGAAATCGTGCTGCTTGACGATGCTGGCCTTGCCCTCGCGCTCGGCGATGGTGGCCAGCTGGTCGCAGTCGAGACGTTCGCCCAGACCACAGCCCTTGCAGATGTATGCGCCTGTCTTGATTTCGTCTGACACTGTTTAACCCTCCGTTCCAGCGACCCGGTTAACTACCTGGATCGCACGCAATGCACTGGCCGTCGCGCTCTGTACCGCGCGGTTCACATCCAGGGCGTCGGATGAACACCCGGCCGCGAAAATACCGCCGTTGGCCGCGTCCGTCTCGATGAAACCGTTGTCGTTTATGACGACATCGACCGGGAAGCTGTCCTTTGGCACGCTGGGCTCCATGCCCACGGCCAGCACGACCAGGTCGTGCGGGTTGCTGTAGCGGTGATAGCCCTCGGTATCGACGCCGTGCAGCACCGGGTTGCCGGTCTCCTTGTCCTCGGTGATGCTGGCGACCTTGGATTTCACGAAGCTGACGTTGGGGTCGGCCTGCACCTTCCGGTAGAAGTCGTCGATGCGGTCGATGGCGCGGATGTCGATGTAGTAGACGCTGGCCTTGAAGTCGTCCTCGAATTTTTCACGCAGGTAGGTGGTCTGCTTGAGCGTGGCCATGCAGCAGATGCGCGAACAGTGCTTCAGGTGGTTGCGATCACGCGAGCCGGCGCACTGGATGAAGGCCACGTTCCTGGCCTCCTGACCGTCGCTTGGACGCACGATCTTGCCGCCGGTGGGGCCGAAGGGGTCCAGCATGCGTTCGAATTCCACGCTGCTGATCACGTTGTCATAACGGTCATGGCCGTAGGGCTGGATCTTGTCGGCATCGTACGGCTGCCAGCCGGTGGCCCAGATGATGGCGCCGACGGTGATGGTGGTCTCGCTCTCCTGCATGTCGAGGTCGATGGCGTCGTACCTGCAGGCCGCCTTGGCCTTGTCGGCATCGGGGGTGCCGATGATGCGCGGGTCGAGCACGTAGCGCTGCGGGTAGGCCATATTAAAAGGGAGATAAGCGCCCTTGCGCTGCTTCATGCCGTAGTCGTATTCGCTGTCGAACCCGGTCGCCACGGCGGTCTCGCAGTCACCGCAGGCCGTGCAGTTCTCGTTGACATAGCGCGGCGCGTTTTTCAGGGTCACGCTGTAGTTGCCGGATTCGCCGCTGACGGCGCTGACCTCGGCCATGGTCAGGACACGCAGGTTGCGGTTGGCCTTGATCCGGCGCAGGTTGATTTCCATACCGCAGGACGGGAAGCACAGCTTGGGGAAGTACTTGTAGAGCTGGCTGACACGACCACCGATGGAGGGGTTCTTCTCTACGAGTATGACCTGCTTGCCACACTCGGCAGCCTCGATCGCGGCCGTCACGCCGCTGATGCCGCCTCCCACCACCAGGATGGTCTGGTTGGTTGCGATAACCTCCGACATTGCTGAACCTCCGCTTGGACGCTGGTGTGCGCCTTTTCTGTTTGAATCCCGGGCGGTTACGCGTGTATTTCGGCGCGCTGTTCGAGTTCCGCACCGGGGTCACGGGCGGGATGCTGCCATGCAGCGCGGGGTAACCGGATAAGTAGGACAATAACAATACTCTGTCTCCCCTATCGGCGCCAGATTGACAGGGAGAGAAGCCTATTGAATTTTACAATATAGAAATAGAATCATTATATATCGCGTGCCCATGGAGGTGACCTGCAGGAGCGTCTCGCAGGCGCGATCGGTCCGGTTAGATGCCCTCGTGGCAACCCACCCTGTGTTCTCCCCCCGCTCTGTGGCAAGATTCCCAGTCTGATCAGTTAAATAGTGGAACTGCAGCCTCATGAGCATCCGTACCCTGAAACCGGAGGAATTCTTCATCCAGGAGGAACCCTACTACGAGTCCGTGGGGGACGAACTGGTGGTATTCGAGGCCGCCTACCGCAACCAGTTGCCGGTGCTGCTCAAGGGGCCCACCGGCTGCGGCAAGACCCGCTTCATGGAACACATGGCCTGGCGCCTGCAACGGCCCCTGATCACCGTCTCCTGTCATGATGACCTGACCGCCTCCGATCTGGTCGGGCGCTACCTGGTAACCGGCGGTGAAACCGTCTGGGTGGACGGGCCGCTGGCCCGGGCGGTGCGCAGCGGCGCGATCTGCTATCTCGACGAAATCGTCGAGGCCCGCAAGGACACCACCGTGGTGATCCACCCGCTGGCCGATGACCGGCGCGTGCTGCCGATGGAAAAGCTCGGCGAAATCATCGAGGCCGGCCCGGAATTCTGCATGGCCATTTCCTACAACCCCGGCTACCAGAGCGTGCTCAAGGACCTCAAGCAGAGCACCCGCCAGCGTTTTGTGGCGCTGGAATTCGATTACCCGTCGGCCGCGCTCGAGGCCAAGATCATCGTCAACGAGACCGGTATCGATTCCGACATCGCCGGCCAGCTGGTCAAGTTCGCCCACATGACCCGCAACCTCAAGGGCAGCGGGCTGGAGGAAGGGGCAAGTACGCGGCTGCTGGTGCACGCGGCCAAGCTGATTGCTTCAGGGGTGAATCCGGTGGTGGCGTGCCGGAGTTGTATCGCGGAGGCGTTAACGGATGACGCGGAGATGCTGGTGGCGGTGCATGAGATGGGGGCGTCGGTTTTTTAGTTATTTACCCGTTTTTAATCTGTTGGTTACCGCGTCAGGGTAGATCAAGCGGGCTGGTGACACCCTAGCATATGCGGGGTCGGACCTCCGCAAGCTATTAATTCAGCTTGCTAATCAACTCAGAAAAAGGCCTTCAGGATGCTTATATTGCGCTTTTCATGCCTGAAATTACGCGTCTAACAGAATGAAAGACGGGTAATAAGGGAATCAATATAAAACGGGGGTAGCTCAGATCCGAAAAATAATAGGGGACAGACCACGTTTTTTAAGTTGGGGAAATAATAGGGGACAGACCACGTTTTTTAAGTTGGGTGCGCTATTCAATAAGCTGTGGTCTGTCCCTGATTCTTTGTGTTTTTATGATTGCGCCTAACAAGCGACTCCAGTGCGACGCGGCTATGCCGCGCGCCTGAGCCGAGACGTTAGGCGATAATTAAGATTATTGGCAGGAAACGAATATTAAGAGTTTAAATTCAATAGTAGTAGCGTTCCTAGCTATAGCTATAATTACAGGCTGTGGAAGCGATGCTGATAATTTCTTCTCTGGCCGACCTTCTGAAATGTCACTGATCCACAACCGCGTGATAGCTGGTGGTCCAGAGGCGATGGCCGTTCTTTTAAAAGTGCCAGTTCAATTCCCCGAGGCAAATGAAGCCCAAATAGGCATATGGCAAAACTCCATTATAGCTTGGTGGAGGGATGTAAGCCGAAAAGAGGAAATTGAAACGCTTTTTAACGAAATATCAAGAAACGAAGCATATCATTTACGGTTGTGGGTAAGAGTAAGGGCGAAGCACGAAACATCAAATAATTCAAAAACACTTACAGAAATTGAATTTGCATTGAATTCAGTTCATAAATTTGAAGTGAAAGAATAATAGGGGACAGGCCACGTTTATTTATAATATTAATCTGGAACAATAAAACGTGGTCTGTCCCCTATTTACCTAGATCATGCCAAGTCCCGAGATAAAGATTCTGCTAGTACTGGCCAGCGTTTCAATCGTCTATGCCTATGTATGCCAGATCCGGATGACCCGAAAAGCCAGTCATATCGCGGGCTGGCTGCAGAAAGAGCGCCCTGAACTCTGGTCGGAATTGAATGTCGTCGCAAGAAACTGGAATGGTGGTCATCCTGCCCTGAAGCTTCTTTATCGCAGGGATATTGTCGATCTGCCGAGGTTTGAGCTGGAATATGGAGAATTACGTGCTATCGAGCGGAAGTTTTTCTGGAGCCTCGGAATAGCTGTGCTGTGCTTCTGCGCGCTCTTTGCAGGTTTCGTTTTCCTGGGCTGGCACTGGTGAGTGAATAAGAGGGGACACGGTTTCCTGATTCATTCTGCAATAATAGGGAACAGACCACGTTTTTCACTTCCCAATAAATCGTGGTCTGTTCCCCGTTTCCAATAATAGGGGACAGACCACGTTTATTTACAATAATAGGGGACAGACCACGTTTATTTATAATGTTAATCTGGAACAATAAAACGTGGTCTGTCCCCTATTTAGTATGTCCCCTATTTAGATTAATCCCCCAGGTTCGTGCCAACCCGTCTAGCGCTACTCACCCAGGGGTGATCGGTGGGTACCAGTTTCGTGCGGCCTGCAACATCTTCCAGCGGCATACAATAATAGGGGACAGACCACGTTTATTTATAATGTTAATCTGGAACAATAAAACGTGGTCTGTCCCCTATTTAGTAGTATGTCCCCTATTTAGATTAATCCCCCAGGTTCGTGCCAACCCGTCTAGCGCTACTCACCCAGGGGTGATCGGTGGGTACCAGTTTCGTGCGGCCTGCAACATCTTCCAGCGGCATGGCCTCGGTGCCTTCGCCGCGGGCGGCCACCATCACGCCGCTGACTTCTGCATTGATCAGGTCGGCACAGGCCGTGCCCAGGCGGGTGGCCAGCACCCGGTCGGCCGCGGAAGGTGTGCCTCCGCGCTGCAGGTGGCCGAGAATGGTCGTGCGGCTTTCCAGGCCGGTGCGTTCCTCGAGCTGATGGGCAAGTTTCAGGGTGTGATCGCCGCGCCCGGCCTTCATTATGCGGATCGTTTCCTTGACCTTCTTGCGCGCCTTCTTGTCCTCGCCGTTGATGGCCTCCTGCAGCTCCTGGTGTGCAGCGCGTGCTTCTTCGGCCTCCTCCAGCGACATCGCGCCCTCGGCAATGGCGACGATGCTGAAGTTCTTGCCGCCCTTCATGCGTTGCAGGATCGCCCCGGAGATGCTGTCGATGGCATAGGGAATCTCGGGTAGCAGGATCACGTCGGCGCCGCCGGCGATGCCAGCACCCAGCGCCAGCCAGCCGGCGCGATGGCCCATGATCTCGACCACGATGATGCGATGGTGGCTGTGCGCGGTGCTGTGCAGGCGGTCGATGGCATCGGTGGCGATACCCAGCGCGGTATCGAAGCCGAAGGTGACATCGGTGCCGAACACGTCGTTGTCGATGGTCTTGGGCAGGGTAATGACGTTGAGGCCTTTCTGCTTCAGCTGCAGCGCGTTCTTTTGCGTGCCGCCGCCGCCGAGACAGACCAGCGCATCCAGGTGGTTGGCATGGTAGTTCTCTGCGATGACATCGGTCATGTCCTGTATCTTGCCGCCGACCTTCATCTTTTGCGGCTTGTCGCGGCTGGTGCCGAGGATGGTGCCGCCGACCGTAAGAATGCCGGAAAGGGAATTTTTTTCCAGCCTCACGGTGCGGTTTTCAACCAGGCCGCGGAAACCGTCACGGAAGCCGGTCACCTGCATGCCGTACTCGTTGATCGCCGCCTTGGCGACACCGCGGATCGCAGCGTTGAGGCCGGGGCTGTCGCCGCCTGCCGTGAGGATTCCGATGTGCTTGCTCATGTCCTGTTTCCGTTATGTTGCCGGGTAGGGGGTATTCTAGCAATCAACCGTGGTAATAGGGGACAGGTAATAGGGGACAGACCACGATTTCCTGATTCATTTTGAGTCGATATCCGACTGACCTTCCTGGCGCTTGGCGATTAGGCTGTGATCTCAGTTCATGAACCGTGGACAAGGAGGTCATCGGTGCCACGACGTGCACGTCTGGCTGTGGCAGGCATTCCCTGGCATATCATCCAGCGAGGCAATAACCGGTCTGCCTGTTTCTACGCGGAAGTGGATTACCGCCGCTATCTTCAGGATCTGGGCGAGCAGGCGGAGAAGTATGGCTGCCGGATTCATGCCTATTGCCTTATGACCAACCACGTCCACCTGCTTGTCACGCCGGAACAGGCGGAGAGTGCAGGCTTGATGATGAAGCACCTCGGGCAGCGTTATGTGCAATATATCAATCGTACTTACCGACGAACCGGGACGTTGTGGGAGGGGCGCTTTCGTTCCTGCCTTGCACAGGACGAGACTTATGTGCTGGCCTGCTATCGTTATATCGAACTGAACCCGGTCAGGGCCGGCATGGTCACGCATCCGGCCGAGTACGCCTGGTCAAGCTACCGCTGCAACGGCCAGGGAGCACAGGATGTGCTGCTGAATCCGCATCCACAATACCTGGCGCTGGGACGGTCGATGGATGAGCGTCACCGCCGGTACCGGGACCTGTTCCGGGCGCACCTGGAGCCCGGGATTATCGATAAGATCCGACAGGCGACCAATGGTAACTATGTGCTGGGTGATACACGCTTCTGCGATGAAATCGCAGCGATGTTGCAGCGACGGGTAACGCAGGGGAAGTCCGGGAGGCCGGTAAAGAGAGAGCCATAATCGTGGTCTGTCCCCTATTTCCGGTATTATCCTGCCATGCTTGCCTGGTACCGGCGCTGGCGGCGCAATCGTTATCTGCGCGACGGCCTGATACCCGAAGGCGTCTTCACGCAGGTGCTAGATCGCGTGCCCGCTTGTGATGGCCTGGACGCCGGCGAGCTGGATCGCCTGCGCCGCCTGGTGTCACTGTTCCTGAACGAGAAGGTCTTCAAATCGGCGGGTCACG
>Ga0224512_10000953_pt1 | contig 29173 bp, 33 predicted proteins | sample SF_May12_sed_USG_4_FD_169103 | JGI IMG/M metagenome (GOLD analysis project Ga0224512, IMG submission 169103) | Sediment microbial communities from San Francisco Bay, California, United States - SF_May12_sed_USGS_13 | ecosystem: Environmental > Aquatic > Marine > Sediment | place: USA... | reverse complement strand
CAAGTGATAAGCTTGCGGCAGGCATATTTTGACCCCTTGCTGACCTTCGCGGGGCTGTTGACTTCGACTTCATCGTGCGTCGGCTTTCGCACCCGAAAGCGGTCATTAACCGATCTATCCATCTACATATTCTGGTTCGCAGCTGTAAACGTAACCGTTTTCGCCATTCTAAGACCCTAATAGGGGTAGAATCGGTCTCAATTAAGAAACAGGAGCCAGCATGTCGTTCCTGGGGGAAATCAAGCGACGCAAAATCTTTCAGGTCGCTGCAGTGTACGCGGTGGTGGCCTGGTTGCTCATTCAGATCGTTGCCACAGTAGAGGCGCCGCTTAGTCTGCCGAGTTGGTTCGATACCGCAATTATTGTTGCACTCGCAATAGGCTTTCCTATCGCATTGATTCTTGCGTGGGCTTTTGATCTCACGCCGGATGGAGTGGTGAAGGATCAAGGAACGAACGTAACCGCACAGAGTGGCAGTCGAAGAATTGAGTATGTCCTGATCGGGCTGTTGGTCGTTGCCGTTGGCTGGCTCGTCTATCGGGACATTGCTCCCTCCACTTCACTGACAGTTGCCGATATTTCTCCAGCACATGATTTGGTTGAATCAGAGCCTCAACCGGATGTGCTACCAAACTCCATCGCTGTGTTGCCGTTCGAGAATCTGAGCCTGGATCCAGAGGATGCTTTCTTCGCGGCCGGCATTCATGAATCGACGTTGAATCAACTGGCAAAGATTCGCGACCTGATAGTGATGTCTCGAAGCTCCGTAATGCAGTATGAAGAAAATCGGCCGCCCATCGCTGACATAGCGACAGCACTCAATGTCGAAACGGTTATGGAAGGCAGCGTCCGCTACGCAAATGGTCGGGTGCTGATCACAGCCCAGCTCATTGATGGCAAGACGGACGCGCACCTGTGGTCGGATGAGTTCAATCTCGAATTGACTGATGTGTTTGCCGTGCAGGCGGAAGTGGCCAGGCAGATTGCGATCGCAATGCACGTGCGGTTGTTGCCTGACGAGGTCGCACGAATTTCCCGGCGCGCGACGGAATCGACGGAGGCTTACCAATACTTTCTGCGCGCACTTAGCGTACCAAACCCGGGCTATTTTCCGGAAAACAGGCGCGAAAAGATCGAGTTATTCAAGCAAGCGATAGCAGCAGACTCCAATTTTGCCGACGCGTACGCGTGGCTGGCCATAAGCTATTACAACGACCGGCAAACAGACATTGCTGCGGAATACGCACAAAAGGCCATAGAACTCGACCCTACTGTTGGTAGCGCGCATTTGATACTCGGCCTGACTCACGCTAATTATTATGCTCGTCAGGAAGAGGCGCGTGCCGCCTTGCTGAAAGTGAAAGAATACAGTCCGAACTACCCAGACGCCTTGAGCGTAGCAGCGCGGTATCTGGGTCTACAAAGTGGGGACTGGGCCGAGGCAATACAGATGGGGCGACGTGCTGCCGCCATCGAGCCTAATAACTCTTTTATCAATACTTATTTGGCACGTATCTATTTAGATGCGGGGGAATTGGCGGCGGCGGCCAGTGAGATACGGGCACTGATCAGGCGCACTCCGGACAAATATGAACCCTATCTCGATCTAGCGACTACAGACTATCTGCTCGACAATCGTGATGCGGCAAGGGAAAACCTGGACCGGGCCGTAAATAACATGCCGCCGCGCGCCACCTTTCGCGTGGACTCCGTGCCATATCTTTATGGATTGCTGGGCGACATGGAAATGGCAGAGAGCCTGTTGGCTCGGTTCGAAGCCGTAATGGTCGAAACAGACGGACGTTCCCCCCAATTTCTCGGTTGGAGCGTCTTGGGCACTCGAGACAGAGAGCGATCATTACAGGAATGGAAGAGAATGATCGATGGCTATATCGAGGGCGGCCAGCCAGCCAGTCTCGGAAGAATCACCCGCTTCAGAGACAACTTCCTAAATGACCCTATGCTCGAAGAACCCGAATTTCTGGAACTACGCAGGCGGCTGGGGTTCAAGGGCTAGAAAATAGATCACGTACTTCCGCTATTGGCCGACTACCGTCGGTCACACCATCGCAAAACCTGCCATTCGAACGACCGCTATCTGGATAAGCAGCCAGTCCAAGCGCGTTCACGCTTAACGCTGTTCATTAGTCGCTGCTCGCTTCAAGTTGTCGGATAATCTGACCGATTCGCTGCTTTACTTTCTTATAATCTACTTTCTTCCAGGCTTCGAGTGCCGGGATAAACTTGGCGTCACCGGTGGCTTCAATCTTGTCGAGCAGCAGCAAGACCATTTCCCGATCACGATCTTTGAGATGCGCCATAGGGTAGGGCGGGCCGTCCCTGAGCATTGTCTCGATACCGTCGAGCAGTTCGTTGGCATATTGTTCTCGCTCAATCTCCCAGCCTTTTTGCGTGTACACGAGCAGAGGAAGCCGGTCGATGTGCTCGATGCGCAGATAGCCATTCAATACTGCCCAGTCGATGCGTGCCAACGTGTCTTCATTGGATAGGTCACGGAAATAACCGTACACCGGTGACTGATCGAGGCTGCGGTCGAGCACCTCCTTGCTTGCCGATCCCCGCAGGATCCGCATCAGCAAGGTTCTGCCGCCCTGGGCAATGAGGTCATCGGCGCCGCGAAGGACCGCTTTCAGGTCCTCGTCGGAAGGTTCCTTGAGCCCCTTGGTATCCAGGTTGACTGTCACCCGACGAGACCCTCGGCTCATGATAGTCGTACCTTCTGAGTTTCCGATCTGGCTATGATATACGCAGGCAGCCATGGTGTGGCCGAAAGGATAGTCCCATGATCAAGATTGAAGAGTCATTGCTGGTCCGACTGGCCGGTGCACGCGCATTCGGGCGGGGGCTGCAGTGCTTTGAGGAGCGTAGTGTCCGGAATGTAGTTACGACCGACACGACCGCCAATGCGATCGTTCAGGACGGGCGTCAACACACGGTTCGCTTGCGCCACACTCACCGGATGATGGAAGGCGAATGCGACTGTGAGATATCCGACGGCATCGAGTTTTGCCAGCACTGTGTTGCGGTAGCCTTGCACCTGCAAGCACAGCAAACACCAGCAAAGCGCATCGACAAGCGGGGTGCATTACGACGAATTCGTGGGCATCTATCCGCACTGAGTCATGAAGATCTGCTGGACGAATTTGTTGGGGTTATCGAGCAGGATCGGGCACTGCGCGAGGATATGCTGCAAGAAGCACGGCTATCGTCTGAGACCGTCTCCTACTCGGAGCTTAAGAAAATCATCGACGCGGTCAGCGCCGACGACTACCTCTACGAGCCTCGAGAGATACGTGCCTATTTCGCAGGTCTGGAATTAATGCTCGCGAGAATTCGGCAATTTGCAGACAGGCTGGATCCGTTGGTATTGCTGCGCAGTGTGGAGCACGCAATCCGGCGATATAACATCGATATTGAGTTGATTGACTACGCGGCCGATTATCCGGAGCGGAGCATGGACATGCTGATCGACCTGCACCGAGCTTCGGTGGACCGCCTGACGTGGTCTCCGGAGGAGTTGGCATCGTACCTGGTCGATCGTGGGCTCACGGAGCACTGGCACCCTTTCGGCTCACTGGCCGTGCTGTACTGCGAGGATCTTGGGGTCGCGTTCCAAGAGGCAGCGGCGGCGGAAATCGAATCTCGCTGCATTGCACTGAGAAAGAATGCGGCTGTCGGTATCGAGCAAGAGCGGTCGCGTCGTCTGTTGGCACAACTTAAGGAGGACCTGAGCGCAGGATAAGCCTTGCATCCCAACGATCGTTACTCCGGCATTCGAAACTGCACCGCCGCGTGTAGCAGCGGCAATCCTTTGACCCGGTACTCGCGACCAAAGCGCTCATCGGACACAGGCTCCACCGCAGCCAGACCGAAAAAGCCGACGAAATGCACAAGCGTGCGCCAGGTATAGCAGCGGCGTACCTCTTCCTCTGGAGAAAAGACCGGGTTCTGCGATACCTCGTCCAGCACCATGGGAAAGGCGCGCAGAAAACTGTCTTCGTAAAACTCATGGGGCCGCCACGTATCGCCATAACGTGTCAGCAAATAGAGCGTAAAAAGGAATGCCGTCTGAATGAACCTTAGCTCAGGGTATCGATCCCGATAACTCCAGTTGAATTGTTCGACATACGCTTTGAACAAGTAAGGGTAGAGTGCGGCCAGATCTTTCCCTGCCAGCAACGCACGGCAATTGCGGCTGAGAATGAACCGGCGCTTGTATTTTCGGATCAGCCCCGCCAGCTCTGCCACCAGGCGAGCAACATGCAAGTCCATGAAATCCTCCTCCCGGTTGATATCGCCAAAGCGCGTCTTCTCCCGGTAGACCTCCTCGCCCCAATAGGCAAGGGCGGCCTCGCGGCAGACTTTCCGTGGCAGGTTCCCTTTGGCGGTGGGTTTCAATCCCTTCTCGCCGATAGCCTCGAGGAGCATCTCGAAAAGGGTCAGGATCGGGGCGGTCGGGCTTGTGTCGAGCACCTCGGGGAATCGGACGAGATGCGGGGATGCAAACGGGAAGTACAGCACGCGGTGCATCAGCTCCGGAGACAAACCGTGAAACTCGTCGATCGGATTCCGGTTTCGCTGTCCTGTATGGCGCCCGACAAACGCCTCGACTTCGTCAAGCGACCCGAATGACAGGCCTTGCATTGCCTGGCGCAGGTCCGCTGCCACACCGGCGGACGGCGCAGATGCTTGCCTTCCCAGGCAACATTTCTTGAATTTTTTCCCACTGCCGCATGGGCAAGGGTCATTACGGCCAATAGCGGGAACTTTCATGACAATTGGATGAGCAACTCGAACTTCCGCCGGGAGCGCCACCGGTAGATCTCAAAATCACGGTCGAGGGTAAGAATCTGGCCGGTGTCCATCTGATCCGCCAGGTCAACCAGGCATGCATCCGCAAGCGCCATCGGCACGTCGCGATATTTTCGCAACAGCTTCTCTAAGGCGCGGGCCTGGTCGGCAAGACGCACTGGTGTCTGAAATACACCGTTAGCAATATTCTTAATGATCGCTTCAGGTGCACCGGGCGTGCGGCGTAACAAGTAACACGCCTCGGCGACGACCGCTTCGCAGGTTACCAACGGGCCAAGCAAATCCGATACGACTTCAACGCACTGCTCATGATGTCGTTCATCCCGATCAAGTAAGGCAACAATTACTCCTGTATCCAGGAGAGTTGCCTTCATCGGCCGAAATCGCGTAGATGCTCGTCGTTACTGCCAAGGTCGTGGACGCCAGAGGCAAACTTGCCAAGGCCGACGATGCGCCTGGTTCGCTGTTCGGGTGGCAGCTCGGCATCTCCCAGTGCACGTATGCCATTACGCACAATATCCGAATCACTCCAACCATGGCGGCGCTGCAATCGGCGCATGATCTTGCGGGTGTGATCATCGAGTCGGGCGTGTACTATCTCGTTCATGTATACAATTCTATCAAAGTATACAAAGAAACAGAATCAGCGATTCGGGCGCGTGCCGAGGTGCAGTAGAGGTGCAGTTGTGAGATCTCGCTAAAGTGGGCTCGCGTAGTTAAGCGTTTGTTACTTATCACTTTTTCGGCATTTCTTCTGACACCCACGATTCGGTAGAATTTCCTTAAGTTTCCGTAACTTACTGTTTTATAAGCGAACTGAAAATCCGCGTGTCGGTGGTTCGATTCCGCCCCTGGCCACCAAATTCTCCTTCCATTGGGGAAACTGCGGTTCGACCCTAAATTCTCCCATTAACTGTGAAAGCGATTCGCTACCTGACCGGCGCGTAGCAGTAACATTGTCGGATGAAAAGCCTGACCTCGACGATTGCAATGACCACGCCACACCCAACACGGCTATCCGGAGGAATGCGACGTCTGGATTGACTACATTGATATGGTCGCCCCTGGGTCAGGTTGTGGATGAAATGAATCTGGATACTCGCATTTGGTCCAAGGTTTGAGATGAAGTTATTCATAATAGTATCGCTCGGCGGATTGATACTTCATTTCGTCAGTGGATGTTCGCCTCAGGGGTCAGCGGAAGAACCGTTGTCAAACGGTTATTCGGTTGACAGGGGTTCTGTTTACTACCGTGACGACAAACTAGATATCGATCCCTCAGGCTTTGAAGTGCTCGGCGACCATTGGATAAAGAACAACACACAAGTGTATTTCATGTTCACTCCTCGCAGCGGACAGGAAGTACGCTCCGGGCTCTGGAGCGAAGGCGAGGACGGCGATTTCTACAAACTAAATTCGTTGCTGGGATTTTTTTCAAAGGCTGTCGACGCGGAATCATTCACCTTAGTTACAGATTACTTAGCGGCCGACAAGGCCCAAGTCTACTACTTCAATACTTACGCACCGGTTAAAGCGCCGAGTGTACTACACGGCGCAGACCCGAAAACCCTGGACATAATTGACGAAAACTACGCCCGGGATAAAGACAGGGTGTTTTATACACGCCGACACTATGGTCCTTGCACGATTGAGAAAGCGGACCCCGGAACATTTATCGCTCTGAGCGAAACGTATTCAAAGGACAAGCACAACGCTTTTCATGAGTGTTCGCTAATTAAAAACGCAGATTCGAAGACCTTTAAAGTTGCTTCGGGATTTCTCGCAAAAGACTCAAGTAATGTTTTCAGATCTGGCAAGTTGGTCCCGAATGCGGACCCCGGCACATTTGAGCACCTGAAGCATCGTTTCAGTAATCTGAATTTCTATACGGATGATCAGCACGTCTACTATTTCGAGAACATAGTAAAAGACGCGGATCCCAGTACATTTGAACTTATTGGGAGCTATTTCTTCAAAGATCTTCGGTATGCGTATTTTTGCTCAAAAAAATGTCACAAGATTGACGGTATCGACATAGAGACATTTCGCGAGGTGCCCATTAACAGCAATTGGGCGAATGACCGCGTTTTTGGCCACGACAAAAACAGAGTGTTTTTCTGCGCGGAACTCAAAGCAAATAAACCGTGTTCGCCGTTGCCGGATTCAGACCCAAGCTCTTTCGAGTACATAGGCAAGTACTTTTCAAGAGATATGAGCAACGTGTTCTTTAAGGATGAGCTGGTTAAAGGAGCAGACGCAGCGACCTTGGAAATATTTGAGGTCGATGATCATAAAGGGCTATATCGTGCCAGGGATGCGAACAGAATCTACAAAATTCAAAGAATTGGCGCTCCCGAATTCTACGGATATGAAATTGTCGGTGTGCGCCAACCGAATTAGCCGAACAGGGATAAAGGGGTCGAGCCGAATTTCCAGCTTTCTCTGTGCCCACTTTGGTGCCCAATCTAGGATCACCCACCGTCACTCAAGAGCACTTAACGGATAACGAAATCGCCGCAATAGGTACTCTTGGGTTACCTTGGGTCATGCTGGATCGTGAAATCTGTTCACTGATAATTCGCGTGTCTAATTTCAAATTTATTCAGCGATAGAACTAAGCTCAAGAAGTGATGGGATTTGGCTGCGCGTGTCGGCGTTCTTGAGTATAGGGATTGCTTCCACGGAATTGCCGCCTCCGTCACACTGAGATGTTCGTCCCTTGATGGATTGAACGGACCGAATGGAATTTCAGTAACGCTATCAATCTGTTGCGACTTTAAAATGAAATCGTGACGCACCAATGTCGCACTCCATTCTTGTGCTTGTGACGAAAAATTGATGCTGAATTCTCCGATTCTTCGATGATACGAATTCTGCCGTGAGAAACTTCACTCATGCGAATGAGTTTTCAATCAAGGCGATTTATCGTCAGCGACTCTTGACACTATGCGCGCCCTGTAAAGAGTGAACCAGGAAAGCCAATAGGTCATGATTAGAGGGGCTAATCATGACTTGTTAAGGAGATAAACTTTATTCGATCCCACTGGCATCAAACAATTCTTTACCCAACTCGCCTACGGAATTTGGGAGAGCACATGCGCGCCGCGACTCCCGATTAAAATGCACGCCGATCATGCTGGCGTTCGCGAGTACTTCTCCGGTCTCCGCATTGTTCATCTCGTGATGTAAATGGAGTGCTTTCTGATCCACTTTCTCGACGCTCGATTGGATTACAAGTAGATTCCCTGCGTGTGCCTCGCGTACATACTCGATCGTCTGGCGTACAGCGGCCATTCCGTTGCCCGAGTCGCGAAAGTAATCGCTTGTTAGCCCGAGTCGAGAACACAAGTGCCAAGTCGCCTCATCAAATCGTGCAACGTAGTGCTGAACGTTCATGTGGCCCATATGATCCATGTGGATCGGATAGACAACACCGCGATAGGTTTCGATCATCAAATGTACTCCTAAAATACTGTCACAATCCGCGGCAGCGCTTCCGCGACAATTGTGCTCGCGCTCAAACCCGAGACGCGGATAGATAACTGTGCGTAATCGCAACGATAATTCCGGAGAACATTCCCGCGGGAATCGCCTATTAGCGGACGGTGGGGTGCTGAGATCTTGTAACACAGCCAAAGATTCGAAGGAGCTTTAGATATCACGCGTTTCGGCTGTTCCACAACTGCTTCGCAACGCCGTATAGGCCACCAATCGCAATTAGAACTGCAAACCACGCCCCATGATTGAGGGACCAGACTGGGTGTAGGATGGCAACCAGAACGGCGCCAGCAATCGCCGTTGCTATGACGGGCAGTTGTCGTGGAAAATTGATGTCTGGAGCTGCTCGAAAAGTCGCGAATGGAACCGCCGAAGTCGCGCTCTCATATGAGCCGTACACTTGACCGTGGCGTTCTCGCAGCTTGCGGTCTTGCATCGGAATTCCTATCAGCGCCAGTAGCGAGAATCCAGCGAAGAAAACTGCGCTGGGCAACGTACTGGCCATCAACGCGTGTGTCGCCATAAGCAGTGCTAAACCCACAAAAAACGGATGACGTGTGACGCGTTCAATCGCTGTCGGCGCAGACAATGGCGCACGTCTTGCCGCACCGGATGAACGCATCCGCCGAGCGAGAACCGCCATGGCCGAACTTGGATAGTTCACAATACCAGCGGCAGCGAGCGCTGCGCCGATGAATGCTAAGGCCCCAAGGATCCATCGGGCCACACGATTTGCGCCGAGATCAATTCCGCGTGGCCCAGTGCCGCCGTAGTGAGCAACAGCAACAGCTACCAGCGTTAGGGTAATGGCCGCGACCGCGGCGTAGATCCCAAGAAACCTGGCATCTCCCAGTTTGCCGGCCAGCCACTGGCGTACAGGCGGCCAACTGAATAACAGGTGCGTTCCCCCAAATAGGACCCAGGAGCCAAGAACTGCGAGGGTCTCAATCACCACCTTACTCCGACTAGCGACATGGCCGCTCGGTATGTCCCTTCGAGAAGCTCGTCAATGATGGGTGGTGGTGCAACACCTTCTTTGGCATAGCGCCGAAGGGCGGCCAATGGCGCTTCTGCCAGTGCGAAACCCACGATCTGCAGTGAAGTGGCATCTGAACGACCTAGCAATCGGTGACAAAAATCGTCCAGGCTTTCCGTCATTTGTAGGCGTAATTTCTTGGCCCGTGCTGACATCGGCTCGGGCCAGCCGTGTTGGAGAAAATCATCGCTGCGATACAAAAGCAAAATACGGGCTTCCTGAGGATGATTGCGCACCCATTCCGGTACAGCGTGAACGGCAGCCAACCCGCCCGTTTTCGGATCTGACGCGGCGAGGTGAGCGACAATTTCGTTCTGGAATCCAGCGACGGTGCGCAGCCAAACTTCGCCTAATAATTCGTTGCGCGACGCGAAGCGGTGATATATCGAGCCTGTTGGCGCTCCAAGCGCCTGAGCAATCCGGGCTATGGTCGCGCTCGCCGGTCCACCTTTTGCGATTACGCTTGCGGCGGAGTTGATGATCAGATCACGATCGTATCGAGCTGGGCGTGCCATAGTTTTAGAATATAGATTCTAAAACATCAGGTCAAGTGCGCGGCCACGCCATTCCGCATAGGTAATTCGCAGAAACGCCATCGCGATTTGACCAATTTCACCCTGCTGGGCACCAACTTGGATCGCTGACGACCGACCGCTGCTAGGCGAGAGCCGTCGCTCATCTCTTGTATTTGTGCCATTTCGAATGAAATTTTCGAATGTCGGCCTTGGGTCATCAACAGCCTGCTGGCAGTTTAACATTTGGACGACTGCTGCCGAGCGCTTTCCAGTCGTTCAATGACACGTCTCTCGACCGACGCGGTTCGGCCAAAAAGGGTCATTCATTGATGCCAAATACACGCTGAGCATTAGCGAAGAGAAATGCATCCCGAACGTCGTGCTCAAGACTGAGTGCTTCAATCCCATCAAGCGCCTTTAACGGGGTGATCATTGGATAATTTGTACCAAACAGCACTTTCCCTTTTCCGTTTGTCTTCATGTACTGAACTAACTGAGACGGGTAGCGATTCACGGTGTACGCAGAAGTGTCAATGTAGACGTTGACATGCTTTGTGGCGACGGCAATGGCCTCGTCTGTCCACGGATATCCGATGTGCCCGCCGACGATGGTCAAGTCAGGAAAGTCCAAGGCAACGCGGTCGAGGTAGATGGGTCGCCCAACTTCGGATGACATGAGTGGCCCGGTGTGGCCAATCTGTGTGCAGAACGGGACACCTAGGTCGCAGCAGGCTGCGTAGACCGGATAGAACAGGCGATCCGTGGGTGGCACCTCCCATAGCCAAGGAAGAACTCTAATGCCTCGAAAGCCCAATTCGTCAACGCAACGTCTTATCTCTGCAACAGCCTGCATTGGTTTACTGATGTCAACGGAGCCAATGCCGATTAGCCGGTCAGGATACTCGATTACGAAATCAGCGACCTCGTCGCTGGATATCATGACATTGCGTGGCGCAACCCAGGCCGAAATAAGTGATTTCGTAACTTGTGCCGCATCCATAATCTTAATGGTTGCTGCAACGGCCAGTTCTTTTGTTGGCTCTTCTTCGCGATTCCATCGGCGCAACGAGTCGAAAATCGGGTCTTGTGAAAATCTTAGGGTTGGATGTTGCGCCCAAGCGTCAATGATCACTAGTCATTCTCCGCATTCATCGACCACACATCGTAAAGGCCTAATGACTGCAATGGGTTTATCAGCCATCATTGTAGCTCAGGCAAAGCGACCGGCGGATATGCGGATCGCAGCTGATAACGCGAAAATGAGAGGTCAAGGATGTCATATCGCCGACGATGCGACCCATTGGTACTATGATCGTATCTGGTCCTTCACCAACAGAGGTCCATGAGAGCGCGACGCCGGGTTCCACTTCAAGCAGACCTTCGTCAGCAATAGATTCTGCAGACGTGGAGGCCGCAGATACGAATAGGGCGAGGAAAAATGGTGTAGCAAAGGTTCTCGTACTTACCAACATATCAAACAGTTCGAGACATTAACTACGCGTCTTTTCTAAGTGAATAGAAATAGATTGCTGCGGCGATCAGGCTCAACAACGTACGTCTGGTTATCCCAAACACGAATCCGATGCCATCCAAAATATCTCGAAAAAACAATAGCTCTGTAATGACTGAAAGCATAAGCAGCACGGCAGTTATTAAGAGCAGACCTCTTCTTTCAATAGGCCTTATTGCACCCCAGGCCAACAATGAAGCCCAGCCGGCCATTAGCAACGCAGCAAGATACATTGCCAGCTGATAATCTGACCCGCTTCCAACATATCCATTGAGTATATTCGGTATCTCAAAACCAGCCGCTATCAAAATCCACGTTACCGCAACCGCGCCATCAGCTATTGCTCCGAAGACAAACATGAATCTCAGCATTGATCGTGGCCCTGCTTTCATATCTCTATTCTCATCACTAATCGCTACAATTGCGAGATATCGAGTCCGGCACCGTCCCGGCGTTTGCATTTCAGTGTCGTGCTGTGATTGAAGTTTGTCGTGTGGCAAACACAAGGCTGCCAAAGGAAGTCACAGAATCATCTTTGCGTTTGCTATTTGCGTCGGTTCGGACCTCAGGACTCATGGCGCGGGCAATTGAGGTTTCACGATCATCAACACGAAGGCAATGACGATCCCGGCCAGGGTCAGATGTGCCCAGTAGGTCCACCGCTTTGCCAGATACGTGTACGTCCCTTGTGACTCAATCCAAAGGGCATCGCTGTTTGCTACGCGCTCCAGACGTCGCTGTAATGGAAACAGTACTGTCGCAAAGAGAACACCGGAAACAGCCCAGGCAATGAGACTCCAGACAATCCATCCAGTGCCAAAAATCGGTAGACCGCCCAGTTTGGCCATGAGTACACCGGTAACGGCAATAGTGATCACCGCGATAGGGGTCAGAAGCACGTCTAGCCGATTCAACACACAATACGTATGCGCAATGACGGGCCTATCTTGAGATCGTTCGGCGGCTCGCTGCCAGAATAGTGCGGTCACTATGCTACCAATGAAGACTACGACGCCACCAACATGCAGTAGCACTAACATCTGGTACATGAATCTACGTCCCCATCGTGCGATAAAAAACACGCGCTGCGATCACGACTATCACTGCAGGGACGAACCACCGCCACAACATCAAATCACCAAAACGTAGCCAAATCGCGTTCAGTTTTGCCAGTAGATTCACAAATATCGGTGGCGTTAGGCTTGGGAAACCAAACCGGATCGAGTAGACCACTGAGCGTGCTATGGCTGCTGGCGACAGCTTTGGGGCAAAGCGTACCAGCGGCGGTATGGTTGCTTTGGGCGTACGGGTTTCGTTCCAGAAATCGGTTTTGACTGAACCTGGGTGGATACAGGATATGCCGATGCCTGTGCCGAGATACTGACGGTGCAGCGATTCCGATAGCCCGGTAATGGCGAATTTTGAGGCGCTATAGCCACTCGTGACTGACAGTGCAAATTTGCCAGATGCAGAGGAAATATTCACAATTCGGCCGCGTTTCTGTTTAGCCATTCCTGGTAGCACTCGTCGAATCCAGTTGAATGAACCCCAATAGTTGACGTTCATCATCAAGTGATGCTCCTCCTCGGAGACCTCCTCAAAGGGTCTCCACACACCGAAACCGGCGGCGTTCACTAGCACGTGCACAGTACCGATTTCCAGCTCGACTCTTTCGAACGCAGTTTGAACGGCGGCTAAATCCGTGACATCGCATGGAATGACAATCGCTTTTCCCCCATCGGCCTCAATAGCGTGCGCTACGGTTTCCAGTTCATGGCGTCGTCGTGCGACTAGCGCCACGGTAGCACCGAGTTTCGCGAGTTTGAGCGCCACCGCGCGACCGATGCCGCTGGACGCACCTGTGACTATGGCCGTCTGGCCCCGAATTTGCATTGATCGAATACCTCCAAACGAGAGTACGATAATGGTTGACCTGAACAGTGAGATAGATGGTGCACGCTCCTTGCGTGCGAGTCAGGTGCCGAAAGTCACCTTCTTTCCCGGACCGAATATGACTAAAGTCACTTTATTGCGCGGCCTGGATGACGCACTCTGCGTAATTACGAAGGTGATATGAAACCGACGCGCATAAACTCGCCATCAATCCGATCGGTTAGCGGCGCAAACTGGCTGTTACTGGCTGCTGCAGGTATTGCGTGGACCGGCATCCTCATAGATCTGTATTTTCGATTTGGCCTTGGCACGGCACGACCGGGCTTTCCGAACCCCGGGCATTTTGCGTTGCTTGGCGTTCTAAGTGGTATTGCCAATATCGGTTGGTATGCTCGATCCGAACAGTTGGCTCGGCAATGGCTGCTCATCGGAATTCAAATCGTCACCGGGCTGGTTGCGCTCTACCTTACACGGCTCAACACTCCGGCTATGATGTTAATTATCGGCATGGCCCAGATACCGGCACGAACCAGTGCTGTTGTTATCGGCACTTTTTTCGTCATCACCAACCTTGTATTGGGCCTCGTTTTGCTGACGATTACCGCAACGACAACGCAAGCCGCAGTCGGGTGGTTCCTGCTAGTGGGTTTTCAGCTGTTCGCGCTCACTGTTGCCGTGGTGCAGCAGCGAGAAAGGATGGCGCGTGAGGCGTTGGCAAGAATCAATGCGGAGCTTGTGACGACGCGACGTCTGCTGGCTGACAGTGCGCGGGCGGAGGAAAGACTGCGGGTGTCACGTGAGCTGCATGATGTCGCCGGCCATACGTTGACCGCAATGACAGTGAGTCTTGAAGCCCTGTCCCGCAAGGTCCCCGATATAATGAGGACACAGGTGCTCAACATTCGTGATCGCTCCCGCGAACTCCTTGATGATATTCGTGCAGTAGTTTCGCATTTGCGTCAGCATGAATTTGGCAGCATCCACGATGCAATTGATAAGTTACGCGAACGCTTTCCTGAAGTTTGCATCCACCTGGACATTGATGAGGAAGTAGCGGCAAGTCAGATTGCAGCCATCCTGCGATGCGTTCAGGAAGCCATTACTAACGCAGTCCGTCACGGCAAGGCCGAGAACATCTGGATTCGGACGAAGAGGGAGGGTTCAGAAATTACCTTGACCGTACGAGATGATGGCACGGGCGGTATTAACTATCAGCCTGGCAATGGTCTGCTTGGTGTTGGCGAGCGGCTGTCCACGATTGGGGGCCGACTCGATATCCAGCCGAGCATGAAAGAAGGCTGGGTCGTCGAAATGCGCTTCCCGGGTTCCGCCACGACGCCCACTCGGGTGAATCAATGAATAGCGAGAATAGCCAAGAGCGGATTCGCATTGCGTTGGCCGATGATCAAATACTCGTTCGTAACGGCATTGCCGAGCTATTGGGCCTGGACATTGGCCTCGAGATTGCAATGTTGGCGGCAAATGGTGATGAATTGCGGGCCGCGCTCGTTGACACGCCTATTGATGTCATCGTCATGGACATTCGAATGCCAGGCGACTCAGGTATTGAAACGCTACGGAAAATTCGTGAATCAGGCGATATGACGCCTGTTTTAATGCTAACGACATTTGACGAACCTGAGTTGTTGCTGCAGGCAACAGCAGTTGGCGCGCAGGGGTTTATGCTCAAGGATACGAGCCCGGAAAATCTTATCGCCGCAATACGTAATCTCAGCAAAGGCGGAACGATTCTGGAACCTATACCGATGCAGACAATTCGGGCACGGCACAAGTACGCTGCGACACCGCATATTGAGGACTTGACTGAACGAGAACTCGAGATTTTGCGATTAATGGCCGGAGGGTACTCCAACAAGGAGATTGCCGAGGCAGTACACCTTGCGGATGGGACAATAAAGAATTACGTCTCGGAAATATTGATTAAGCTTGACGTACGTGATCGAACGAAAGCGGTACTTAAAGCAATTACACATCACATTCTATGAACGGTGTCTGCGGTGAGTGGCGTCCAACTGATTTACTAACTGTAGTGGTCGGTATCCGACCTGACAGACAGTGTCAGGTATCGAGAAAAGAAGTCGTTCATGTTAAAAGTCGTTCATGTAATAGTCGGCACCTGATCATACAAACAGTGTCAGGTCGGGTCGGGCTTTGATCGTCCGCTTTCAACGGTAGCGGACAATCAGGACATTGAAAAAGCGATCGATTGAATTTCCGGGTTTGGCCAAAATAGCCATTTCTGTTGACAATCCAAGACATTCTGCAATAAGGTTATTGCTTATTTAGAGCCGCGCTCGTCGCGGCTTTTTCATTTCAACGACACGCAAAACCCAGCATCATTCGCGTCGCTCTTTTTGTGGGTCTTCCACGCGACACATTAACCAGGGGTAGTGACAGGATCGCTGTCATGAGCGGGCATTTCGGATATCGACAGCATCAAAAACGAGTGCCATCCAGAGCCACTATGACCACAGTATGATCGTCACCCTTCGCCTATGTTCGGTGATTGTCGACATTTACACTTCTACGTGGGCCCTAGCTGGAGACGTGGGTTACAGGTCATTCGGGCGGGCAGGATGTGTTACCTATGTGTCGGGAAGCACACAGATCCAAACTGGTGACTGTCCACGCCATTGCACCGAAGTGCTACCGCTGTCTTGGGAGGCACAGAATAAGGTCAATCGATTACTGTATTTGGCTTTTTCCATCATTTTTGTCACTGTTCCATAAATACCGATATTTCTTGCTGAATTGGGCGGCGGCCAATTCAGCATCCTAGCTTTTCGGAGAAGCTCCGGATTCGATTGATGGCGAAGTTCTGTTGTAGATGATGGTCTCGCGCGCCAGCGATCTTTGCGGGAGTTTTGCGTTTATTGGTTATGCAGAGTCCTGCACGGTACTGCAATTTGGGCAACGAGCGTTTCGGTAAGTCTTTGAAAAGTAAAGCCAAAGGCAGCTCATCATGGGACTGAAAATCCGCGTGTCGGTGGTTGATAGATTCGGATCGGCTTGAGCCGATCCTCACCCTGCGGGCGGCCTCGCTGCGCTCGCCGTCCAATCGGCTGCGCCGATTAGTCCGCCCCTGGCCACTATTCTATTAATTCGATTCGCAACGAATGTATCGTTCTTGTGTTCTGAGAAAAGCTGACTAGCAAGTGATATTTTCCCGGCACGAAAACGTGCAGTCGTTTTTCATGTTGACTTCCCCTGTTCACTCGCAGCCTGCAAAGTGTCAGGTTCGAGGCACACATAGCGGCGAGACCGCGGCATCAGGTCTCGTGCGAAAATTCGGAATACTAATTGACTCTTGGGTAACGCCGGTTATACTGCGCCCAGCTTGCAAGTATGCCTGATATTTATGCACACCATTTCGATGTCCCTTCTTTAATACCTCGTCCTGTTATTCATAAGTAATAGCAACACTTCCTGCAAAATGGTCTTCACAAGAAGGCTCCAATTACTCTTGAATAAATAGGAATATGACTATGTCTACTACGACTGGAACCGTTAAATGGTTCAATGATGCCAAAGGTTTTGGCTTTATCGAGCAAGAATCCGGCCCCGACGTATTTGCCCACTTCAGTGCTATCAATGGCGACGGCTTCAAAACGTTGGTTGAGGGTCAGAAGGTCGAGTTCACTGTTACGCAGGGCCAGAAAGGCCCGCAAGCAGAGAATATCGTAGCGGCTTAATTGACGCGACACGGCCTGCTATGCACCTATTGCGGGCCGACCTCACACTCCTTGGGAGTTGTGGCCCAAAGGGGCGGGACCTGTAGGTCTTGCCCTTTTTTGTTTGGCCGGGTATTCAGCTCGCCGTCTCGTTATGCTTGTGCTGGCGGTTTATCCTCTGCGGGCAGAAAATGCAGCGGGTCCCTCAAGTTTTGCAGCGCCCGGTAATAAAAAAGTCGGTTGGGCCGCCGGGCCCCGAACCTGAACCGTTTCAAAAACTCGACTTCGTCGTCGGACACATCGCCGCTGAGCGCAGCATCCTGTAGAAATGCCGTGAACCCCGTTTGGTCCTCGCCGGGCCGGTCGATGTCTGTCTCTATGAAAGCGAATTTCTTTGGTTTCCCTGGCACGAGTCTTTCGTTCAGCCTGATCTCCATGTCGAAGGTCGAGAGGTCGATGTCCCAGCCGGCAATCAGCGGATCCAGGAAGGAAATACAGTCTTCGTTTGAAACGTTGAAAATATCGGTGTCGAGAAATTCCAGAATGATCACGCGCATCTGCGCATAGCTCTTGTCGCTGAGCTGCGCGACCTGTTGGAGCCAGGCTTCATTATCCAGCTCCGATCTTGCGGCCTGTCTGACGACATCGAGGAGCTTCTGTGTTATCAGCCGCTCCAGTTCGCCGAAAGCCTGTCTTTCGAATACCGCGCGGATTTGTTGCCGTCGGGCAGGCGCGCACTTTTGCAGTATCAATTCCCTGGTTTCCTTCAGCAGCGCACCTTGCGGCCCCTCATAGCCGCGCCGCAGTTCGTCCAGCCGCTGCGCGCGCGCCAGTGTCGCCAGCTCGCCATTCGAGAGCTGCAGAAACCTGCCCATTTTCTCGTAGATATCGGTTCTGTCCGGGGCCGGCGGCAACTTCTTCCGATTGAGCAGCTGCGATATGTAGGATTCGGTCACTTCGGCGGCCCCAGCCAGGTCCTTCTGCTCGAGCCCCAGCTCCTTGAGTCGCGTCTTTATTGCAGAACAAACGTCCATTGCGGCCCTCAATTGATTCACAAAGATAGTTAAGTACAAAGATGATTACAGAAACGACTTGACTATTCAAGGTAATTAACCGACTATGGTTAACGGATCAACCGGGCTTCGGAAAACTAAACCAAACTGGTTATTTGAAGTGCCCGGTTGGCCAATCACAAGGACGGAGAACGACATGTACGCACGTCAAATATCAATGGAACTCAAGCCAGACAGCCGCAAAGATTTCACCCACAAGATCGAGGCGGAAATACTCCCCTTGCTTCGCAAGCAGAAGGGATTCCAGGATGAAATCACCTTTGTTAACCCTGCCGGCAAGGACGCATTCGCGGTGAGCTTGTGGGATAGCAAGGAGAGTGCCGAAGCCTACAGCCGGACCTCGTATGCTGAGGTGACCAAGCTGCTGTCGAAGCTGGTTGAAGGAACTCCGCGGGTGAAAACCTACGAAGTTGCCAATTCCACTTTCCACAAGATAGCCGCGAAATTAAAAGCGGCGTAATGCCAATAGGTGTCTTTTGTAGCAGGCGAAGACTGTTTCGCCTGCTCCTTTGTGATGCCGGCTCACTGGTAACCAGAGTGAAAACACTGCAACGAAAGTGGTTCGATACATCCGCTGTCTCCGAGCTGACGCCGGAGCATGTACCGCAGAGCGCAGTGCCGCGAGTATTACCGGCGAATGGTTCTCGCCAGGCGACATCTGCCGCGGAATTCCGTCGTGACCGCGCCGAACGCCTGGCGATTGAACGCGCTGAAGACGAAGGAATGTCGGTACCTGACGCCCAACCGGCGTCGTGCAATACGCCTAAGACAGGACAATCCGGTGGCATGGCAAAACGGTAACAACGGCAAGTCCGGTTCGCCAGGCAGCGGCGCAAATCCAGGCGCCGAGCTGCAGCAACTGCTCGGCCAGGGACAGGCTGGTCTGAAGCAAATCATGACCGGCGGCGGCCCATTCAGCGGCATTGTGGTCATCGCAATCGCATTATTGCTGTTCGGCGCGTGGACCGCGTACTACACGGTACCAAGTGACTCTGTAGCGGTGGTGCAGCGCTTCGGCAAGTATCTGAAAGATGTCCAACCCGGTCTGCATTTCAAGTTCCCCCTTGGCATAGATAGGGCAACAATCGTGCCGGTCAAGCGGCAACTCAAGCAGGAATTCGGATTCACAACGCCGGGCGCAACGGACCCTTACCAAAGCCCCGTCGACGGCAAGCGGGAAACCGAGATGGTGACGGGCGATCTCAATGCTGCTCTGGTGGAATGGGTCGTGCAATACCGAATCTCGGACCCGGCCAAGTTTCTGTTTGAGGTCCGGGAGCCGAGCGCAACGCTGCGATACGTGTCCGAGTCGGTCATGCGAGAAGTTGTCGGTGATCGCACCGTGGATGAGGTGATCACCATAGGGCGCCAGGAAATCGAGTCGGAAGCGCTGGTCAAAATGCAGGCCTTGTCAACGAAATACGCGATGGGCATCAACATCGACCAGGTGCAGCTCAAGAACATCAATCCTCCGCAACCCGTGCAGGAGTCGTTCAACGAGGTGAACCAGGCGCAGCAGGAAAAAGAAAAACTGATCAACGAAGCCCGGCGCGAATACAACAAGGTCATTCCCCTGGCCGAGGGCGAGAAGGACCAACGGATTCGCGAGGCCGACGGCTACCGGCTAAAACGTATCAACGAAGCAGAAGGTGATGTCGCCCGGTTCAGTGCACTGCTGGCAGAATACACGAAGGCCCCGGAAGTCACGCGCCGACGCATTTACGTCGAAACCTTGCAGGCCGTCCTGCCCGGCATTCGGTCAAAGATTATCGTTGACGACCAGACACGCAACATTCTGCCGCTGCTAAATCTCGACACTCAAAACGGTGATCGGCCATGAACAAACTGGCCGCCCTGCTGGCGATACTGGGTGCTGCGGCGTTTGTCTTAATCAGCTCGATCTACACGGTCAACGAAGTCGAGCAGATGATCATCACCCAGTTCGGCAAGCCGGTCGGCGAGCCCGTGACGACAGCGGGCCTCAAAATGAAGATTCCCTTCATCCAGCGGGTCAATTCGATCGACAAGCGAGTGTTGGAGTGGGATGGCAATCCTTCAGACATGCCGACCAAGGACAAGCTCTACATATCGGTCGATCTGTTCGCCCGTTGGCGGATCACGGATCCGTTGCAGTACTTTCTGAGGCTTCGCGACGAACGCAGCGCCCAGTCCCGTCTGGACGACATTCTGGGCAGCGAGACACGCAATGCCGTTGCCAAGCACGAACTGATCGAAATCATTCGCACTACCAGGGATCGCGTGCCGCTGCGCGACGCGCTTTTGACGGAAGCGGAACGCAACCTCGACATGGGGTCATTAGTGCCGATCCAGAAGGGGCGAAAGCTGGTCGAGCAGGAAATCTTTGCCGCGGCCGCGGAGAAGGTCGAGGTATTCGGTATCGAGTTGCTCGACATCCGCTTCAAACGAATCAACTACAACGAGAGTGTTCGCCCGAAGATCTATGATCGAATGATCAGCGAACGGCGGCAGATCGCCGAACGCTTCCTGTCAGAAGGCAACGGCGAAGCGGCCAGAATTCGCGGTAACCGGGTTCGTGACCTGAACAAGATTCAATCCGAGGCATACAGGCAGGTTGAGGAGATTCGTGGCGTGGCCGACGCGAAAGCTACTGAAATCTACGCCAAGGCTTATAACCAGAGCGCGGAAGCCGTTACGTTCTATGAATTCACACGGACGATGGAGTCTTACAAGTTCATCATCGCTGAAAACACGACCCTTGTCCTGTCAACGGACAGCGAACTGTTCAAATTTATGAAAGGCATGGATCCAAAGGAAGGAGGTGCTCCATGAACGCAAGAAAATCGGCATTCACAGTGATCGCATTTGCCATGATTCATCTGGCGGTACTCGCCGGCACCGCGGCGCTCGCCCAGGCGCAGGTCGCTGATTCCTCAATACCAGCAAACGCGAGCGCGAAGTCCTATCGGAGCGGCTGGCAGTGCGACAGGGGGTTTCACGCCGAAGATGGCAACTGCTCTGCTGTGAAACTACCCGAAAACGCGTACCTGACGGAGTCGTCCTACGGGGACGGCTGGAGCTGTAACTATGGCTACAAGCAGAATCGAGATAACTGCAACGCGGTTGCATTGCCGGCAAACGCGAGTTTGAGTGGCGCGTACGGCGATAGATGGCAATGCAACAGGGGCTATCAAAAAGACAGTGCGACCTGCGCGGCCATCGATGTGCCGGCAAACGGCTATCTAACGGAAAACTCGAGCGGATCAGGCTGGAGCTGCGAACGCGGATACCAGATGACAAATCGCAATTGCGTTGCCATCGCGGTGCCATCGAACGCGTACCTGGCGTATAGCTCGAGCAATTCCGGCTGGGAATGCGATCGCGGCTATATCGAAGTCGATGGCAGGTGCGACGCCATCAAAGTGCCTGCAAACGGATACGTGTCCGGGCGGTCTTACGGGCAAGGTTGGGAGTGTGATCGCGGATATCGCAGAGTCCAAGCGGCATGCGTTGTTGTGGAGCTGCCCCAGAATGCGCATCTGGATTTCTCTGGAAATGACTGGGAGTGCAATAAACCCTACCGCAAGCGCAATCATGCATGTGCATCAGGTGACTCAAATGACTAAAGACGACAGACAGACCATGGTCGACTACAGCATCACATGTAAATCCGAAAATGTTTACTACTACAAGGACTTCAGGTACCAACGACTGGCCGACGCGGTCCGATATGCGGAGATCGACTCCGCGCGCCAAGTCAACTCAGAGCAGGAGCATTAGTCGTGAGTAAAGAGCGAAAGAGCAACAAAGAGACTAGGAAGATACCGGGCATGACGGCGAAGGAGAAGAAGGCCGCGAAGAAGGCCAAGAAGAACGAAAGGGGGCGTATCGGCGAATGATTCGACCCGCCTCGTAGTTGCCCGACGTTACATTTTCTTTAAATTCGAAGGGCGGCTCGTACCGGTGCCCACCGTGGTGCCCAAACCAGCATCACCTTCCATCACTCAAGAGCATCTACCGTGCCACGAATTCACCGCGTTACGTGCTCTTGGGTTACTTTAGGTTACGGCGGGTTACGAAATCTATTCACTGAAAATCTGCGTGTCGGTGGTTCAACCGAGCCGCGCAGCGGCGACAGACGCACGCAGTGCGCCCGAAGGGCGAGCGAAGCGAGTCCATTCTGCCCCTGGCCACCAATCACCTTGCCGAGCGGCTTCACCGACAAGAATCTCAGGAAGAAGCGTCAGTCATGTCCGACAAATATGTCCAGCGGCAGTATCGCGGTGACACCGACGTTGGGCACATCAACCAGTTGACCAATACGCATGTCCACCGCGATGCTTGCGATCATGTACGCCTGCGTCCGGTCATAACCATACTCCGCGACAATGTAGTCAATCATGGCGGCGAGCGCGTTTCGCGCCGCGAGATTGATATCGGCCGACAAATTACTTAAGCCCGCAATCTTCGGCGAGTCGAGGTAGGCGAGGTCCGCGGGTACGCTGCCTGCTTTTTTCAGTGGGAAACCCGTCACGGCGTAGAAGCGCTCCGACGGTATCCTGAGCACCGATGCCGGGCCCTCGTAGTGGGGGCCGTGGGACAGGTTCGGCGGTTCATCGACGACACGGGTGGTGACTGTCATCCTGGCGCCCATCTCGATCGCCGTGCCCGCCACCTCACCGTCGCCCTGTGCGTAATGGAAGTCACCGACCGCGAGCCCGCAACCGTCGATGTAACATGGCAGGTAGACTGTGGTCCCGGTGGTGATGTAGCGGATGTCCATGTTACCGCCATGCTCCCGCGGCGGAATGGTACGCAGACACTCTGCGGGTTTTGTCCCTTCCGCGCCGCATATTGCCGCCGGCTCCGCCTCATCCGGGTCGGGATTCATCACGGCACCGCCCATGTCGAGCAGCTGCGTCTCGCGCTTCAGGACATCGGCGAGCAGCTTGTCGTCGGGCAGCGTCGTTACGACGCCAGGAAAACTCGCGTTCGGAATACGCACGCCAGGAAGTGCGTCGCTAACAGCGTATTCCTCATTGATGCGCCAGACAATGAAACGCTCGTCCGTGCCGAATTGGTCACCGGCAAAGCCGAACGGCCCGGCTTTGGTCCAGCCGACCTCGTCAGGCTCGATTGCCTCGATGGTCACCGCCAGCACGTCGCCTGCCTTGGCGCCGTTGATAAAGACCGGGCCGGTTAATGCGTGGACGATGCCCAGTCCTTCCCGAGGGATGGCGTCGGCGCTGGAAAATTCGTCCGGGTCGAGGGTCAGGTCGAAGGCGTCGCGGCCGACGAATACGATGCGTTCACCGGGATCGGCGTTGGCAACCATCGGGATGTCGGGATGCAGGCGATTGATACACGCCGGGTCTTCGGCGCAGCCCACGCGGCGGTCGCCTACAACAATGTCGGCGGCAGCGATTGAAAATACTGCCAGGGTCGACAGCAGTCCTACGGAGAAAAAAGTGGAAAGGCCCGGATTCATACGCACACCTTAATTAGAGTTGTTTTGTCGGCGCGCGCCGAAGCATGGTGACACGCGGACCCTATTCTACCCAATTGCTGGATTAAGCAAAACATATACACAGGTGACATCGAGCCGCGACGGCTGAGGCATCAAAAAAATCGCGATGCCGAAAATCCAATCTGCCAAGCGGGAAATTTGCGTGACTCAGTTGGGCATTGTTGTGCACAGTGATGCAATTCGAGCAACGGGCGTCCCGGTAATTTACTGAAAAATATCGCCAAGAGTTTCCCACATCCAAACTGAAAATCCGCGTGTCGGCAGTTCGATTCTGCCCCTGGCCACCACGAAAACCGGGAACTGTCCCCGAAGGGGACAGTCTCTATTCGCCTCAGGGTGATCCTCACCCTCACTTTGCTCGGACAGCTTCGCTGTCCTGATTCGCTTCGCGAATCGGTCTGCCTCTGGTCACCAATCCACTTTTTCCGCCGTTACGGAGCAGCCAATCGGATTCTAATGAAGCATTTGATGACCATGCTTTCAACGGTGCAGGCTGCGCAAGAACTCTTCCATGGTGATCATGCCCGGCTGTCGTTTGCGAAGCGCCGCAACATCGACGTTGTAGCCGACTGCATCTAACCAGCGGCTCATTGTCGCCATTTCCCCGCCGGCAAGTGACTCGTAATCCGCCCAGCTGACCTCATCGGGTTCGACTGGTCGCCCCGTGATCTCGGTCAATACTTCACAGATCCTGGCGAGCGAAATTTCATCTGCCGCGATATCGAGCGCAACGCCGTTCCACAGGTTTCGTGAATCAAAGGCATCGGCGACGAATCGGGCAATATCGCGTACCGAGATGTACTGATGTGGCCGTGCCGGGTTGCCGGCTGTCACGATCCGACCTGCGATTACATCGTCGCTGTCAATCGACCAGTTTTCCATGAATGAAACCGGGCGCACCACGGCATAGTTTAGCCCGCTCTCTCGCAGGTACTTCTCAATTTCCCATTTGCTGTCGAAATGCGGAATATTCGTCGCCTGATCGGCGCTGGCGACCGAGGAGAAGACAAAAAAGGATATCTTGGCGCGCGCGGCCGCATCGACAAGGTTGCGTCCGTGCGCGATCTCTTGCTCGTAACCGTGCTCCCAAAAATCGGTAACGGCAAAGATGCCATCGGTACCCTCGAGAGCCGAATCCAACGATGCGGCATCATCGAAATTTCCCCGGAATAGCGCAACGTCGAGCCGGGTCAATGCACGTGCCCTTTCACTTTCCGGATTGCGTGTCAGGCCGCGGACCGAGTAGCCCCGACGAAGAAGCTCCCGGGCCACCGCGCCGCCCTGGCGACCCGTCACGCCGGTGACAAGGATCGTGGTGAGCGATGTGTCAACGTTCGCAGGCGATTCCCCCGCCGCTTCAATCGGATTCAAAAAAAACAGAGCGGACAACAGGCAGAGAATTTGGCGCATCGCGTAAACCTTATGGTGTGGACGCTATTTCGGCACAAGATCCGGGCTGGCCGGCTGGCGCACATGCTCGTCGGCGGAGCACCAGGCAGCCAAGTCGATACGTGCACTGCTCGCGATATCTACAGGCGCACCGCGCAGCATGTCGATGGACTGTTGTAGATTGGACATCGTTGCGATCAACGGGCTGTGGGGATCGACGATACGATCCACGTCAAGACCCTGACTCGAGATCCGCTCGAACAGTGCAAGCCCGTTTGCCATCGCGGGCTTCACAGGCGTTCTGCGGCCGCCGAGGACGAACAGGTCTGCCGCAAAAAGCACCTTCTCCCTAGGCAGATAGGCGGCGAGGATGTACTCGCTGTGCGGCGTAGGCCCGATATCCATGATATGTAGCTGGCGGTCGCCGTCCTCGATGATGTACTTGTCGGCTAATGCAATGACTTGCGGCCTTTGGCCCAGTCTCTTTTCCACGTATTCCGTGACGATTGAAACGTGCGCCGGCGAGGCAAGGATGGTCGAGCCGAGACTCGCGAATTCGTCCAGGCCATGCAGATGGTCGTTGTGATGGTGCGACGCGAGCACGTATCGGAAGGGTTTGTCCGGCACTCGTTCCCGCACAGCGTCGATCCTGCGCAAGACGTTGCCGCTGCTGCTGTCGAGCGCGACGAGAAAGTCGTCGAATTCGACGATCAGCTGATACATGACGCCTTCTCCGACGAAGTAAACGCCATCGGCGATCTCTTCGAGGCGAAACTCGCGCACGTCTTGTGCTTCATTCGCCGTTTCACTGAAGTTTTCCGGCACGCTGAGATATTCCGTTATCGACTCGCCGAAGCTGATATGCGCCAGGGAGCCCCTCCTGGCGATGTAGCCGTGCGCGCGTACTTCTACGTTAGTCGGGAAGTGTAATCCATGAGATTCGCGCCAGACGTCGTAGCGAAAGTGTAACGGTACGTGAGTGCCGTCATAGTCGGTATAGCCGGACTTGAGACGGTGGATACGCCCTGAGTCGAGCTCAAACGACACCTCGACCTTGCTGCCGTCTTCGCGCAACACGTTCAAAACCTGCAGGTCCGTATCGTGTTCGAGGCGTTGCCCGATGTACTCGGCGCGCTCGGGATGGGCCGTGAGCCAGCGCAGCAGAACCAGCGGGGAGAGCACCATCGCATCTGCGATGGCATCGTCGAATCCTAGTGTTGTCCGCCGGAAGCTACGGTTGCGATAGTCGAGTCGATACGCTTCAGTTTCGCCGGAGAGGGTCCCGGTGATCCATTCATAGCCGCCGCCGCTGTCGTATCGGGCGTCCGCATACCGCCGCGAGGCGAAATCGATCGCGTAAGCTTCCCATCTCTTGGCACGGTCCCAGGGTGGCGTTGGGCGACGGCTCTCGAATATTTGCGAATCGTCCAGCACCCACTCCGTAACGAGTGTCGTCAACCCTGCCAACCGGTCTCCGCCATGTGCCGCGATTGCTTGATCGATGATACGTGCGCGGTCCGCGCCAATGCTATCGCCGCCATTCGCACGGGCCGGCAGCAGTATAGCGAGTCCGATCAGCCACGCGACGTGTCGCACTTTACTCCAGTCGCCCGATAGAACCGGGGCCGAACTCACAGCCCCGCAACCACTCTAGCGCGATGTGGAGGAAAGGCCCGGCATCCGCCTGTCCGCCTTCGTCACGAAACGCGTCGCCGGCACTCTCGAATAGCGTAAAGTGATGGTCCATCTGTGGAATCACCGCGAAGCGCGCGAGACCGGGCCGGCGCCGGTTGACGATCTGGATCACGGTTTCGTGGCCGGCACGATTCTCGAACCAGTCGTATTCACCCATGGTCATCAGTACCGGAAAGTCGATCCGGCCCCACGCGGCCGTCCAGTCAGCCAATTGTGCCTGATGGTGGAAGGCGAAGGCGCGTCCGTAATGATCCGTAGCCGAGGTGCCGATAATATCGGACCAGATGTCCGCCATCCTGGGATCGGCTTCAATGATGTCGGGCGGGTCCTGTCCTTCGATCAGGTAGCGTGCATAGAAGGCCGCGTGCTCGCGCATGCGCATGGCTATTTGTGCGGCATCGCTGCCACCGCGTTCCATCGCATTGCGATCGAAAGCGAGCATGCGTTCGAACCAGGTCTTCGAGCCGCCGCCCCAGCCCAGCACACCGATTACCCCGGGGGCGTCAGCCGCCACCTGTGCTGCCATGCGCGAGCCCATGCTGGCGCCGAACACGACAATGCTGTCGGTATCGAGGTCGGCTCGCGAAGCCAAAGCCGCGAGTGCGGCTCGGTGGTCGGCGAGTTCCGTGTCGTAATCCAGCGCTGAGCAGGGCCCACCCTCGGAATCGCCGATACCGCGCTTGTCGGTCCGCATGACGGCCCAACCGGAATCTCGAATAATGCCGCGCAACATCTGGGACCAGCCGTCGTCGCGGTCCGGCCGAACCTCGACCGTGTCGCAGGAGAGCCACTGTACGAACAGTATGACGGACGGCTTCTCGACGCCCGCAGGTCGCGTGATGATTGTCCGCAGGCGAACGCCTCCGTCAACCGCGAGCGAGCCGTACTCGACCGCGACGCCCGGATAGGATTCGTCGTGAGCGTCAAACCGCCGCGGCAGCTCGGCGGCCGAGGCCCAGGCGGGAACCAGGAAAAAAGCAAAGAAACAGGTCAGAGCGCGCATCGCTCACCTCGATCAGCTTAGGCAATTGCGTCACATACTAGCCGCAAAGATCGCGGCAATCTTGCCAATTCCGAAATCGGCAAGGATTCAGCGCACGGATGTTGCTTCTTCGACCTGGCTACGCCGAAAATCGGTCGGGGTCATGCCGACCCGCGCTTTGAATGCCCGGTTGAATGCACCGACGGAACCGTAACCAACCTTCATTGCGATCGACAACACGGGCAGCCGGGCCTGGTCGGGGCGCGCCAGTTCTTCGCAAGCTTCCCGGATGCGCCAGGCATGCAGAAAGTCGTTGAAGTTCCGGTACGCCATACCGCGGTTTATAACGCGCCGTAGCAGATACTCCCGGGTGTCCAGCCGTTCAGCGAGGGCACGGATCGTGAGACCGTCTTCAAGATACAATCGCTCCGTCGCGAACGCCCGTTCAAGCCTGGCAAGCAAAGCCTGCTCCTGTTCATCGAGTGGAGGAACCGTCTCGCTGCGCGCTGTTTCCAGCCAGCTTTCGACGCGCACCTGCAACAGCAACCACGCTGCGCTCAGACTCACGAGCGCTATGAGCGCCATATTCGCACGGGTCAGGGCCGGGGCCGTGTTCATACCGAATAGCAAGTTCAGCGACTGAACAACCAGAGCAACGCCGAGATATCCTCCGGTCATGCCGATAAAAGCCAATCGCAAGCGCCTGCGCCGTTCGACGAGATCAACGTCCAGACCGCGTGCCGCCTCACCAATCGCCAGGATGACGAACGCAAGGAGCACCACATCGAACCCAAACCCAAGGATCATCTCGAGAGGCGTCGCGATACCCGCGCGATAGAGTTCGACAAACACGAGCTGTTGCCATGACCCGGCGACCGCAATCGCGCCACAAGCCGCAAAGTGCCAGGTTTGCAGTAGCGATTTGTCTCGGAATAGCGCTAGCGAGAACAGCCAGAACCAGACAGCTTTGGTGACACAAAGCGCCGTAAGCGGATAGACCCAAGGTCCCAGGTGAGGGTGTACATTTGGCACCGAGGTCACGACGAAAGCAGCCACGGCAAGAACGAAAAGCACGCCGGGCAGCGCAGCCGGTCGATTGTGTCCTGCGGCGAGCAGAACGCCCGATAACAAAAGCGCAGACATCACGGCCCCGGTTCGCAAAACGACGTCGACAGTCTCCAGCATTTCGGTAATCCCAGAATAGAGAGCCCACACTTTTCGAGCCGCTGGTGTTCAACAACCCGGACTTCTTTAGCATTAAGGACGGTCTAAACTCGGCAAAGTTCCTTTTCGTTAAGCGATAGACGGTCTGCGTGAAATTTGCGTGTATCAACTGTGCATCATTATGCACCGTGCTGCGATTCGAGCAACGTGCGCTCCGGTAATCTGTTGAAAAATAAAAGCGGAATTATTCGCTCAGAGTTCTGAAAATCCGCGTGTCGGCAGTTCGATAGATTCGGATCGGCTTGGGCCGATCCTCACCCTGCGGGCGGCCTCGCTGCGCTCGCCGTCCAATCGGCTTCGCCGATTAGTCTGCCCCTGGCCACCACC
>Ga0224512_10000952_pt1 | contig 29178 bp, 21 predicted proteins | sample SF_May12_sed_USG_4_FD_169103 | JGI IMG/M metagenome (GOLD analysis project Ga0224512, IMG submission 169103) | Sediment microbial communities from San Francisco Bay, California, United States - SF_May12_sed_USGS_13 | ecosystem: Environmental > Aquatic > Marine > Sediment | place: USA... | reverse complement strand
TCTTGAACGAATCCGGGTTCAGGTCGTGGCGTGACAGCAGCTTGTAAAAGTCCGTGCGATTGCGTTTCGCGAGCCGCGCCGCCTGGCTCACATTGCCCATCGTAATCTGCAGAATCTGGGACAGGTAGTTGCGCGTGAACTCATCGCGCGCATCGGAAAACGACGCCAGTTTGCCGGCGTGTTCGCCCAGGGACTGCTGCACGAGTTCGCCGCTGATCACCGGCGAGCGCGACAGCGCAACGTTTTGTCGCACGATATTGTAGAGCTGACGAATATTGCCCGGCCATTCGGCCGTCACGAGCATCTCGACCGCTTCAGGTGCGTAGACCTTGCGTTCCTGGTCGCCGTCAGCCGCGATTGCTTGCAGAAAGTGCGCGACCAGCAGCGGAATATCCTCGCGTCGCTCATCCAGCGTCGGTAGCTTGATGTTGACGACATTCAGGCGATAGTAGAGATCTTCGCGGAAACGCCCCTGCGCCATCAGGTGCTGCAGGTCACGGTGCGTTGCGGAGATGACGCGGACGTCAATATCTTTTGCGTCCGTGCTGCCGACCGGTCGAACCTGGTTCTCCTGCAGTACGCGCAGCAGTTTGACCTGCAGTCGCATCGGCATGTCGCCGATTTCATCCAGCATCAGCGTGCCGCCCTCCGCCGCCTGGAAGAGGCCTTCGTGACTGCGTGTCGCGCCCGTAAATGCACCTTTTTCGTGCCCGAACAGCTCGGATTCGAGCAGGTTTTCGGCCATGGCGCTGCAGTTGATGGCAACGAACGGTTTGTTTTTCCGGTCGCTCGCGCGATGTATAGCCTGCGCGAGCAACTCCTTGCCCGTGCCGCTTTCGCCAGTGATCATGACGCGCGCGTCCGTTGCGGCAACCATCTTGGCCTGCTGCAGGATCTCTTTCATCGCCTGGTTTCGGGTAATGATCCCGGCGGACCAATCCTCATCGACGTCAACGGAGCCCGAGAATTTCAGTGCACGCTCGACCAGCGATATTAGCTCGTCTTTGTCGATCGGCTTTGTCAGGAATCCGAACGCACCGTGCTGCGTCGCCGTCACGGCATCGGGAATCGTGCCGTGCGCCGTGATGATGACAACCCGCAGGCCCGGTGAACGTGTCTGCAATTCTTTCAGCAGGCCGATGCCGTCCATCTTATCCATGCGGAGGTCGGTCATTACGAGGTCCGGACTGAATCGATTGAGCGTGGCCAGCGCGATCTGCGCCGACTCTACGGCCTCGACCTCGTAACCTTCGGCGCGCAGCCGAATGCTTAACAGGCGCAGCAGCCCGGGGTCGTCATCGACGAGCAGTATTTTACCCTTACGCTGGGGATGTTTGGCGGCCATGGACTAGCAGATTAGTTCTATTTGCCAGGTGCGGCAAGGGCGCAGGTACCGCGTCCGGAGCGCTCTCGCGCTATTCCTGTTCGCGGATCGACCGTTCGATCGACGTGATGGCCTCGAGCTTGCTCTCGGCTTCCTCGAGGTCGCGACGCAGCCGCCGGTTCTCGGCCTCGACGTTCGACAGCCGCTGGTTGATAGCCAGTTCCTCGGTCTGTGCCGCTAGCGAACTCGAGTTGCGCAATCGCCGCGCCTCGGCATTGACGACGATGAAGTGTTCGACGTTGTTCAGATGGATCGTCGCGAGAGAGATTTCGGCCGGTGTCAGTAGCTCGGTCTGTGCCAGGACATCGCGCAGCAGGCGTTCCGCCTGTTCCGGATTGGTTTCCGGATGGCCTGGTGTTGCGAGCACCAGCGCAAAGCGCAGCTGGGTATTCGGACCCGGCGTCAACATGGCGCCGGATTCCGCGTCCGCAAAGATTTCGGCCTGCGTCGCCGGGTCTCCTGCGGCAAGATCCTGGAGCTCATTGAGGTAAACCTCGGCTTCAGGTGCGCCGAGAATTACCGGGCTGTCGGCTCGCGCAGTGCGGCTTCCTTTCAGCCAGTCGTTCACCTGGGTGCAGCCGGCCATCGTCGCCACGATCGCGCTGATCAGCGCGATTCGACGTGCCCTCTCTGTCAGTCCCAAGTTATCCATTTGCCGCCAGTTTTCGTTGCGTTACATCGCGCTCCTGCGGAATGTGAATTCTAAAGTGCGCGCCCGGAAATTCTTCCGAGTCAATCAGTTCCACCGAGCCGTCATGGGCCTGGACACACTCCAGCACTACCGACAGCCCGATGCCCGTACCGCCTACCTGGCCGCCCTGTTCGCGTCGGCCCTGGAAGAACGCTTCGAATATTCTCGGGCTTTCGTCTTCGGGAATGCCGGGTCCCGTATCGCCGAACTCCAGCACAAAACTCCTCGGAGCGCGGCTCGCGCGAATCGTGATCACGCCGCCTCGCGGCGTGAACTTGATTGCGTTCGACAGAAGATTATCAAGCACCGTGCGGATTTTGTCTTGATCCGCGTTCACAATTATGTCGTCAACTTCCAATTTAAGCTGGATATTGGCGGCTTTCAGGGCCAGTCGCTGTGACCGTGCGATCGAAATCACCTGTGCGCGCAGCGGGAAATCGGTCAGCGTCAGCACTTCGCTTTTCGTTTGCCAGGCGCTGAATGACAGCAGGTTTTCAATGAGCTGCTGCAGCTTCAGGCCGTTCATGCGCAGGATATCGGTCACTTCCCGCTGCGGGCTCGCGAGATCGCCCACCGAGCCATCCAGCAAAAGTTCCGTGCCTTCACGTATATTGGCGAGCGGTGTTTTTAGTTCGTGCGACATATGCCGCAGGAACTTGTTTTTTTCCTGCGCCAGTTCGAGCAGGCGAACACGCAGCCACTCGAGCTGACGGCCAAGGCGTTCCAGGTCGGTCGGGCCCTTTATCTCGATCGGTTTCGAAAAGCCGCTTTCGCCGAGCTGACCGATCGCCTCGTCGATCTGGCGAATGGGTCGTGCGACGAGCAGCGTGAAAATCAGCACGAGCATCAGCGTGCCGGGTACCAGTGCCGCAACCAGCCATGCCGAGTAGCGCTGCGCCTCGCGCGCTTTTTCCTGCAGCGTGCTCAGCTCCAGGTCGATGTGCGCCGTCAGGATGCGGGACAGCTTCGTGACGTGCTGCCGCAAGGGCGGGAATCGCGCAACGGCCGCCGCGACCTGCTGTTCATCCAGGCCCGGGTCCGACATCGCGTCAACGATGCGGCGCGCACTGGCGCCGATCAACGTAGCCAGCTCGCTGGCGTTCGCACGCTCGAGCAGCGGCGCCATGTCGCCCAGCTGTGTCTCCAGCGACTCCAGATCCTGCGCCATGAGCTGCAGACTATCGGGGTTCTTCAACACCTGGTACTGGCGCGCAACGCGCTCCAGCGAACTGAGCTGTTGCTCGAGGCGGCGATTATTCTCGGCCGCCGACACGCCGGTCGTCACCAGCAGTTCGCTTTGTTCGGCGACCCGGTCGAGGCTGAAGAGCGCCCAGATCACGGCGATCAGCAGCGGCAGGGCGACAAACGCAAAACCGACCAGAATCAGTCCGTTCAGCGATCTTGGGCGGCGAAATTTCATGTCAAAAGTGTAGCACCCGCGTGCCTGCGATAGTCCCGGCTGGTGTTTCAGGCAGCCCAATAGGCCGACGGATCCCCGGCAGCGATCTTGCGTTCCCATTCGAGGCTCGTCTTGACGATCGTGTCGAGGTCATCGAACTGCGGCGACCAGCCCAGCACCTCGCGCACGCGTTTTGCGACGGCGATGAGCTCCGGCGGGTCACCCGCACGGCGGGGTTGTTCCGAAATATTCAGCGGGGCGCCATTGGCTTTCTCAACGGCCGCAAGTACTTCGCGGACGCTGTAGCCGTGACCGTAGCCGCAGTTCAGTACGCGTGACTCGCCGCCGTTGCGAAGATAGGTCAAGGCCGCGAGATGCGCCGAGGCGAGGTCTTCAACATGGATGTAGTCGCGCAGGCCGGTGCCATCGGGCGTCGGGTAGTCCGTGCCGAAAATCGACACGCCCGGACGGCGTCCCGTGGCGGCCTCGCAGGCGACCTTCACGAGCAGGGTCGCTTGAGGCGTCGATTGACCGATCGTACCGGTCGGCTCGCAGCCCGCTACATTAAAGTAGCGCAGCGCCACATACTTCGGTCCACCGGCGGCCGCCAGGTCGCGCAGCATCCACTCGGTCATGAGCTTCGACGTGCCGTAGGGATTAATCGGCTTCGTGGTTGAATCTTCCGACGCTTTGCCGCCCTCCGGAATGCCGTAGACTGCCGCCGTCGATGAAAACACGATGTGCTTTACGCCGTTGTTCGTGGCCGCCTCCAGCAGCGTGCGGCTCGAGGCCGTGTTATTGCGATAGTACTTCAGCGGGTCGGCGACCGATTCGGGCACGATCGTGTGCGCGGCGAAGTGCATCACCGTGTCGATATCATGCTCTGCAAAAATTTTCTCGAGGAGCTCTGCGTCACCGGTATCGCCGATAACCAGCTCGCCCGACGTCACCGCCGCTTCAAAGCCTGTCGACAGATTGTCGAGCGTGATGACGGACTCGGCCGCGGCGCCGAGCTGCCGCACGACGTGGCTGCCGATATAGCCGGCGCCGCCGGTGACCAGGATTTTCTTTTTTTTCATGCGGTTATATCCAAAAACAAAAATTCTCGCCGAAACTGTGAACCGAACGTTGGCTCAAGCAGACCAAGTTTATCAACAGTTCAAAGCGGGAATACGGACCTGCATCGCAGTCCGCGCGGCGATTTGACAGTTTGCGCTGTCGCCATACTCGCACACTTCGGGTTATGTTCCCGTTCAGCCTTCGCCGTTACAATTGAGTCTGCATGCCCGGGAGCGCCTGCCGCCAGATGATCTCAAGAATTTTTCCGAAAAACGTCGTGTTGGCCATGCTACTGCTGGCCCTGGCGGCCTGCGGCGGTGGCGCACCGGCCGGCGGCGGGAATACCAACCGCGCGCCGGTTGCGAACGCCGGCGGGAATCAAACGGTCGATGAGCAGAGTACGGTGACGCTCGACGGCTCGGCCAGCAGCGACCCGGATGGCAATACCCTGAGCTACAGCTGGACGCAGATCGGCGGCGGGTCGGTCGCGCTCAGCAACGCGACCTCGTCGCAGGCGACGTTTAATGCGCCGGACGTCGGTATCGGCAGCAGCACGACGCTAACGTTCCGGCTCAGCGTCACCGACACGGTCGGGGCGACCGATACCGCTACCGTTGATGTCGTCGTAAACGGCGTCACTAATACCGACCCGGTGGTCAGCGCCGGCGGCGACCAGTCGACCTCCGAGGGCATGACCGTCAACCTTGACGGCACAGCGACCGACAGCGATATCGGGGACTCACTGTCTTTCTCATGGACACAGCTAAGCGGCACCAGTGTCTCGATCAGCAACGGCAATACGGCAAACGCCAGCTTCGACGCGCCGGTAGTTGGCGAGGGCGGCGACACGCTGGTTTTTCAGCTGGCCGTGAACGACGGCACGGCTACCGTCACCGACACCATCGAAGTCGCGGTGTCGGAGGCAGCAGCTGTGGTGAGCGTGTCCGGAAAGGTGCGGTACGAATTCGTGCCGCCGAACGCCAACTGCAACGGGTTGAATTTCGGTGCGACAGAGACACGACCGATTCGGGCGGCGACCGTGCAGCTTATTGATGATGCTTCTGGCAATGTCCTTGACTCGACAGTGGCGGCCGACAACGGCGACTATGCATTTGGCAATGTTGCCGCGAACCTCGACGTGCGCCTGCGCGTGCGCGCGGAGCTCAAACGCACGGGCTCCCCCAGCTGGGACGTCGAGGTCCGGGATAATGTCGATACGTCCTTGCCAATTCAGAATCGGCCGCCGCTCGGCAGCCGCCCACTGTATGTCGTCGATAGCGCCACCTTCAACACCGGCAACGGCGACGTCAGCCGGGACTTGACCGCGACGACGGGCTGGGGCGGCAGTTCCTACACGGGGCCTCGTGCCGCGGCACCGTTCGCGATCCTCGACGCGATCTATGCGGGCATGCAGCTCGTGCTTACGGGCGACCCGGGCGCTAACTTCGGGCCCATGGACGCGTTCTGGAGCGTCAACAACACCTTGACGAGCCCGACGAATATCGACGCGGGCGAGCTGGCCACGTCGTTCTACCGTGGCGATATCGATTCGCTGTTCCTGCTCGGCGACGCGGGCACCGACACCGAGGAATTCGACGACCATGTTTCCGTGCACGAGTGGGGGCATTACTTCGAAGACGTGTTCTCGCGCTCGGACTCTATAGGCGGGCCCCATGCCGGCGGGCAAAGCCTCGATGCGCGACTCGCGTTCGGCGAAGGCTGGGCCACCGCCCTGGCGGCCATGGCCCTGGACGATCCGCAGTACTGTGACACCGGGGCCGCGGGCACATCCTCGGGCTTCGGCATCGACACTGAAAACTACGATTTCGGCCCGCAGGGCTGGTTCAACGAGATGTCGGTTGCGACCTTGCTCTACGACCTTTGGGACACGGCGGTCGACGGTACCGACGCCGACTCGATCGGGTTCGGGCCGATATTCGACACGATGGCGGGGCCGCAGAGCAATACGGAAGCGTTCACGACGCTGTTTTCGTTTGCCGCCGAACTGCGCCCGATGTTGAATGCAACGCAACGGGCGTTTGTCGATTCGCAGCTGGCGCGTGAGAATATCGAAACGACCGGCATCGATATCTGGGGCAGCAGCCAGGACGCTATCCTGACATTGCCGAACCAGGAACGCGACGTCCTGCCGCTGTACACAACGTTGCCGACAGACGGAACCGTGATCAATATTTGCGCAAACAGCGACTACGATTCACGGCGCGACGGCAACAAGCTGGCCGAATACCGATATCTCAGGTTTACAACAACTTCGGCCTCGAGTTATACCGTGACCATCACGACAACAACGCCAACGCCGCCGACAAACGATCCGCCGCCGACACCGCCCGATGAAATTCGTGATCAAAGCGATCCGGATATGTTCATCTATCGCAGCGGACAACTTGTCGCTTTTGGCAATGGGCCCGATGCGAACTCCGAGGTATTCATGACCCCGCTACTCCAGGCAGACAGCTACGTTGCCGATCTGCAGGAATGGCGCTACGAAGACGAGGACGGCGCGTCCAGCGACTTCCCCGAGCAGATATGTTTTGACGTTTCCATGAGCCCGTTATAGCGGTGCTGCGACCGGCCGATCACCAGGTGATTCATATGAACAGAGCGAAAATCATTGCATTGTCAGCGCTTGCCGCTATCAGCCTGAGCGCCTGCGGCAACAGCGACGTCGACGAGACAGCGGTCGAGCCGGAAACCACGGTCGCCAAGGGTGCGCCCAAGGCCGGCACCAAGCCCGAGCCCGGCTTCGATGGCACGGTCGCCAAACCCGGCGCGCCTTTCAGCGTCAGCTACAAAGTCATTGGCACGCCGATCGTCGGCAGTCCGGTCACGATAGACCTGCTGGTGACATCGGCGCTGGGACCACAGCCGGTCACGGTCAGCTACCGAATCAACGACGCGTCCGCCATGATGTTCCACGAAGCGCAGCCACTGGCGGTCGAAGTATCGCCGGCCGCGAACGAGGATTTCGTCAAGCAACAGGTCACGGTCATTCCGCAGCGCGAAGGCCGCCTTTACCTGAATGTGGGTGCCTCGGTCGAGACGGACAGCGGATCGATGTCGAGCATGATGGCGATTCCCATCCAGGTCGGCAGCGGCGGCCGCAAGCTCGAGGAACATGGCGAGCTGCAGCTCGATGAGAACGGTGAATCCGTGCGCGTTCTGACGCCCGAATAGACTCATTCCAGGATGCGCCGCATTCGGGGGTTTCTATCTATAAATCAGGGAATAATTTCCCAAAAAAAAATCCAGAATTGAATTTGCGTCACGGAATCGGGCGGGACATCTCTTTACAGTATCCGGCATTGCTACGGGATTGGCTGGCCATGCAACAGGATCTTAGGGAGAGAATCAGGGCTGCCACCGAAGAGTCCGGTATTTCGAAGCCGGCCTTCGTCGAGCTGCTTCGATTGGTCAGCGAGCATTATGACAAAATGGAGGCGACCATCACGCAGTCGGTACAGACGCGCGTGCTGCAGGACAACACTCCAATCGAGGCCATTTTCGACAGCGTAACCGATGCGCTGCTTTCCGTCGGCGCCGACGGCATCATTCGCAACTGCAACAAGGTCTGTGCGCGCTATTTCGGCATTCCGAAAAGCAAACTGATCGGCTCCGACATCGTCAAGATTCTGCCGGAAGCGCGCGGCCAGTCGCTCGCCCGGTTTCTGTCTCCCTTCATGACAAGCGTCGATGATACGCACATCGAGTCCGATCCAACTGCCGTCCAGGCGATCCGCGCCGGCAGTGAGCCGTTTGTATCGGAGATCAGAGCCAGCAAGCTCGATATACCCAATGGGCCGATATTCGTGATCAGTCTGCGCGACGTAACGGAACGCAAACAGGCCGAAAGCGCGCTTCGCGAAAACGAAGAGCGCTACCGTGCGCTCGTCGAAAACGCGCCCGAAGCCATTATCGTTCTTGATATTGACGAAAATCGCTTCACTGACGCCAATGACAACGCCTGTGCGCTTTTCAACCTGTCGCGTGCGCGCCTGCTCAAGGTGGGGCCCGAGGCGATCAGCCCAAGAATGCAGCCCGATGGAACGCCTTCGTTCGGCGTACGTCGTGGCTACGTCGATCGCGCGCTGGCGGGCGAGCATCCGACCTTCGAGTGGCTGCACAAAGACTCCACCGGCAGGGAGTTTCCCTGCGAGGTTCGTTTCAGTCGCCTGCCGTCGAGCAAGAGACGCCTGATACGCGTCAGCGTGACGGATATCTCCGAACGCAAGCGCAGCGAAGCGTCGTCTTTTGCACAAAACAAAATACTGGAAATGATCGCTGCCAATACGCCGTATGACAGTACGCTGCGCGCGATTTGCCGTTATTCCGAGAAGATCGGCGATAAATTCAAAGTCGCGATCATGCGTCTCGACGCAAAAACACAGACGCTGTCGATAGAACAGGCGCCGAGCTTGTCGGATTCCTTCAAGCTGTGTCTCGAATTCATCCAGGTCCATTCCAGCAGCCTTACCTGCGGTGTGGCCGTGCATGAGCGTCAGGACTGCATCACTGCGGATATTCAGCAGGATGCGGGCTGGTCAATTGCGGCGAAGGAAGCGGCAAAGTACCGAATCAGCGCGGCGTGGTCTTTTCTTGTGTACGGAGCTGCCGGTCGCGTTACAGGCACTCTGGACGTCTATGTGAATGAGCCGCGCGCACCGAGCACCGAAGAACTCGACAAACTGAGCCAGATGGCCCGCCTTGCGGGCATCGCGATCAAACGCCAGCAGGATGAAGAAAAGCTGCGCACGAGTGAAGCCCGATACCGCGGATTGTTCGAAAACGTCGTCGACGGTGTCTACATTGCGTCCCGCGACGGCGATATCATCACCGCTAATCCGGCGCTCGTCGAAATGCTCGGATACGACAGTGTCGAAGACCTCAGGGCCGCGGGTAATACGACGGTCCTGTACGTGAACCCGATCGATCGCGAACGCGTATTCGCGCGCCTCGAGGCGAAAGGCGTCGTCAAGAACTTCGAATACAGGCTACGCCGCAAGGATGGGCGTAAGATCGTGGTCCTGGAAAACTCCCGCGCCGTTTACGACGACGCAGGCAACGTTGTGGCGCACGAGGGTACCATTACGGACATCACCGATCGAAAACGCGCCGAAACACGCGTTTTCGAAGAAAAAGAACGTGCGCAGATTACGCTGCAGTCTATCGGTGACGGGGTCATTACGACCGACGCGGATGGCAACGTCGACTACATCAACCCGGTTGCACAGGATCTCATCGGCCGCGACATGCGCGGCGCCAAAGGCCACCGCGTCACAGACATCATGACGATCATCAACGAACATACGCGGGCGACGGTCGAAAACCCGGTTATACGGTGCCTGAAGGAGGGCCGGGTCATATCCCTGGCCGAGAACTCGGTCCTGATTACGGCCAACGGTGAAGAAATCCCGATCCAGGATTCCGCGGCGCCGATCCGCGATCGCATCGGCAACATCATCGGCTCGGTCATGGTCTTCCACGATGTCAGCAAGGAGTCACGGCTGTTCCGCCAGCTCAGCTACCAGGCTTCGCATGACAATCTGACCGGTCTGGTCAATCGCCGCGAATTCGAAAACCATCTCATCGGTGCGATCGAGAGAACCCGGGACCACAGCGAAGAAACGCATGCGTTGCTGTACGTTGATCTCGATCAGTTCAAAGTGGTTAACGACACCTTCGGGCATATCGCGGGTGATGCGCTGCTAAAGCAGCTGACCGAGCTGATACAGAAGTGCATACGCGCGACGGACGTGCTGTCGCGCCTTGGCGGCGACGAATTCGGTGTTTTGTTGGAACGCTGCAACGAGCAGCACGCCATCGAGGTGGCGGAAGCGATTCGTGGCTCGATCGAAGGCTACCGGTTTGAATGGCAGGGCTCGTTCACGACCGTGCGCTGTTCGGTCGGCGTAGTGCTCGTGACAAGAGAAAACGCGGACGTGGCGGCCGTGATGAGTTCTGCTGACGTTGCCTGTTATTCGGCCAAGGATATGGGTCGAAACCAGGTGCATCTGTACAAAGACAGCGATGCGTCGCTGCGCCACGAGGAAATGAAGTGGGTCTCCAGAATTACGAGCGCAGTTGAAGAGGACCGATTCGAGCTGTTTTACCAGCCGATCATCGGTATTGGCAATAAACATGATACTGAACGCGGTCACTACGAGCTGCTGCTGCGCATGCGCGATGAAGACGGCCAGCTCGTCCCACCGGATCTGTTTATTCCTTCGGCTGAGCGCTACAATCTGATGTCGACACTCGACCGTTGGGTGATTCATGAGGCGCTGACCGAACTCGCGGATCGAAGCACGGACGGAGAGGCGCGCTATACCCTGGCGATCAATCTCTCGGGCACGTCACTTAGCGAGGATCGATTCCTCGATTACGTCATTGACGAACTCACAAAGCACAAATTGCCAAAAGGCGCAATCTGCTTCGAAATCACGGAAACCGCGGCGATATCGAATCTGTCGCGCGTTGTGCATTTCATGAAGACGCTCAAAAAGCTTGGCTGTAAGTTCTCGCTGGACGATTTCGGCAGCGGACTGTCGTCTTTTACCTACCTCAAGAATTTACCCGTCGACTACCTCAAAATCGATGGCCATTTCATTCGCAACGTCGTGGAAGACAGCGTTGATGAAAGCATGGTCAAGGCAATTCGCGAAGTCGGTCATGCCATGGGTATCGAGACGATTGCGGAACGCGTTGAAACCAGGCAGGTGCTGGAAAAACTCGGTTCGCTCGGCGTCGAATATGCGCAGGGCTACTTCATCGCACGGCCTGCCTCGGTGGCCTCATTCGAGCCCTGGCGGCCGGTCACCGATTCGCAGCTATTAGCCTGACCTTATGTCGTGATGGGTGGCGCGGGGCCTCCGATACGGTACACTGCTGAGCACCGAGTGATCTCGTGGTGAGGCATGACCGAAGAGCACGATAACAACAGAGTCTCGACGCTCCTTGCTCCCGACGAACCGGGGCCATTCAAAGTTCTAAATCCACTTGCCGAATTACCGATTCTGCTCGTTTGCGATCACGCGAGCTGTCGCTTCCCAAGGTCTCTCGGCGACATGGGGCTGGACCCGTTCGCGCGGCGCTGTCACCTCGCGATCGATATCGGCGCGGGACCGCTGACCGAGAAGCTGGCGCAATGTCTCGGCGTTACGGCCGTCATGCAGAACTATTCCCGCCTGATTGTCGACTGCAATCGGCAGCTCATGGATCCCAGCGCGTTTCTCGAATATGGCGATGGCATCATCGTTCCTGGAAACCGCAATCTGCACCAGGAGGACAAGGATTTTCGTGCGAGCGCGCTGTACTGGCCTTACCACTGCGCGATTGATGAGCAAGTGCAGCGTCTGCGCAGTGTCGGACCGCCGCCGGCATTCATTTCCATTCACAGTTTTACACCGGTGCTGAACGGCGAATCACGCGCATGGCAGATTGGCGTTCTCTGGGACAAGGATGAGCAGCTCCGCGAAATCTTTCTCGAGGGCTTCCGTGCCGCCGGCTATTACGTCGGAGATAATGAGCCGTATTCGGGCAAGGCGCCGCAGGATTTCACGATTGATCATCACGCCGAAGAAATTAATCTGCCGCACGTAGGAATCGAGATCCGGCAGGACCTGGTTGACGGTGAAACGGGGGTCGCGGAAATTGCGAGCGTGATGCACAAGATCATCGCGTCGATTCCGGATCGAATCAACTCGAAGGACGAACGAATAACCGCGTAAACGGCAGGAAAGAGGGGGCAGGGGATGGCCAGAAAAGAACCGGCGTTCACGATCGGTGTAGAAGAAGAATACCTGCTGGTGGACAAAGAGACGCGCAGTCTTGTCGTCGACCCGCCGGCCACTCTGATGGAGGAGGCGGAAGAAAAGTGCGGGTCGCAGGTGACCGCCGAGCTGCTGCGCTCGCAGATCGAAATTGGCACGAAGGTCTGCAACAACATCCAGGAAGCGCACGAAGACCTGGCGCGGCTGCGCCGCAACATTATCGAGGTCGCCGATCGTCACGGCCTTGCGCCGATAGCGGCGTCTACGCACCCGTTTTCAAGCTGGACCGAGCAAAAGCATACGCGCAAAGAGCGGTACGACATGCTGACGCACGAGATGCAAGGCGCTGCAAGACGCCTCCTGATTTGTGGCATGCATGTGCACGTCGGCATCGACGACGACGAACTGCGCATCGACCTCATGAACCAGATGTCTTATTTCCTGCCGCACCTGCTCGCATTGTCCTGCTCGTCGCCGTTCTGGAATGGCCGCGACACCGGTCTGAAGAGCTATCGACTGACCATATTCGATGCCTTGCCGAGAACAGGCCTGCCCGAACGATTCGCCAGCTTTGCAGAGTACCAACGCCATGTGAGTATTCTTATGGAGGCCGGGCTTATCGAGGACTCCACGCGCATCTGGTGGGACCTTCGTCCGAGCGCGCGTTTCCCGACCCTCGAATCCCGCATCATGGATGTCTGCACCCGGCTCGAGGACACGGTCGCGCTGGCGTCACTCCTGGTTTGCATTTTGCGCATGCTGTACCGCCTGCGCACGCGCAATCAGCGCTGGCGCATTTATACGCCAATGCTCATTCGGGAAAACCGCTGGCGGGCAATGCGCTACAGCTTTGACGAAGGTCTGATTGATCTCGCAAAAGGCATCGTCGTGCCCTTCGAAGATCTGCTTGACGAACTGCTTTCGCTCGTCGCAGAGGATGCCAATGCGCTCGGCTGCGTGAACGAAGTTTCGCGTGTCCGTAATATCCTGTCGCGCGGCACCAGCGCTCACCGGCAGCTCAAGGACTACGAGCTCGAACGCGCGTCCGGCGCCAGCGTCGAAGACAGCCTGAGATCGGTCGTGGACACGCTGATTGCTGATACCGCTGAAGGCCTTTAGCTACGCGGTTTCTGGGCATTTCGGCGGGCGGTTTTGTCCGAATTTGTGACGTATTGCCCACTGTGGCCGCGGTAATGCGTAACAGGTCGCATTATGTCGCGCAGCTCCCGGATAGCATTACTTAATGGCCACAAGTAATTCCTCGACGGGCTCCGGGATCCGGTGATGCCGGACGTACTGCTGCAGTTTCTTCCCCATACCCTGGGCATCGCCGCCATGGCCTATGCGGTGCTTGCCGTACGCGTGTCGCGCGCGGGACCACAGCACGCCAACAGCATGGTCAGTTTCCTGATGTTCCTGTTTGCGGGACTCATCGCCGGCACGGCGCTGTCCTATGGCGCAACGAAAGTAAACCTGCACAACCTGGGATCGATATTCTCCTTCTTTTCGGCCGGCTTCATACCGATCGTTTTCTATATCATCTATCGCGAGTACACGGTTGGGCCGCCGAGCGCGCTGGTTGTTGCAATGTTGTCCATTATCCCGATTGCGACGACGGCACTCGCGCTCACCAATTCGATGCACAATATTCTCTGGACCGTCGTCGACACCGAATCCGGACTGCAGGTGTCGAAAGTCACTCAGCACTACTGGTACAACCGCATCTACGCTCCGTTCGTTTACGGTCTGATCGGATATTCCGCCGTCGCATTGGCGGGGCGCCTGTCCTCGATTGCGCCGGCGCATCGGAGTACCGTCTTGCTGCTGCTGGTTTGCGGGATGCTGCCGTTTGTCATCGGTATCGCGAATACCTATCTCGGGTGGGGCCCGGCGGGTTTTCCGACAGGCATCGTGGTTTTGACGTTGCTGTGGCCGTTCTTCGCTTACCTCAGCGTCAAAGCGCGCGTATATGAATTCAGCCCGCTCGCTTATCAGACGCTGTTCAACCACGTGCGCGACCCCATATTCGTCATCGATAGCGAGCAGCGCATTATTTGCGCCAATCACGCCGCGCAGGATCTGCTGGGCGGCAAAGAAAAGGAGCTCATTGGCCGCAAGCTCTGGGAAGACTTCCCGGCTGCGCGCGCCACGCTCGAAAAGGCGCGCGAGCTCGACCTGACGCAGACGCTGCGCATGGGGACCGAAAATATTTATGAAGTCAGCGTCGGGCCGCTGACCGGGCCTAAAGGTCAGAACATGGGCATGGTTGTCGTATGCCGCGATGTCACCGAACGGCGCAAAGCCCTGAGCCAGCTGGCAAACAGCGAACACCTGATCCGTACGCTGATTGAAACCTCGTCCAACGGCATCCTGAGGTTCAAGCGCGACGAGACAGACCCCGAGCACAAGTTCCGATGTGTGTTTGCGAACCGCTCCGCGCAAGCCCTCGTGGGTGATGGACAGGGTACGCTGGTAGGAATGCCGCTGGAGAAGCTCGAGCAGCTGGACCCGCAGCGCCTGCTAAAACACTTCACGGCCAACGAACAACCGTCGAAGCAGATCAGTTTCGAGACGTCCGCATTCGGGGACGACGAAGATCGTTGGCTCAGGGTTGTGGCCGAACCTGTTGGCGAGGATTTCTCGGTAACGCTCGTCGATATCACGCAGCGCAAGCACAACGAGAACAAAATGCTCGCGGACGCGCTGCGGGATCCTTTGACCGGCATTCTGAACCGGCGCGGCTTCGAGCAGGAGGGCGTGGCCAGTATTCGCAGCTGCAGCCAGGGCGCCGTGCTGTATCTCGACCTGAATCAGTTTAAATCGATCAATGACCGCTTTGGCCACCAGGCCGGCGATGCGCTGCTCAAGGCCTTCGGCCATCGACTGGGTTTCTGTTTACGCCCCGAAGATACGCTGGGACGGCTCGGTGGCGATGAATTCGCGATCGTGCTGCCTGGAGTTTCGGTTGAGGACGTCAAACGCGTTGCCGAGCGGCTGGTCCAAACGGCCTCCGAGGCGTACATCATCCAGGGCCAGGAAATAAAGTGCACCGCGAGTGTCGGTATTGCGCTCATGCCGAAGCATGGCGAAGAGCTCTGGCATCTCCTGAGCGTCGCGGACCAGGCGATGTACGATGCAAAATCGATCTCCGACGATGAGGCCGCAAACGATCCTGCCGCTTACGTGGATGCCGCCACCGCCACTTGAGTCGACCGTGAGCCGATCACCGACGTCGCGGCCGATGCTATGCTTCGCGGGTGAACATCCTGGTCCTGTGCACGGGCAATTCGGCGCGCAGTATTCTCGGCGAAGTGCTGATCAATGAACTCGGTGATGGCAAGCTGCGCGCGTTCAGCGCCGGCAGCCATCCCGTGGGCCGAGTGAATCCGGGCGCGATCAATGTACTGCTGCGGGAAGGACATGCCGTCGACGGCCTCGAGTCCAAGTCCTGGGACAGGTTTAGCGGCGACGATGCGCCGCCGATCGATATCGTCATCACCGTCTGCGACAACGCCGCCGGGGAGTCGTGCCCGATCTGGAACGGCACGCCCGTCACGGTGCACTGGGGAATTCCGGACCCCGCGGCCGATGGCGATTTTGACGGTGCCTACGATCGCCTCCGCCGGCGCATAGAAGCTTTGGCTGCGCTGCCGCTCGCAGAAATGAACGCTGCGGAGATTGCTAGCGCGCTCGAACAGGTGCACCGATCAGGGGGCCGGCCCGCCTGACAAGAACAGCGCGTCAAGCACGGCCGGATCGACCGTGTCCACGACGATCGTGTCAACAATGTCACCTCGGACGACGTCGATTCGATACGGTCCGGCCAGCACGACTTTTTCCAGCGACCGGGTAACGTAAAGGTCGTAGCTGCCGGCCGCGAGCGGCACCGTGGAGGAAGGCTGACGCGGTGGAATTCCGAAGCGAGTGGGGTTTGCGTCGTCGATGCTGGTCCCGGCTGCAACCGCATAGACATCAACGAAATCGAAGTTGTTCGACACCTGCAGCAGGCGCAGCTTCGCATGTGTATCTACAGGACGGAGATCCGGAACAAATGACGTTCCCGTCAATGACCCCGCCACACCCGAGGCGACAAGTCGGTAGCGGGTGCCGTTGAACGCCGTCAACGCTGCTTCAAGCGTGACTGCCGTCGTGTCGCCGGCCGGCGTGTAATAGAACGTAATCGCATCAGCGGGAATGCCCAGCTCCGCTGACACGTCGAGATAAGCATGATTGGCGACCAGTTGCGAGGTCAGCGTTTCGTCGACATAGATATCGGATGTCCCGAGGTCCATCGAAGCGTTGACGAAGCGGATGGTCGGCAGAAATCGCGGATCGGGCAGCGAGATGCTGTCGCCGGCTGTATTGATGGCGCGAACGATGACGGGAGCCGTGTTGTTGGCGCTGCCCTCAAACGGTATGAAAATGAAGGCTCCCCGTGCGGCGATAGCCGTTGTATCGGACACGTAGACGACATCGGTTGGATCGTTGGCCGTGGTAATCGTCAATACGAAGTCGCCCGCCGCAAAATCGGCTGCCTGGGATACCTCGCCGAAGGAAAGCGTCGCCACCTGGTTGCCGAGCGCCGGCGCAACACCCGGGTCGGCGAAGTAGTAATCGAGTGCGCCGAGCGATGCGGATGCGTGCGCAAACTTCGCTTCGAACACCGTATCTGCTTCATCAAAGCTGCGCTGATCGTCTTCCCATAGCGTAAGTGCCGGGTTGCTGAGCGAGCCGCTAACGAGCAGCGTGTAGTCCTTGTCTGCCTCGAAATCGATAAACCGGCTGGCGATACGGCGTTGCGCCGTTTCGCCCGCGTAGAAAACTTCGATATTGAACGTGTAGTCGAGGTCGTCGTAGCTGGCAGATGATGTCGCCGCGCCGTAAGCAGCCGGACCGATCAGCCGTTCCTCGATAAGGAAATTGATTTCCTGCGATGTTTTGATTGCGTTGATCGCCCTAATGCTGGCCTTACCCGTTGCCGCGGGCAGATCGGACTCCTTGCCGCAGGCACCAAGAAGCAATACCGCCACGCAGGACAGCAGTAACAAAATCCGTTTCATTTCTTCTTTCTCTTCTCGTAGCCGTAAATCGACTTGACCTCGAGGAACTCATCGATACCGAATGCGCCCCACTCGCGGCCATTGCCTGAGTACTTGTAACCGCCAAACGGAGCTGCCGAATCGAGCCACGCACCGTTTATGTGGACCATGCCGGTGCGCATTCTTGACGCAACTCGACGCGCGCGCGCAAGGTTCGATGACGACACGTAGCCCGACAAGCCGTACGGCGTGTCGTTCGCGATGCGCATGGCGTCGTCTTCATCGTCGTAAGGGATGATCGACAATACCGGGCCGAAGATCTCTTCGCGCGCGATGGTCATGTCATTTCTGACATTCGCGAACACGGTGGGTTTCACGTAGTAGCCTTTGTCGATCCCGTCCGGACGGCCGGTGCCGCCCGCTACGAGCGTCGCGCCTTCGTCGATGCCTTTCCGGATCAGCCCCTGGACCTTGTTCCACTGCAGTTCCGAGACGACCGGGCCGACAACGACGCCTTCATCGCGCGGATTACCGACCCTGGTTTCGGCGGCTACCTTTGCTGCGATCGCTGCGGCTTCATCCATGCGCTCGCGCGGCACGAGCATGCGCGATGGTGCGTCGCAGGACTGGCCGGTGTTCTCGAACATATCGCTGGCGCCCGATGCAACAGCCTTCTCGAAATCAGCGTCGTCGAGCAAAATGTTGGCCGACTTGCCGCCGAGCTCCTGCGCCACACGCTTGACGGTCGGGGCAGCATTTTGTGCGACCAGCACGCCGGCGCGTGTCGAACCGGTAAAGGAAACCATGGCGATATCGGGGTGTCCGCTCAGCGCGGTGCCAACGCCGGGTCCGTCGCCGTTGACCAGGTTGAATACGCCCGGCGGGACGCCGGCTTCGTCCAGGATCTCTGCGAAGATCATCGCGTCGAATGGCGCGATTTCGCTCGGTTTTAACACCATCGTGCAGCCGGCAGCCAGCGCCGGCGCGACTTTGACCGAAATCTGGTTTATCGGCCAGTTCCACGGAGTGATCAGGCCACAGACGCCTATGGCTTCCCTGGCTACCAGCGTAGTGCCGATGCGCTCTTCGAATTCGTAGGTCTCGAGCGCTTTGAGCGCCGCCTTGATGTGCTGTGGCCCGCTCGCCGCCTGTGCACCCCTGGCAAGTTCCCAGGGGGCACCCATCTCGTCCATGATGGCCTCGGCGACTTCGTCGTGACGCCTGGCATAAACGTCGAGTATCGACTGCAGCAACGCCATGCGCTCTTCGCGCGTCGTTTGTGAATAGCTGTCAAATGCATGCTTCGCTGCAGCGACCGCTTTATCGACGTCGGCGGCGGAGCCCAGGCTGATTCGGCCATAGACCTCTTCAGTCGCCGGATTGATGACGTCGTGGGTTCGCGGCTCAACGGGATCTACCCATTTTCCATCGATGTAAAACTGCAGTTTCTCGAGCATGCAGGGTCCTCCTCAAGCGAGGCGCGAATCATAGTGGATTTCGAATATTGACGCTATGGGTGCCGGGAATGCGACAATAGCGGCATCTGGCCTCGCGCCAGGTTGCAAAACACCCATATCAGTCTGATATTGATGGAGAAGTCCTGTGACGACGAACAAAGAACTGCTGGCCGCACGTGAAGCCGCAACGCCGCGAGGCCTCGGTACACAGACAACCGTGTTTGCCGACAAGGCACGCAACGGCGAAATCTGGGACGTCGAGGGCAAACGCTATATCGACCTGGCCGCTGGCATTGCCGTTACGAACACCGGACACAACCACCCGAAAGTCGTCGCCGCCGTCAAGGCTCAGCTGGAGCGCTTCAGCCACACCTGTTTTCAGGTGACTCCCTATGACGTTTATGTGAGGCTGGCTACGCGGCTCAACAAACTGGCTCCCGGGCCGACGCCCAAGAAGACGATCTTCCTGACCACGGGCGCTGAAGCAGTCGAGAACGCCATAAAAATAGCGCGCCGATACACGGGCAGAAGTGCGGTTATTGCATTTTCAGGTGCGTTTCACGGGCGCACCATGATGGGTATGGCGCTCACGGGTAAGGTCGTGCCGTACAAAGTCGGTTTCGGACCGTTCCCGGCCGAGGTGTTCCACATTCCGTTTCCGATTGACTACCACGGCATATCGATAAATGACTCGCTGGCGGCGCTCGACAAGCTGTTCAAAGCGGATCTGGAGCCATCGCGAGTCGCCGCGATGATCATCGAGCCCGTGCAGGGCGAAGGCGGATTCTATCCGGCGCCGCCGGCGTTTCTGAAGACCCTGCGGAAGATCTGCGACGAACACGGCATCCTGATGGTCGTCGATGAAATACAAACAGGCTTCGGTCGCACGGGAAAATTGTTTGCCATCGAACACGCCGGTGTCGAACCGGACCTCATGCCGGTTGCCAAGAGCCTGGCGGGCGGTTTCCCGCTGTCGGGCGTCATCGGCAAAGCCGAAATTATGGACTCGGTGGAACCCGGCGGTCTCGGCGGAACGTATGCCGGGTCGCCGTTGGGTTGTGCTGCCGGACTCGCCGTGCTCGATGTCATCGAGGAAGAGCAGCTTTGCGACAAGGCGCAGGCCATCGGACGGCAAATCAAGAGCTGGGCGCAGCAGGTGCAGGCGGACACCCGCTGCATTGGTGATATCCGGATCACGGGCGCCATGTGCGCGATCGAAATCGTCGCCGACAACGATGCGGATCGCCCCGATGCCGACCTGAGCAAAGCCATTGCCGCCGAAGCGACGAAACAGGGCGTTATCCTGCTGACCTGCGGCGTGCGCGGCAACGTCATACGATTCCTCCCGCCGCTGACGATCGGGGAGGCGTTACTCGACGAGGCGCTCGGTATTCTCGGGACCGTCATCCGGGATCTGGCCGGGCAGGTCCGAAAAGCGAGCTGACCCCACCACCCACCGCCCAACGGGCGGACGGCGACGGCGAGCCGCCACCCGCTCTTGGCAGGCGATCACCTGCCGGTCTGACAGCGGCGTCGATTGCCGGGGAATCTCAGTCGCTCGGACAGCTGCTCCGCAAACTCGCTTTATGAGACACCCCGGCACTCACCGCCGCTGTTCAATCGCACCGATCGGACGACGGTGGCGAGTGCGGGGATGTCTTGCGAAGCGACATCGCGTCAGCGCGAGCAAGCAAGACATGGCCGTGATCGCCAGCATTGAGTGGTTGGCGGATCGACGCCGCGGGTAAAGTGAGGGGGTGCTAGGAAATGGCGAGGAACTTTTGCCGGTATTCGGCCGGCGGCACGTTGTACCAGGACTTGAACGCCGTCGTAAACGTACTGATGTTGGAATAACCGAGCAGCATCGCGATTTCGAGGGATTTCAAGCGTGCATCGCGCAGGTAGTTGATGGCCAGCTCGGCCCGCACTTCCTTCAGGACTTTCTGGAAGCAGGTCCTTTCCGCTTTCAGGCGCCGCTGCAGCGTTCTGCGGCTTAGTTTGAGCGCCCGGCAGGCTGCGTCGGCATTGGCCTCGCCGTAGGCCATCAACTCGGCGAGCTTGCGTTTCAGCTCGCCCGCGATACCGTCTTGCTGGTACAGCGATCTCAGATATTTTTCAGCCTGGTCTGTGAGTTGGCGGTACATCGTCGTAGTATCCAAAGCCAGTTAGATCTGGCCTGTCGCATTACATTACAGTGTAGGACGTCATTTGCAAAGGAGTGAGCATGTCGCAAGCTGTCAGTTACGACATTGAAGGTACCGTCGGTGTTATTACGGTAGCCAATCCACCGGTCAACGCGCTGTCGCTCGCAGTCCGCAAGGGTCTGCTGGACGCAGTCTCTGCGGCGCAGGATGATGCTAGCGAGGCGCTCGTGATTGTTTGCAGCGGCCGCACGTTCATCGCCGGCGCGGATATCACGGAATTCGGAAAACCGCCCGAGGAACCGTTCTTGCCGGACCTGCTCGACACCATTGAGGCCTCAAAAAAAATCATTGTCGCGGCTATCCACGGCACGGCGCTGGGTGGGGGCCTCGAAACCGCGCTTTCGGCGCACTACCGCTGTGCGCTGGCGTCAGCGCAGGTCGGCCTGCCCGAGGTCAAGCTGGGCCTGCTGCCGGGCGCTGGGGGTACGCAGCGGACGCCGCGGCTGGCGGGCGTGCAGGCGGCGCTGGACCTGATAACGAGCGGCAATCCCATCGGCGCGCCGCGCGCACTCGAACTGGGTTTGATCGACAAAATCGTCGACGGCGATTTGCGCAAAGAGGCGATTGCCTGGGCGCATGAGCTTCACGAGCAGGGCGCGGCTATCCGCAAGTCCAGCGAACAGCCTGTGCCGGCGTTCGACGCCGGGCTGTTTGAGGGCTATCGCGCGACGCTGGCGAAGCGCGCACGCGGACAGATAGCGCCGCAACATATCGTGGCCTGCGTCGAGGCCGCGACGCAGCGTTCCTTTGAGGATGGCCTCAAAGTCGAGCGTGAGCTTTTCCTCGAGTGCATGGCGAGCACGCAATCCGCAGCCATGCGACACTTGTTTTTCGCGGAGCGACAGGCGGCGAAAATCGACGGCCTTCCCAAGGACACGCCGAAGCGACCTGTCGAATCGGTCGGCATTATTGGCGGCGGTACGATGGGCGGCGGCATCGCGATGAGTTTCGCCAACGCCGGGATACCGGTCACGCTCATCGAGATTGATGACGATGCGCTGGCGCGCGGCCTGTCGATCATTGACAAGAATTATGGGGCCAGCGTCAAACGCGGCAAGCTGGCGCCGGAGCAAGCGTCACGGTGTCGAGAGCTGATCACGGGATCGACCGACTACGCGTCGCTGACCGGGGCGGACCTCATTATCGAGGCCGTCTTCGAGGACCCGGCGCTCAAGAAGGCGACCTTTGCGCGCCTGGATTCCGCGTGTAAGCCCGGTGCGATACTCGCGACGAACACCTCGTATCAGGACGTCAACGAAATCGCAGCGGCAACGAAACGTCCCGAAGACGTCATCGGGCTGCATTTTTTCAGTCCCGCCAACATCATGAAACTGCTTGAAGTCGTGCGGGCCGAGAAGACGGCGGACGATGTGCTGGCTACGTGCATGTCGCTTGCCAAGACCATTCGCAAAGTGCCCGTCATGTCGGGCGTGTGCTACGGCTTTATCGGCAACCGCATGCTGCAGCCGTATTTCCGCGAGGCGCAGCTCTGCCTGATCGAAGGAGCGACGCCGGATCAGGTCGATAACGCCATGGAGGAATGGGGCATGGCGATGGGTCCGATACGCGTTGCCGATCTTGCCGGCATTGATGTCGGCTACAAAGCGCGGCAGGCGCTGCCGGAAGACGAGCGCGGTGATCCGCGCGCGTCCAGGGTTCCCGACGTGCTCGCCGAGATGGGCCGCCTCGGGCAGAAGACCGGCGCCGGTTTCTACCGCTACGATCCGGACACGCGGAAACACTCGAGCGATCCTGCCGTCATCGAGATTATCGAGCGCGAGGCAGCGGCGTTCGGGATCGAGCGTCGTGACATTCCCGACGACGAAATCGTCGATCGCCTGGTTTATGGGCTCGTCAACGAAGGCATGCGCATCGTCGAGGAAGGCATCGCGCAGCGCCCTGGCGATATCGACGTCGTTTACGTGTATGGCTACGGCTTTCCGGTATGGCGCGGCGGACCGATGCACTACGCCGATGCGGTCGGCATCAGGCGCGTCTACGAGAGGGTTTGCGAATTCCAGGACCGCTTCGGTGCAGAGGCCTGGGCCCCCGCACCGCTGCTCGTACAATTCGCCACGGAGCAGGTATAGCCGCTAGCGAACGGCGACCTGAACGAGTTCTTCGCCTTCCGGATCCGTAACATGCACGGCGCAGGCGATACACGGGTCAAAGCTGTGAATCGTGCGCAGAATCTCGAGAGGCTGTTTCGGGTCATGCATGACGTGCGCGTCTTCGAGCGCGGCTTCATAAGCGCCTGGCTGGCCGACCGCGTCGCGCGGTCCGGCATTCCAGGTGCTCGGAACGATGGCCTGGTAGTTGGCGATCTTGCCGTTCTCGATGACGATCCAGTGCGACAATGCACCGCGCGGTGCTTCCATCACGCCTACGCCCTGGCACTTGGACGGCCAGCTGGACGGATCCCAGAGCGCCTGGTCGTGGGTCCTGGTATCGCCCGCCTTGATATTGGCAATCAGCGAGTCCAGCCAGCCCTGCATGCTGTTTGCCAGAACGGCAGTTTCGAGCGTACGTGCGGCCGTGCGGCCGAGCGTCGAAAACAGTGCGCGCGGCGGCGCGTCGAGCTTCGCCAAGGTGCTGTTGACCAGTTCCTGCGTCAGTTCGTGGCCCTTGACGTACAGCATCAATACGCGAGCCAGCGGACCGACTTCCATCGCTTTGCCTTTCCAGCGCGGCGACTTCAGCCACGAGTAAGACTGTTCAACGTCAAGCTGGTCGTAAGGCGGCTGCGGTCCCGTGTAGTTGAGGTTGGTTTCACCGCTCCAGGGATGCAGACCCGCTTCCTTGCCGCCGGCATAGTCGTACCAGGAATGTGAAACGAATTCCTGGATGCCATCCGCGTCGTCGAGCCGCAGTTCGTGAACCGTGGTCAGATCACGGTCAAGAATGATGCCGCGCGGGAACAGGAAGGAGTCTGGGTCATCCATGCTGGTGCCGGGTAAATCGCCGCAGCACAGGAAGTTGCCCAGTCCTTCGCCGCGTGCGAACCAGTCCTTGTAGAAACCGGCGATCGCGACCGTATCCGGGACGTATACCTGCTCAACGAAGACTCGCATCTTGTTGATGATGTCCTGAACCTCGCTGAGGCGTTTGCTGTTGATCGCCGAATCCGAGTTCAGATCGATCGGGCAGGGTACGCCGCCGACGACGAAATTCGGGTGCGGATTCTTGCCACCGAAGATCGTGTGCAGCCGCGCAACGTCGCGCTGCCACTCGAGCGCGTCGAGATAATGCGCGACCGCCATCAGGTTGGCTTCGGGCGGCAGCTTGTATTCCGGGTGGCCCCAGTAGGCTTTCGCGAAAATACCCAGCTGTCCGGCCGCGACGAAATCGGCGACCTTCTTCTGCACGTCCTTGAAATAGCCCGCCGAGGAACGCGGATAACTGCTGATCGATTGCGCGAGCGCAGCGGTTGCGGCGGGGTCGGCTTTCAATGCCGATACCACGTCCACCCAGTCGAGAGCATGCAGGTGATAGAAATGCATCACGTGGTCGTGAATGTACTGCGCACCGATCATCAGGTTGCGAATCAGCTCGGCATTGGGCGGAATTTTGGCCCCGACCGCGTTTTCCACAGACCGGACCGACGCGATGCCATGCACCAGCGTGCACACGCCGCAGATACGCTGGGCAAACGCCCAGGCGTCGCGCGGATCACGACCGCGAAGAATAATTTCTATTCCGCGTACCATCGTCCCGGAGGAGTAGGCCTGACCGATCTGGTTACCGTTCATTTGCGCTTCGATGCGCAGGTGACCTTCGATGCGCGTGATCGGATCGACGACAATTCGAGCGCTCATGATCTTTGCTCCTCAATATTGTCGGCAACCATTTCCATCAGGCTGCCCATCGTGTAATCCCAGCCGAAATGCTGCTGCGAGTCGTCGAAGCTCTGGCGACAGTTAGCGCAACTCGACAACAGTTCTTCCGCTTCGGTTGCTTCCACCTGGTCCATCTTCAGTTTGAAGACCCGGTGGCGAAGTTCGTCAGCTCGCTTGATCGTTACGACGCCGCCGCCACCACCGCAGCACCAGTTGTAATCACCGCCGTTCGGCATCTCACGGAAATCCACGCCGAGGTGTTTGAGGATGTCACGGGGGGCTTGCGTCGCACCGCCGCGCCGCGATACCTGGCAGGGATCGTGGAATGTCACGCTCTTGTCGACTTTTTTTACCTTGAGGCGACCCTCGTTCAGCGCGTCGGCGATGTACTCGGAAATGTGCTGAACCTTGAAGGGCAGGGGCTTGCCGTACATGTTGGCACCCATCCAGCGCATCGCCATGTAGGCGTGTCCGCATTCGGGCAGCACCAGCTTCTTGGCGCCAATCTTGATCGCCGTATTGATGAGCTTCATGCTGGCTTCTTTCTGCCAGTCGGTGTTGCCTGAAAGCATGCCAAAGTTGGTCGCTTCGAACCCGTCGCTGCGGAAAGTCCAGGACTCGCCTGCTGCGTTGAGGATCTTGGCCGTGGCCGCCATGGATTCGGGATATTTCTGAATCTCGATCGACGACATGACGGCGAGTACGTCGGCTTTTTCGATGTTGAGTGGGATGTCCACTTCGTGTTCGTCGGCCATCCATTCCAGCCGTTCCTCGAACTTTTCGGGCGTGATCCCGAGGGGGCTGCCGGTTTCCGCGGCGCGCTTTGCCGTTTCGTGCAGTTCGTGCGGAATCAGTCCCGCTTTGAACATGCCGTGGCGCGCCATCGAGACCATGCCGGCGATATCGATGCCCATTGGGCACACGAGCGAACAGCGGCCACAGACAGTGCAGCTGTCGTATAACAAATGCTGCCATTCTTCGAGCTGGTCGATGGTGATTTTTTTCTTGAATCCGAACAGACGGTAGAAGAACGCGAAAGGTCCGACTTCGCGCTTGTAGGCCCGCTTGAACAGCTCGATCTTCCAGATTGGCGTGTAGCGCGGATCGTCCGTGCGCACATGATAGTGGCAGGCGTCGGCGCACATGCCGCAATGGACGCAGCCGTCGAGATACGACGCGGTCTGCGTGTTGAAGTTCTTGACGAAGTGGTGCATCGCATGTTCGACGCGCTCATCCGTGCTCATGTCACCCTGTTTATCGTGGCGAGCTTCAGGAGGCTTGTATGCAATGCGTTCGGCTTCCCGATCCAGCCTGTGTCTGCCGTCTACAGTGGTCATGTCCTGGCCCCCCTGCGTTCAAAGACCATGCCGGTCGTACCGCGAGTAATGAAAACGAGAAAAGCGTGTCCCAGCTTGCCGAACGGCAGCCATATGAGCAGCAGCGCGACGCTCAAGATATGTATTGCCAGCAGGTCCTCGTATTGGAACAAGACGCGCACCGGAATCAAGAGACCGGTAATGAGCGGCAGCATCGTTACGAACCAGCTGAAGTAGTCGTCGAAGTTGGAAATCATCTTCAGGACCGGGCTCGTCATGCGTCTTACGAGCAAAGCGACGCCCGATATGACGGTTGCAACGCCGATAAAGAAAATCACGCTGTTCGGCAAACCCGGCCAGTCGAATCCCATCCAGCCCTCGAAAAACACGATGTGCGGCGTGAACAGGAAAATCGTGGCGAACAAGCCGATGTGCATGACGTACGCCATCATTTTCGGGTACATCGTGGCTTTCTTGAACGGCTCTGCAGTAAACGCACGCGTCCAGATGACCTTGAGCGCGGCGAAAAAACCACCGCGACCGCGCGGTTCCGAATAGTCCGCCTTTTCCTTCAGCATTACGATGCCGACGATCCGCCAGATAGTTCCGGCGACGAGTATGTAGGCAGCCGTCTGCAGTGCAGGGCCTCTTGCGAATTCCAGAAGGTCCATGTCATGCCTCCCTTGTGAATTTGGCTTGTCGACGACGTCCTGCGGCAGCCGCCGCTACACCGAGCGCGGCGCCTGCGACGGCGGCACCAGCAAGTTTTGCGCCGCTGCCGAAATGACCCGTGGACAGCGGCTGGTAAAACCCGCCTTTGTCCCAGAAGCGCGGCTCCGAGCAGCCAAGGCAGGGATGCCCCGACTCGATCGGGAAGCTCGTGCCGCTGTTCCATTTGACCGTCGCGCAGGCGTTGTAGGTCGTCGGTCCCTTGCAGCCGAGTTTGTACAGGCACCAGCCCGCCTTCGCGCCTTCGTCGTCGAAGGTGTCGGCAAACTTGCCCTGCTCGTAGAACGGTCGGCGATAGCAGCGGTCGTGAATCGTGTTGCCGAAGAACGCAAGCGGCCGGCCATGCTTGTCAAGATCCGGGATCGCGCCGAAGGTCAGGAACTGCGCCAGCACCCCCGTAATGACCATCGGAATCGGCGGGCAGCCCGGCACGTTAATGACCGGCTTGTCCGTCACCAGGTCCTTGACCGAAACAGCGCCCGTCGGATTCGGATTTGCGCCCGGTATGCCGCCGAACGCGGCGCAGGAGCCGATGGCTACGACTGCAGCCGCACCTGCAACCGTCTCCATGAGCATGTCGTAGTTGCTGATGCCGGCGATCGTTGAGAAACCCGGGTTCCCCATCGGTATGGAGCCGTCCACCAGCACGAGGTAGTTGCCGTCGTTTTCTTCCATCGCTGCGTGACGCGCCGCTTCGGCCTGGTCGCCCGAAGCCGCCTGCAGCGTGTGATGGTAGTCGAGCGAGATCGCGTCGAAGATCAGGCCCTCGACGGTCGGCGAGGACGATCGCGTCAGCGACTCGGTGCAGCCCGTGCACTCCTGGAACGACAGCCAGATGACCGACGGGCGCCTCGCATTTTCAATGGCCTCGGCGATGCGTGGGATCATGCTTGGCGGTAACGCCAGCAGAGACGCAGTCGTCGCACAGTATTTGAGAAATCCGCGGCGGGATACGCCTTTGGCTTGCAGGATTTGCCCGACGGTCGGTGTGTAGTTCATGTTGTCTTCCTCCCGCTAGATGCTTTTCCGAACTGTTCCTGCAGGCGCGCGCGGCCGGCCATGATGTCGGCGTCCTGTGAGGAAAGAATTTCCGGAAGTCGTGTGACTTCGAGGTAGCGGCCTGCGACTTCGTCATTGACGTTGCGGTGTTCGATCCACCAGACGCCGGGGTAGGCTGTTTCCCGAATGCGGCTGGTGCCCAGCGCATCGAGTCGTGCGGAAAGCTCGCCCGTGCCGAGCGCTGCTTCCAGTTCGTCGAGTTCGCCTGGCGCGAACGGCAGGCTGGCGAGATCAATCGTGGTCGGGATGCCGTCGTCGAGCAGCCTGTCGATCGCATGCATAACTTCGTTCAGTATCGGAGCCACGTTGCCGTGCATCGCTTTCGCCTGAACGCCGATTTCGTTGCTCGAAGTCATTGGCAGGTCTCCGGTCGGGGCCCGGTTCGCCAGCGCCGGACCAGGGCGTCGGCGTGTTCGGCCGCTTCCGGCAATGCGGCGGCGACCGCTGCGGTCGGCTCAGTACCCCAGTCCATGTTTTCGGGTTCTATGCCGATCAGCGCACGTTTTTCAGGCAGGTCGCCCCGCAGACGCAGGGCGTCCATGAGATCCGATAATCCGACTTCGTGCACGCTGCCGTGCTGATTGCGAAGGTAGTTATCCATCGCCTCGCCCTCCAGCACCGTGATGGTGCCGGGGCGAAAGCCAAGTTTCATCGCATCGAGCGCGACAAGGCCGTCGAGATCGGAGAGCCGGTCCAGTAGTGCGAGGCCGACGGTGCCGCCATCGAGACACAATATCTCTTCGTTCGTGTTGACCTGCACGAATCGCTCGAGCGTGTGGATACCGGCTCCGTCGTCCGTCAAGAGACAATTACCGATGCCAAGGACAGCGATACTTGTTGTTCTTGCAGGCATTTGCGGGTCCTTTGGATTAGAAAATCCTAATGCGCGCAAAGCCGGCTCGATATACTGGAATCTACCGATGAAACGTTTGAACCGCGAAAACGCCTCGTGATGCGTTGGGTGCTAAGAAAGAGAGCTGTAAATAATAAGTAGGAACCACAATTCTATTGACGTTTCTCGCGGCGCATCATGCTTGGAGCTGCGTGGCTTCGTCGGCAGCGAACCAAGGAAAAAAACGCAGGATTGCGGCAAGCACTACCTCCGACAGGCGGCCAGCCCTATCAATGCCTCAGGGGAGAGTCGCTATGCCTGCCCAGGAAACCTTCTACGAAGTAATGCGGCAACACGGCATCACGCGCCGAAGCTTCGTCAAATTC
>Ga0224512_10000951_pt1 | contig 29185 bp, 22 predicted proteins | sample SF_May12_sed_USG_4_FD_169103 | JGI IMG/M metagenome (GOLD analysis project Ga0224512, IMG submission 169103) | Sediment microbial communities from San Francisco Bay, California, United States - SF_May12_sed_USGS_13 | ecosystem: Environmental > Aquatic > Marine > Sediment | place: USA... | reverse complement strand
TCGATTGGCCGAAATCAGACACGCGCTGCGGCGCACATTCCGACCGTAGTTGAGTCTGAAGTCGGAAGGCACGCCGGCCAGCAAGACCAGGTCTGCCTCGCGCAGCGCCTTGCGGCGCTGATGCCGACGATGCAATGGGTGGCTCAAACCCATCAGGCCACGCGCCATGCCCGACAGGTATACCGGTATACCGATATGTTCGATGGCCGCTGCAAGCGCGCCGGCCTGCTCCGCATCGACAAGCGCCTGACTACCGACGACAAGTACCGGGCGTTCGGCTTTGCCGATTCGGGCAACCGCGCGGTTAATATCGCGAGTCGAGGGCTGTAACACGGGCACCTCGCTGATGGCCGCATCGATTGCCGCATCCGCGCCGGCAAACAGGCGCCGGACGCGATGCGCCAGGTAGGCACGCACGACGCGGTCGGCGGGCCGGTTACCTTGCGGACTGCTGGCCTCGTACCACCCACGAATTACGGATTCGTCGTACAACAGATCGACCGGGCATTCGACGAACACCGGCCCGGGCACGCCACTGCGTGCGATTTGAAATGCCCGCCGCAGGGTGGGCGCGAGATCGCGCACACGTGTAACGGCCTGTGCCCACTTCACGTGTGGCTTGAACAAGGCCATTTGATCGATATCCTGCAGCGCACCACGGCCTTTCAATGCGGTCGCCGCAGCACCACCCAGCAACACCAGCGGTGACTGTGCCAGTTGCGCATTCTTGACCGCCGTGATGGTGTTAGTGGCGCCCGGGCCCGCTGTTACTGCGGCGACACCGGGTATGCCACTGAGACGCGCGACCGCGTCCGCGGCAAATACGGCCGTGGCCTCGTGGCGCACGTCGACGACACGGATACCGACATCTTTGGCACCTTTGAGGATCGGCGAAATGTGCCCGCCACACAGCGTGAAAAGAAATTCCACGCCATGCGATCGCAACACCCTGGCAATGCATTCGCCGCCATTCATACGCTGTTCTCCGCCCAGTCGAGATGAAAATTCCTGCCGGTCACAACCGATACCGGCACCACCTGCGGTGCGGGGTCGGCTGGCACGATGATACGCGCCTGGCTGTTGGCAAGCAGGTCGCGTTCAATATCGATCCCCGGCATGACGGCGCGCAGCGTCAGCCCGGCAGCCGTAAGCTCGAGCACGGCGAGGTCGGTCACGTAGAAGATTTTCTTGCCGCGCGCAAGAGCAACGCCACCGTTGAACGTGACCTCATCGACCTGCTCGAGCAGCTTGGGTCGGCCCGGATGATCGAGACGCAAGCGGCCACCGTCGACACTTACCCTGGCAGCCTGCATCCACTTGCCGATGAACAGCACCGTTCCGGCTGCCTCGATAATGCTCGGCGCACCACCCGGTCCGACATAGTCCAGCATGCGTGGCCCCCGATTGGAGAGATTGATATTACCGGCCGAATCGAGTTGCAGAAAGCCGAGCATCGCCGCGTCGAGGTGCTCGCGATAATGGTGGAACATCCAGGCCGAGGATTCGAGTCGCACGGGGTTGATCGCTGCACCAAAGAAGATGCCCGAAGCCGGCAAGCCGCCGAAGGGCCCCGATTCGGTGGTGAAAGTAATGTTCTCATGCACCGGACTCTGGTACAGCACACGACAAACTTCTTCAGCAAGGCCAACACCGATATTTACCGTAGCTCCCGCGCGCACGTTCTCGACAAATGTCTTTGCGCCGAGTCTTGCCAGCGCGTGGTCGAGTATGCTGCGACGCGGCGTTATGCCCACCGCCTTGTTGACGAACCTGAGCCGCGCATCCGCCGCCTGCACGTCGACGTTCGCGCCCGCCGTAAACATGGGCCAGTAAGCGTCCTGCAAAACGGAACCGGTCTGCTCATTGCGTGGATTGATAACGACGACATCGACGTCGTCCGCCGGCAATCCCACGGCAGCCGGGTCGTGATCGATCAATCCGGAGACCGCCACCATTGCGAGCCCCCCGTTTCTGCGGGCAGCACGAGCCGCCTCGCAATTTTCCGAAATCGTTGCCGCATGCCGGAAATAAATGTTGCCCTGGCGATCTGCGTACGGTGCGCTGATCAGGGCAACATCGATCGGCGGCAGGGTATAGACGATATTATCGCCATCGCTGTGCGCAAACTGCATCGTCGCATCTGGCGTGACGGGCGAGCCGCGACCGACCCGGGGATCGAGAAACGTGCCGATACCGGCGCGACTTCGTACCTGAAACTCACCACGCCCTTGTGCCTCGATCGCGTGGACCATTTCACCCTGTGGCAAAGCATGCAACTCGAGCCGCTTTGCGTCGGCCAGGCGCAATAGAGACTTTGCTGTCTCCGTGTGTCCTGAAATGTAACGCGTAACGAGCCCATCGAGTCCGACTTCTTCCACCGTGCCGGGTACGCGACCACGACCGCCCTGCGCGCCCACCGAAATCCAGGTGAGTCCCTGCGGATTACGGCTCTGCTCAAAGCGTTCGCGAAGCGCCCAGAAGAAGATCGAACACCGCGCATTACCTGCGAAGCCGCAGGAGATGACGCATGCACCATCCGCGATCAGGTCCACCGCCGCACGCGCGGACCTGAACTTGTCAGGCAATGGTTCCGGTGACAAATACGCGGTATCGCGACGATCCCAACTCAATCGCCAGCGGAGTATGTGAACCAGCAGTTTCGTCTTGTCGAGTATGTTCACGATGTCCCGCGATGCCGCCAATCTCCGCTAGATTAACAACAAATACGCTCTGATCCTTATTCGCTGGCTGCACGCGCTCCATCTCGATCCAGCGACGCTTGCGGTGCGATCCGACTCCGATCCGAAGTCACCACGTGAGTGGCGTGCCCCGGCCTATGGCCGGAGTGCAAACGCCGACGTGAACCGGTGCAATGAGGATGCCGTCCCTCTCGTCAGCAATTCGGCCGGACTCGACGGCCCGAGAAAGAGATCGGCGACGCTGCCGTCGATGACGATTTCGGCATCGCGCGCCGTACCGACACCGATACTCATGCGCTGATCCTCGATCCGCGCCCAGCCCGCGAAGCCCGGCGCATCAAACTGCACAACGACCGACAAGTCCCCGGCCCGGTTCGGCTGATACAGCGCCTTGAGGGCCAGCAGGTCCCAGTCGTCACGATGATGGTCGCCGACACGATTCTCCGGGCCACGTGTCAGACCCCAGCGAATCAGGGCCAGGATGGCCGGCTCCAGTGCCCGACCGCGCTCCGTCAGCGCGTAGACCCGCACTCCGCCGCCACCGCTTTCACGTCGCTCGATGAGGTCGGCGGACTCCAGGTCTTGCAGCCGTGACGCCAGCAAATTCGTGCCGATGCCCTTGAGCGACTCCAGTAACTCATTGAATCTATGGGGAGAAACCAACAGGTCGCGCACCAGCAGCAGCGTCCAGCGCTCACCGATTACGTCAATGGTTCGGGCCAGTGCACAGTTCTGCTTGTAGCGTCGTTTGCTCATGCCTGAGCAATCTAGCATTACACTATATCTTTTTGAAGTACTATAGTTTTTTAAAGTGTTACCTGAGCCGGTACTACGCCGCCCTGGCCCTGCCCCAGTAGTTGTAGCTGAGCATTCTGATGCCGGGAATGTACATGCGCTCGTCGGCTGTGACTTTGAATCCGCCTTTGCCGAGCAGATCCGGAATGTCGCGGTTCATGTTGCAGCCGCCGGCGAAACGCCGCCAGGTCGGATTCAGTCGCTGCTGCCAACGACGCACGCCTTCGTCCGGCGCGATGCCGTGCTCGCAGAACAGCAGGCTGCCACCGGGCTTCAGTACGCGTCGCATGCCCTGCAGCGCAGCCACCGCATCGGTGATCGTACAAAGCGAGAAAGTCACGAGGACAGTGTCCACGCTGTTCGTGTCCAGCGGAATGCTCTCGCCCGGCAGATCAATGAACTCAACCTCGAGCTCAGACTTTTCGACCATGGGTCGGGCCTTGCGCCGCATCCCTTCGGATGGCTCGAGGCCCCAGATCTTTCGAACCTTCTGCGCATCGTAAAACGGCAGATTCAGACCGCTGCCGAAACCGATTTCGAGGACGTCGCCCTCGGCAAGCGGGACGATTTTTTCCCGTTGTTTTCGGTTCGGGCGGGTCGAGCACGCCCAATCGATCAAGTGTGGAAGAACCCGCTCCTCATAGAAATTCATGGCCTCACCCGCACGCTGTCAGGCAACTCAGTATAAACCGCAATTCGTCACAAGAGGCGGCTATCCGGCAGCCACAGCGCAACGAAATACGATATCATCCGACGCGTCACCACATACCTCTTCTCTCCTTCCTGAAGTGAATTCAATGACACGTTTTCTCGTTCGCCTTGCCGCCGTTATCGCAGGAATGGCGCCGCTCGTATGCCGGGCGGAATCGTCGGCTCTCACTCTGGATCTCACGGATCATTGGGTTGGAATCACCGCCCTCGTACTCTTTGTACTGGCCTACACGTTCGTCATCATCGAAGAGTTCACCCACCTCAGAAAATCCAAACCGGTGATGCTGGCGGCCGGAATAATCTGGGCAATCATCGCGTATCAATATGCGACGGAGTCCATACCGCATGCGTCTGAAGTCGCCGTGCGGCATTTCCTGACCGAGTTTGGCGAGCTGTTTCTGTTTTTGCTCACGGCGATGACCTACGTCAATTCCATGAGTGAGCGTCGGATCTTCGAAGCGCTGAGGAGTTGGCTGGTGCGCCGCCAGTTCAGCTACCAGAGACTGTTCTGGATCACCGGCATCCTCGCCTTTTTCCTCTCGCCAGTCATCGACAATCTCACGACTGCGCTCGTCATGTGTGCGGTACTGTTGGCGGTTGGCAAAGACAGCCCCAAATTCGTCAGCATTGGTTGCGTCAATATCGTTGTAGCTGCAAACGCAGGAGGCGCATTCAGCCCATTTGGTGATATCACGACGCTGATGGTCTGGCAGACGGGACTCGTGGATTTCCAGACCTTCTTCGCGCTGTTTGTCCCTGCGGCCGTCAATTACCTCGTGCCGGCCGTGGTCATGTCGCTGGCAATACCCAAGGAAAACCCGGCGGTTGATGGCGAAGTCATCACAATGAAACGCGGCGCCAGGCCGATCATGTTTCTGTTTGGCTGTACGATCACAACGGCGGTTGCCTTCCACAATTTTCTTCACCTGCCGCCTTTTCTGGGCATGATGACAGGCCTCGCCTACCTGCAGTTCTATGGTTACTATCTGCGGCGCACTCACGTTGTGACGCCTGACAATCAACAACATCATGGTCATGCGGGAGAGGTCACCGCGTTCGATGGGTTCAGAGAAATCGCGCGGGCCGAGTGGGATACCCTGCTCTTCTTCTTCGGCGTCATCATGTGCGTTGGCGGCCTCGGATTCATCGGCTACCTCGATCAGCTATCGCAATACGCCTACACCGAACTCGGAGCCACGATCGCCAATGTACTGGTCGGCATCGCGTCGGCGATCGTCGACAATATTCCGGTAATGGTCGCGGTCCTGCAGATGAATCCTGAAATGGATCTGGTGCAATGGTTGCTGGTTACGCTGACCGCGGGTGTCGGCGGCAGTCTGCTTTCCATAGGATCTGCAGCCGGCGTAGCGTTGATGGGTCAGGCACGCGGCCAATACACGTTCTTTTCTCACCTGAAATGGACGCCGGCCATTGCTGCGGGATTCGCACTGAGCATCTGGGTACACCTGATAATCAATGACAGCTACGTGGGCGTGCTGCCAGGATGATCTGCGCCCGGGAAGCCGTGACCTTATCGGCTTCCCGGGGATTGGCTGTGCTTTGCGGCCAGGGTGTAGACTCGTGCTTCTGCGTGGGGCCGTAGCTCAGCTGGGAGAGCGCCGCGTTCGCAATGCGGAGGTCGGGAGTTCGATCCTCCTCGGCTCCACCATACCGATCTAGCCAGCGGTGCCGGGCGCCAATCGTGCGGCCTCGCGATACGAGACCATTCGCTGTCGCTCTTCGTCCCACAGACAGCAACGGAAACAATCGTTAATATCGCGCAGTGACAATGACGTTGTGACGGGTGACTGAAGTTCCGGAATTGCCGCCATCACTTCCGGCAATCGATAGAACGGTATGCGGACATTCAGGTGGTGGATGTGGTGAAAACCGATGTTGCCGGTGAACCACTGCATGACTTTGTTGAGCCGCATGAAACTGGACGACTCCATCGCCGCTCTGTAGTACGTCCACGCCTCCTCGGACAAGATGTGCATCCGTTTGAAACTGTGCTGAGCAAAGAACAGATAACTGCCGAACGCAGAGGCTATGGTCATCGGCAGCAATAAGACAAAGAACGCGGCATTAAAGCCACCGAAATACCACAGGACCGCAATTATTGCGGCATGACCCAGCAGAGCGAGCAACGAATCCCAGTGTTTCGTCGGGTTTCTTAGCAGCGGCAACAAAGTGATGCTGACGACAAAAATCGTCAGATAGCCGGCCAGTATCGTGAGCGGATGTCTTTCGATGCGGTAACCGGTTCTTGCCGCCCGCGACGCGTCATGCCACATCCTGGTCGTCATGATCGGGAAAGCGCCGAAATTCGGTCCGGCGATCTGGCCGACGTGCCCGTGATGGTAGTTGTGGCTCTTCTTCCAGGAGCGCGGTGGCGTCAGTGCAATTGCCGCATAAACCCGGAACAGGAACCACGCAGGGCGTGATCGCGCCAGAATGGCACGATGCATGAAGTCGTGGTACATGATGAAGGCGCGTACCATCAACATCGCCGAGAGTATGGAAAACAGGAGCTGCAATGGCCACCAGGGTGCGAAGCCGGCGCCGGCAAGCGCTCCTGCCAGCATTGCAAAGGTCACTCCAACGTACCGCCAACTCACCGTCGCGGACTCTTCCGCGAACGGCACGGTCGCCCTGATCAGATCCTGGCCAATACGCAGTCCCGGACTCGACTCGGGAATATCTGCGCCGTGATTCAAAGTGCCCTCGTACATCCTTCTTTGTGGCAGGTAATACCGGTAACCCCGATTATATAACATCGGTATTCCTCCATACAGAGCGCCGGCGGGCCGGGTCCTGGCCAGGGCCGGCCTTCGGCACGTGCAAAAGAGGTATTGAAAGTCGTTTCCGAGTTTGATTAAAATCCGGTCGCTCGTGGTCACTCGACCGGCGAAACAGATAATTCCGATGTTAGAAACAAAAGGCCTGACAAAACGCTACGGCCGGCACAAGGTTGTTGACGACCTCAGCTTTCGTTGTGGCCCCGGGGAGGTGCTGGGCTTTCTCGGGCCAAACGGAGCCGGCAAATCCACCACCATGAAAATGGTCACAGGATTTGTTGCGCCCAGCAGCGGCAGCGCGTCGATCTGCGGCCACGACATCCAGACCGATACGCTCGCCGCGCAGCGTCGAATCGGGTACTTGCCCGAAGGCGCCCCGCTCTATGCCGAGATGACGCCGCAACAGTTTCTCGAATTCGTTGCGGACGTTCGTGGACTTTCCGGGGCCGGGCGCCGCAGTCGTCTGGACGAGGTTGTCGCTCTGCTGCACCTCGAACCCGTGCTCAATCAGTCTATCGACACACTGTCCAAGGGCTTCAAGCGCCGTGTGGGACTCGCGCAAGCAATCTTGCACGACCCCGATGTGCTCATTCTCGACGAACCCACCGACGGGCTGGATCCAAACCAAAAGCACGAAGTCCGGCAGCTCATCCGGTCAATGTCCGAGGAAAAACTCATCGTGATATCGACGCACATCCTCGAGGAAGTCGATGCCGTCTGCACGCGCGCAATCATCATTGCGGACGGACGAATACTCGTCGATGACACGCCCGACAATCTGGCCAAACAAGATGGCGGTGATCTTGATGCGGTATTTCGCCGAGTGACGCAGGGCAATGGCCATAAGGATCCGGAGGGCACATCATGAGCATGATCAACGCCCTGTTTCGGCGTGAATTGCAAAGTTACTTTGCGACTCCGGTCGCGTATGTCTTCATCGTAATCTTCCTGATGCTGATGGGAACGTTCACGTTCTACCTTGGCGGATTTTACGAGCGTGGCCAGGCTGATCTGCGCGCTTTTTTCAATTTCCATCCGTGGCTGTACCTGTTTCTCGTTCCCGCAATTGCGATGCGCCTGTGGGCAGAGGAGCGCAAGACCGGCACGGTCGAATTACTGATGACGCTGCCAGTAACGCCACTGCAGGCTGTACTCGGCAAGTACCTGGCTGCCTGGGCGTTTGCAGGCATTGCGCTGTTGCTGACGTTTCCGATCTGGATCACGGTCAATTATCTCGGCGATCCGGACAATGGCACGATTCTGGCTGCGTACATCGGCAGCTTCCTGATGGCTGGCGGCTTTCTGGCGATCGGGTCCTGTGTGTCCGCGTTTACGCGCAACCAGGTTATCGCGTTCGTAATCAGCGTCGTTGTGTGTTTCGGCTTTCTACTGTCAGGTTTCCCACTCGTGCTGGACATGTTCTCCGGATGGGCTCCGCAAGTCGTGGTGGATGGCATTGCATCCTTGAGCTTCCTGACCCATTTCGCCGACATTTCCCGAGGCGTCATCGACCTGCGCGACCTGACTTATTTCGCGCTCGTCATCGGCACGTTCCTGTATGCCAATACAATCGTGTTGCGCTGGAAACAGGCTGACTGAAGATGAGTACTCGATCTCAACAGCGTCTCGGCACATCGAGCTTGTTATTGCTCGCAGTTGCTTTCATTGCAGCCGTCATTATCTCGAATCAACTGTTCAAGGGTCTGCGCATCGACCTCACGGAAAACAATCTGTACACCTTGTCGGACGGCACGAGGCGCATACTTCGGGACATCAACGAGCCCATCAACCTCTATTACTACTATTCGGATCAGGCGACCGAGGGTGTCCCGTCGCTGCGTGACTACGCGAATCGGGTACGCGAGATGCTCGAGGAATTTGCCGACGCCAGTCGTGGCAAGCTTCGTTTGAGCGTTATCGATCCGCTGCCGTTCTCGGAGGAAGAAGACCGCGCCGCGCAATTCGGTTTGCAGGGCGTGCAACTCAGCGCGGTCCCCGACACCGTGTACATGGGTCTCGCAGGTACGAACAGTGTCGGCGATGAAGAGACCATTGCATTTTTCCAACCCGACAAGGAGTCGTTTCTCGAGTACGATCTTGCCAAGCTGGTAAGCACGCTGGCTAAGCCAGAGCGCAATATCATCGGCCTGGTGTCGGGCGTTTCGATGACAGGGCAGTTCGATCCACAGTCGCAACGCATGCAGCCCGCCTGGGTCGTCTATCAGCAGGCGGAGCAGCTGTTTGAAATCCGCGATCTCGGCACGTCATTCGACGAGGTGCCGGATGACATCGGCTTGCTGTGGATCGTGCAGCCGAGAAACCTCTCGAACGCGACGCAGTACGCCATTGATCAATTCATCATGCGCGGCGGCAAGGCATTGATCTTCGTGGATCCGGTTGCTGCAGTTGATCCGTCACCGACCGAGGGCATGCCCCAGGGCATGCCGCCAACGGGTCAGGCATCCGATCTCCCGCTGCTGTTTGACGGCTGGGGCATTGAGTTCGAACCGCAGGAGGTCGTCGCAGACGCACAGCTCGCGCTGCCGATCAACAGCGGCTTCAGTAATCGGCCGACCCGCCATTACGGCTACCTGGGCATCACCCCCGACTTGATGAGCCGTGAAGACATCATTACGGCGGAACTCGGCACAATTAACGCGGCCATGGCCGGACGATTGCGCCTGGTCGACGACAGTGCAGCGACCCTCGAGCCGCTGCTGACGTCGAGCCCCAAAGCGAACGTGATTCCGGCAACGCGATTTTCATTCTTGCCGGACCCGCGGTCTCTGCAGGATGGCTTCGTTGCCGGTGGCGAGCCGCTTGTCCTTGCTGCTCGTATCAGCGGTACCTTGCCGAGCGCATTCCCGAACGGCAAACCATCGACCGATATCGGTAATACAGACGATAGGAACGACGCTGAGACGGCCGGTCACCTGAGGGCGTCAGCGACGCCGGTCAACCTGATTGTCGTCGCCGACGTTGACGCCTTGAGCGACTCCATGTGGGTTCAGGTGCGGAGCTTCTTCGGTCAGCAAATCGCCAACTCATTTGCCAGTAACGGCGCCTTCGTCGTCAATGCGCTCGAAAATCTCGCCGGCAGCACGGACCTGATTGCCGTGCGCAGCCGTGGCAGCTTTTCGCGGCCGTTTAGCAAAGTCGAGGAACTGCGCGCCGGTGCCGAAGCACGCTTTCGTGAAACGGAGCAACGCTTACAACGGGAACTTGCCGAGACCGACCGCCGCCTGAGGGAGCTACAATCGTCTCGCGAAGATACCGGGAGCCTGTTACTCACCGCAGAACAACAGGCCGAAATCGATCGATTCGTCGATCAGCGCGCATCGATTCGCAAGGAATTGCGGGCCGTACAGCGTGGCCTTGACGAGGACATTGAAAACCTGGGAAGGTTTTTGAAGGCGATCAACATCGGACTCGTTCCCCTGCTGCTTACGCTGGCCACCTTGTTCGCAGTGTGGCGTCGACGCCGGGAGCAGCCATGAGCAGAAAGAACATTCAGATTCTGCTTGCGATCATTGTCGCGCTCGTTCTGACCATCTTCGTCGTCGAAACCACGGACGATACGAGCACTGTCGTGCAGGGCGAACGCCTGCTGCCCGAATTTGCGACACAGGCAAATGCGGCACAGCGCATTAGCATCATCCGGGCGGATGCCGATGCGCTGACGATAGACAAGCAATCGGGCCGCTGGGTGCTTGCCGCCCGCGACAACTACGCGGTGGATCTGGGTAAGTTGCGCGCGCTGATTATCGCATTGGCTGACGCAAGAATTGTCGAAGAAAAGACATCGAACCCGGAACTGTATGAAAAGCTGGGCGTTGACGATCCCGAGGACGGTGGCAGCGGTACCAAGGTACTGGTCGAGGGCGAGGACTATTCCTACGCAGTGATTCTCGGCAAGTCGGCGCAGGGAAAGCACCGCTACGCACGCTTGGCCGATCAGGAAACCAGCCACCTGATCGACACGAACCCGAACATCGCAACAGAAGCCGGTGATTGGCTCGTGGCGGATGTCATCGACCTCAAGTCGAGCCGCGTTCGAAAAGTCACGATTGCACACGAGGATGGCGAGCGCATAACGGTCGAAAAGACTTCGGAGGATTTGACCGATTTCGATGTGACCGATATTCCGGACGGACGCGAACTTAGTTACGCGACTGTCGGCAATGGCATCGCCGGCGCATTGAGCGCCCTCAAGTTCGATGATGTGCGTAAAGCGACCGACGGCACTCTCGCCGCAACAGTCGTCTTCGAAACCTGGGATGGCCTGCAGGTAACGGCCGAGGTCAGTACCGAGAATGACGAATCCTGGGTAGCATTCACTGCAACGGGCGAAGCCGGCGGTTCATCGGAATCAGACGAACCGGCGACCGGCATCAATGACCGCCTGTCCGGCTGGCAGTATCGGCTCCCTGACTACAAGAAGAACCTGTTAACCCGGCGCTGGGACGACATTCTGCAATCAGCGGACAGCGACTAGGCCTTAGCCGAAGATCTGCCAGGCTTTCACGTATCGAGACAGTGCTAAGATCCAGGCTGAACCCGACTCGGGCAGACTGAGGAACGCGCATGAAGATCGATCGCTTTCAGATGGAAAGAACGCAGTGCCTGTTCGAGAACGAGGTCCGCTTCAATCTTTCCGAAAGCGGCGTCTCTCCGTTGAGCCTCGGTGAGTTGGTGCCCGGGAAAAAGCAGCGCGACGAACTCGATAATTTACCGCTCGGCTACCCGCACTCGACTGGCCGCGAGAGCCTGCGCACAAACATCGCCCGCTTTTATGGCAACAGCGACTACAAAAGCGTACTGGTCGTAAACGGCGGATCCGAGGCCAACTACGTCACATTGTGGGGGCTCGTCGGCGCAGCGGACCGGGTCGCGTTCATGTTGCCAAACTACCTGCAGGGATGGGGACTGGCGCGCGCCTACGGGCGGCAGGCCGACGGCTACAAGCTGGTAATGAAACGCGATGCAGGCGGCCGCTGGAAATGGCAACTCGATGTCGCCAGCCTGCGCAAGGCAGTTACAAAAAAGACCAGGCTGATCGTCGTTACCAATCCGAATAATCCAACGGGCTATGTACTCTCCGAAGAAGAAATGCAGGTGATCATCGACGAGGCCCGCCGCGTCGGCGCGTGGATACTGTCCGACGAGATCTATCGCGGTGCTGAAGTTAACGGCCGGCTGTCACCGACATTCTTCGGCCGTTATGAAAAGGTCATCATCACCGGCGGACTGTCGAAAGCGTTTGCGCTGCCCGGGCTGCGCAGCGGCTGGATCGTCGCGCCGCCGAAGACGATCAGCCACCTCTGCCAGTACCATGACTACCTGACGCTGACGCCGTCTTACCTGTCCGATCACCTGGCTGATATCGTAATGCGGCCAAAGCGACGTGATGCGATCCTGCAACGGACCCGAACCATTATCCGCGGCAATCTGCCCGTTCTCGAAAAATGGCTGGCGAAACACGCCGATATTTTCGATTATGAGCGACCCACGGCCGGTGCGATCGCCACAATCAAATACCGGCTGCCCATTGCGTCGGAGACGTTGTTCAATCGATTGAGGCGCGAGCAGTCGGTGCTGATCACGCCCGGGGCGCATTTCGGCATAGGCCGCTACCTGCGCATAGGCTTCGGTTACGACATCGCGCACATTCAAAAAGGCCTGCGCAGAATTGATCCGTTGCTGACAGAACTGCGGGGCAGCTAGCTGAGCGCAGCCCGATACGCCAGGTTGGCGATCGCCGTGTCCTGCACGCCCGTTCCGGTAAGGTCACAGACGGTTATTTGCTGTTCCGACCGGCGACCGCTGCGCACCCCGGTCGTCAGCTCTCCCAGTTCAACGACATCGAGTCCGGCCGGCAGCTCATCGCCATCTGAGACGTGTTGTATCTCACCGTTCACGCGGCACTGTGCGAGCCGGTCGCAGACGAGCAAATCGGCATGGGTCAGGACGTCTGCCGCCAGTTCCTGCTTGCCGGGAAAATCGGCGCCCACTGCGGTTATATGCAAGCCTTCGTGCAGGGCTGCGGCGCTCACGAGCGGCCGATTGCTCGCTGTTGCTGTGATGACGACCTGGCTCTGCTGCACGACCTCGTCGGGCGAACCCGCCAGCGACACGTCCAACCCATGGTTGTTTGCCATCTCCGCCGCGTACGCACGCGCCTTGTCTTCCGAGCGGCCCCAGACAACGACTTTCCTGAACTTGCGCAGCAAGCCCAGGCACGCCACCTGGTAGCGGGCCTGTACACCCGTGCCGATGACGCCGACCGCGTCGACTCGAGTTGGCGCGAGGTACTTCGCGGCAACGGCGCCCGCAAGCCCGGTACGCAAGTCCGTCAGGTAACTGTTGTCGAATAGCACCGCCTCACAAAAACCGGTCTCGGCATCGAGCAGAACCATCATGGCGTTGCCTGAGGGAAGCCCGCGCGACGGGTTGTCGTAAAAGCCCGAGGCGATCTTGATGGCAATATAGGGCATGCCTTTCACGTAGGCGCTTTTGACATCGATATCGCCATTCCTGTCATCCGCCGAGATGTGCATGATCGGCGGCATGTTGACCTCGCCTCTCTGCAGGCAGCTGAACGCATTTTCCACCGCCGCCAGTGCCGCGTCATTGATGCCGACGACCTTTCGCAATTCGGTTTCGCTCAGTATTCTGGTACTCATACTTACCTCGGCACTACAAGATCCAGCGTCGACTTTAACCTCACGGAGCGCTTTACTCTATTCAGAGCACGATGACGGGCAGGAATCTACGTACAGACCACAATTTGAAGAGCCTGAGATACGGCGTAAACTAGGTCATCGGGGATTGTAAATTACGTTCGGTACGCTTGTTGGCAAGGGGAGAATCATGATGAGGCGAGCCATCATTGAATCTTTGACCTACCCAAGGATGATGATGATTTCGCAGATGGACAGCGAAGACTGCCCCTTGCGGATGTATTTTGACCCGACCCACCCCGAGTGTCGCTGCTGCGAACAGTCCCAGGAATGTCGCTGGTTGAATAGCCACGACGAGTTCTCTGTGTTGGCCGAACAACCGATTCGACATCTGCATCAGGCCGTTCTGTTTTGTATAGACTATGTGGAATCTCAGTCGTCCCTGAGAAAGCACAACTTCCGCCGCTGCCCGTGCGAGTCCTGTGTCTGGCTTCGCGACGCCCGCTATCTGTCGCGGCAGATCGAGCAAGAAGCAGCACTCAGCGCAACCTGACAGAACGGTTGCGGGCTGTTCGCGGTGACTACGTGAACTCCCCTATTTAAAAATCTCCTTGCCACTCCAATGCAAGTTGCGTGCGCCAGTGCTTCCCGGCACGAGGCACTTCGACGAGGAGACAGTTATGCGGAACGTTTCGGAGTTGATTGGGCAAATTCGCAGCGACCGGCGAGCTCTGGAAGTCGATGTCGCAAAGACGATTGCGGACTGGCTGGTGGAGTACAAGTTCAGCTCACTCCGGCAGCTGGCCCTGCAGATGATCGACTGCATGCTGGATCTTCGGGAGTGGGCCTGGGACCACGGCAATATGTATGTCTACGAGGAAGCCGAATTCCTCAAAGACGAGACGTCTTATGCGATGTGGCCAATTTGCGCCACCCGGGCCGGTTGGAAAGGACTCGCAGACGTAAGAACCTGCCTGCAAAGGGGATTCATCGGCAAACAGGACTTTTTGATTGTCTGCGCCGACGTCGTACGGCTATTCGGCGAATTTTCCGAGCAACCGCAGATTCGGGGATGCCTCAACATGATCGATCCGCATTGGCACCACATGGCCACGAAGAGCCGTTTCCGGCCGCAGCCGGTGTTCGCAGTTCCCAGCAAGCCGGAGAATATCAATATCGGTTGGGGACATCGTGACCGATGGGACGTACCCAAAAAACTTCAGATCGATCCCAGGGACGTACCGCAGGTCAATGCGCCGTTCATCGATATCCCGAGAGTCAGCGTGCCACTGCGCGGCGTAGAGAAATTCAGGTTCGAGGACCACAGCGTGATCCGCGACATCGACTGGACGTTCGGCCTGCAGATCGAAGGCGGCGACGTCTCGGGCACGACCAGCGACACGATTGCCGCGCTGCAGTGGTCCGGCGCCACGACCGGGCACGGCAATGATCCGTTTCTCCACCTGCTCGCCATTGCGACGATGGTGCCGCAGGGGCATCACACCATCGTCGAAACCGCATGGCCGCTGACGCGATCCAACAAGATAACTAACATGAATTACAGGATCGGATTCTATGACACCCTGGCGCCTGGTGAAGGAGCGCTGAAAAATGCACTGGCGCACTGGAATGCTGACAACCGCAACAAACATGTTCTCGTGTGCAATGCGCTTCGCAAGAGCGGACCGAACGAGACGATCGCGCTGCACTTCGATCAGCCCGATGAAGTCAGCGTCTACCGTGATCTCGCGGAGATCCGCAGCGCCTACAGTTTCTGCGTGGGCGGCCAGCCGCGACTCGATACTCTGGCGAACTACGTCAAGGCCAAGACCCGGGCCCGGTCCTTTGCCGGGACGCAGATCGTCGACAGGATGTTCAGCCGGTTTCACACAGCGGCGTAGTCTCGAATCGACCCTGCGGACAGGCGCCTCCTGGCCGTAGTGGTAACTCCGAATTGTGAGCACCAGCCTGGATTCCTATACTTCCGGGCTGCCGTTGATGACGGACAGACACACACCAACAAACAAAAACATCGGAGCAGAGCAATGCGACCACAAGGCGTGCGCAAATCAGGGACTTTAATTGACGTTCACCACATGCTCGGGATACTGCTCATTGGACTTTCCGTGACAGTGTCGGCGGCACATACGCCGCCGCCATCGAGCGTCACGGTCGCCGGCAGCCTGCAGGAAGAGCTTGGCTGCCCGGGCGACTGGCAACCGGAATGCGCCGCAACCCATCTGGGCTTCGACAGCAGCGACAACGTCTGGCAGGGAATCTTCAATGTCCCGGCGGGCGACTGGGAATACAAAGCTCCCCTCAATGACACCTGGGACGAGAACTATGGCCAGAATGCACAGGCGAACGGGGCAAATATTCCCCTGAGTCTGGGTACGGCGACAGACGTCAAGTTCTACTACGATCACGGGACCCACTGGATCACCGACAACGTCAATTCCGTTATCGCGACCGCTCCGGGCGATTTCCAGAGTGAGCTGGGCTGTCCCGGCGACTGGCAGCCGGACTGCCTGCGCTCCTGGCTGCAGGATACCGACGGCGACGGCGTCTTCACCTTCACGGCCGTCCTGCCCGCAGGCGATTATGAAGCCAAGGTCGCCATCAACGAGAGTTGGACCGAGAACTACGGGCAGGGTGGCGCGCCGGGCGGAGCCAACATTCCGTTCAACGTGCCCGCACCGTTTGCCGAGATGCTGTTCTCGTTCGATTACGCGAGCCGGATCCTGACGATCAGCCCGGCGCCGCCGCCGGCGCAGCCTGCGGCAGTCACAATAGCCGGTAGTCTGCAGAGCGAACTCGGCTGCCCGGGTGACTGGCAGCCGGATTGTGCGGTCACACACCTGGCGTTCGACCCGGAAGACACGGTCTGGCAGGGTGTGTTCCCTGTCCCGGCCGGCAACTGGGAATACAAGGCCCCGCTCAACGACACGTGGGACGAGAATTACGGGCAAAACGCGACGCGGGACGGGCCGAATATCCCGTTGAGCCTCCCCGCGCCTGCCGACGTCAAGTTCTACTACGATCACGGGACCCACTGGATCACCGACAACGTCAATTCCGTCATCGTGACGGCGCCCGGTAGTTTCCAGGACGAACTCGGCTGTCCCGGCGACTGGCAACCGGACTGCCTGCGCTCCTGGCTGCAGGACACCGATGGCGATGGCATCTATGTATTTTCCGCCGATCTGCCGGCCGGCGACTATGAGGCAAAAGCGGCGCTTAACGAGAGCTGGGACATCAACTACGGCGAAGGTGGCGTGCAGAATGGGCCCAACATCCCGTTCAGCGTCACGGAAGCGGTCGACGAAGTGTTCTTTACCTTCGATTCCGTCACCAACATCCTGACGATCGGCACCGGTCCAGGCGGGCCGAAAGGCAATCTCGGCCAGGCAAAAGCGCATTGGCTTGCCGCGGACATCATCGCGTGGGACGCCGGATCCGAGGCTGACACGTTCCGCCTCTACCACGCGGCCAACGGCGGTTTGGGGCTGGACCAGGACGGAGTGAGCGGCGCGGACGGTGCTCTCGAGCTCAGCTACGATCCGTCAGGCCTGCCCGCGAACATCCTCGACAGGTTCCCGCACCTGGCCGGCTTGCAGGCACTGAGACTCGCCCCTGCGGACCTGGCCGCTGTGCCGGCGATACTGAAAGGACAGGTCGCGTTGTCAGTTGTCGATGCCGATGGCAACCCGGTGGATGCGACGAGCCTGCAGATCCCCGGTGTGCTGGACGATTTGTACACCTATGACGGCGACCTCGGACCCGAGTTCTACGGCGGTGAGCCGACGCTCGCGCTGTGGGCGCCGACGGCCAGGAGCGTCAGCCTGCTGCTGTTTGAGGATGCGAATCAGGCAACGAGTCCCGCTCCCTACGCGATGACGCTGGACCCGGCCACGGGCGTGTGGCACATCGCCGGAACGGCCGACTGGACCGGCAAGTTCTATCTCTACGACGTCGAGGTCTACGTGCCTTCGACGGGACAGGTCGAGCACAACCTCGTGACCGACCCTTACTCACTGGGCCTCTCCACGAACAGCGCCCGCAGTCACCTCGTGAACCTTGATGCGGCAGGTCTCAAACCTGCCGGATGGGAAGGGCTGGCGAAACCTCCGCTTGCGGCGCCCGAAGACATTGTCATTTACGAGCTGCACGTCAGGGACTTCTCGATATTTGATGAATCGGTGCCCGAGTCCTATCGGGGCACCTACAAGGCCTTTGCAAGCGAGGGTGCGAACGGCAGCAATCATCTGGCGACGCTCGCTGCTGCCGGCCTGACGCACGTGCATCTGCTGCCGGTGTTCGATATCGCGAGCATCGACGAGGACACGGCAGCCCGGCAGGAACCGGACCCGGATGTGCTGGCAATGTACCCGCCCGATTCCGATCAGCAGCAGGCCGCAGTCAGCGCAACGGCCAACCTCGATGGGTTTAACTGGGGCTACGATCCCTGGCATTACACGACACCCGAGGGCAGCTACTCGACCGACCCGGACGGCGCAGCGCGCATCGTCGAATTCCGCGAGATGGTGCAGGCACTCAACCAGGACGGCTTGCGGGTGGTCATGGACGTCGTCTACAACCACACCAACGCGTCGGGCCAGAACGCGAAGTCGGTGCTCGACCGGATCGTTCCCGGGTACTACCACCGCCTGAGCGCCACCGGCGCGATCGAGCGCAGCACGTGCTGCGAGAACACGGCGAGCGAACACGCCATGATGGAAAAACTCATGGTCGACTCGCTCGTCACCTGGGCGCGTGACTACAAGATCGATGGCTTCCGCTTCGACCTCATGGGCCACCATTCGAAGGCGAACATGCTCAAGGTCCGGGCTGCGCTCGATGCACTGACGCCAGAGGACGATGGCGTCGACGGCGCGTCGATTTACCTGTACGGCGAAGGCTGGAACTTCGGCGAAGTCGCGAATAACGCACGCTTCGAACAGGCCACACAGCGCAACATGGCGGGAACAGGCATCGGCTCGTTCAGCGACCGACTGCGCGATGGCGTGCGTGGTGGCAACCCGTTCAGCGATGTTCGCGAACAGGGCTTCATCAATGGGCTGCACTACGACTGGAACGGTTACCCGCAGGGCGATCAGTTCGGCGAGCTGTTACATATCTCGGACTGGATTCGCGTCGGGCTGGCGGGTGGCCTGTCGGACTACGAGTTCGTGGACGCCAACGGCAACCTGGTGCGTGCAGACCAGGTCGACTACTTCGGCCAGCAGGCCGGCTACACCATGGACCCGCAGGAGCACATCACTTACGCCGCGGCACACGACAATGAGACGCTGTTCGATGCGACGCAGCTCAAAGCTCCGCAGGCCACGACGATGGCGGACCGGCTACGCATCCAGAACCTCGGTAACAGCATCGTGATGCTGGGCCACGGCATTCCGTTCTTCCACGCCGGCCAGGACATCCTGCGTTCGAAATCGATGGACCGTGACAGCTTCAACTCCGGAGACTGGTTCAACGCTATCGACTGGAGCTTCATGAGCACCAACTGGGGCAAAGGTCTGCCGGTGGCGGACAAGAACCAGGACAACTGGCCCATCATGCAGCCGTTGCTGGCAGACCCCGCGCTCGCACCGGCCGCGTCTGACGTGGCTCACTCTGCCGACCTGTTCGCGGAGCTGCTGCGGCTGCGCAAGAGCTCGAAACTGTTCCGGCTCGAGTACGCGGATCAGATCAGGGATCGCGTGGCATTCCACAACACCGGGCCAATGCAGATCCCGGGACTGATCGTCATGAGTATCTCGGACGACGCCGGCGACATCGATCTCACGAACGAACTGATCGTGGTGCTGTTCAATGCCCGCAACGACGCGGTGAGCTTCGGCTTCCCCGCGAGCGGACGCGAATTCCTGTTGCATCCGCTGCTGGCAGAGTCCGTCGATGCGGTCGTGCGGACCGCGAGCTACGACATCGGCACTCAGGCCTTCGCCGTGCCGGCGCGCACGACCGCGGTGTTCATGGTCCGGCGCCCGATCGGCGAGCAGCTCGATGTGTTGATCGACGAGGTTGATCAGCTGTTTGCCGATGGGGTGCTCAACGGTGGTCAAGCCAATTCGCTGAAGGCCAAGCTTCACGCCGCGCAAAAGAGTGCGGCGAACGGGCGCTTCACGCCCGCGGCGAATCAGATCAATGCCTTTATCAACGAAGTCGAGGCAATGATGGCCGCCGGGCTGCTCTCGGCAGAAGAAGGCGCGTTGCTCATCGCGATCGCCGAGGAAATCCTGTTGTCGGTCGGCTGACGGCGCTGCAGCGCGGGCAACCCGCGCAGGACTGGAAGGGCTCCCCAGAGGAGCCCTTTCATTTTTTGCGCCTCGATACTCAACCCGTGCGCGGTCGGTTTAGTTTCGGCATTCCGCTATTCAACCGGATTCGGCTTAGGCGTAATTTGGTGGCAGCGCTTCGCTGCCACTTTGGAATCATCATGAGCCAGGTTACCTTGAGAATAAATGGTCAGGCCCACACGGTCGACGTGCCGTCGGACATGCCGCTGCTGTGGGCGCTGAGAGACCTGTTGAATATGACGGGTACGAAATACAGTTGCGGCATCGGCACCTGCGGCACTTGCACGGTATTGGTCGATGGCGTTCCCATGCGTTCCTGCGTCATGCCCGCGATCAGCATGGCCGGTGTTGAGATCACCACGATTGAGGGCCTCGATCCGCAGGGCAATCATCCGGTTCAAAAAGCCTGGAATGACGAGGACGTACCGCAATGCGGCTACTGCCAGGGAGGACAGATCCTCACCGCCAGCGCCCTGCTCGAGCGAAACCCGAATCCTGATGATCAGGATATCGACGCAGCCATGTCCGGTGTCCTGTGTCGTTGCGGAACCTATTCCAGGATCCGCAAAGCCATCAGGCGCGCCGCGAAATATGCGGCTGAGCAAGGAGGCGCGGCATGAAACAGCACGCAGAACAAATGCGCATGGATCGACGGGATTTTCTGAAGGTCTCGATCCTGGCCTCCGGTGCACTGCTGATTGGCGTTGGACGCAAAGGCTCGCCACAGGCCGGCGGCGTGGAGAACGATGTCTGGAAACCCAATCTGTACGTTCGCATCGAAACCGATGGAACGATCACCATCGTAAGCAAGAACCCGGAAGCCGGCCAAGGTGTGAAAACCGCGTTCCCGATGGTGGTCGCAGAGTGCCTGGGTGTCGACTGGCAAAACGTAACCGTCGAGCAGGCAGCCCTGGACGATCGTTATGGCCGGCAGGCTGTAGGTGGCAGCCGCGGGACGCCCGATGGCTGGGATGACCTTCGCATAGCGGGAACGGGCGCACGCTATCTGTTGACAGCGGCCGCCGCCAGCGAGTGGGGTGTGCCCATGGAAGAGTGCACGGCCGGGAAAGGTGTGGTGATTCACGAAGCGTCCGGCAAGACCAGGCGCTATGAGAGCCTGCTGGAGATCGCGGCTGCCTTGCCGGTTCCGGATGTATCGGAACTCAAGCTCAAAAGCCGTCCTGCTGAATTCGAACTGCTGGGGACGTTCGTTCCCGGCGTGGATAATCCGAAGATTGTCACGGGGCAGCCCTTGTTCGGCTGCGATACCCGCCTGCCCGGCATGCTGTACGCGATTTACGAAAAGTGTCCGGGCTACGGCGGCAGGGTTCGCAAGGCGAATGTCGATCAGGTTCGCAAGTTACCCGGCGTGACGCACGCGTTCGTTGTCGACGGAGGCAGCGACCTGACGGGTCTTCTGCCCGGCGTGGCCATCGTCGCGAAAACCTGGTGGGCAGCGCAATCCGCCCGCAAACATCTGCGGGTCGACTGGGACACCAGTCACGCCGATGCAACCGCGGACTACGATCGACAGGCGCGAGCCCTGAGAGACGCAGCGGGAGAGACCCTGCGAACGGATGGCGATGTGGCAGGTGCTCTCGATGCGGCGTCGACAGTGGTCGAAGCGAGCTACTACTATCCCTTCGTTTCACACGCGAACATGGAGCCGCAGAACTGCACTGCCCTGTATCACGACTCGGGGCGGCTCGAGCTCTGGGCGCCGACGCAAAACCCGAAAGGCGGCAGGCAGCTGATAGCTGAAACCATGGGTATCGCCGAGGACGACATTCATGTGAATCTGACTCGCATCGGCGGCGGCTTTGGTCGCCGCCTGAGACACGATTTTATGGTCGAAGCCGCGTGGATCGCCCGTGAAACACGGCGGCCGGTGCAACTGCAGTGGTCGCGCGAAGATGACATGCGCCACGACTTTTACCGTCCTGCTGCCTGGCATCATTTCAAGGCAGGCGTCGACAGGAACGGCAAGATGATCGCCTTTGATCATCACTTCGTAACCTTTGCCAGAAACGGCGAGACGGTATCCGGAGCCGGCCTGTCGCCCGACCACTACCCGGCGGGCCTGGTCCCGAATTTCCGCCTGCGGCAGTCGCTCATAGAAACCAACGTGCCGACGGGCCCATGGCGCTCGCCGGGCCACTCGGCGTATTGCTGGGCTTACCAGAGTTTCTTCGATGAAGTCGCATTGGCCGCGGAGACCGACCCACTGGAGTTCCGCCTTGAACTCCTCGCGAAATCCTACGGGAAACCGCCTCTGGATCTGGCGCGAACCAGCGCCACGCTCGCACTGGCTGCTGAAAAGGCCGGCTGGGGACGCCGTGCGCTGGGGCCGAATCGCGGCATGGGCATGGGCTTTCATTTCGATCACGGTGGCTTCGTTTCGCACGTGGCGGAAGTCGTCGCCGATGGTTCGAATATCAGGGTCGAAAAAGTGTACTCCGCCGCCGATGTGGGTCCGATCATCAATCTGAGCGGCGCCAGGAACCAGGTTGAAGGCGCGGTGACAGACGCGCTCAGCACCGCTCAGTTGGAGATAACTTTCGAGAATGGTGCCGCTGCACAGAGCAATTTCAACGATTACGATTTGTTGCGCATCAACCAGGCGCCTGCAATCGAATGCCATTTCATTCAGAGTGATAATTCCCCGACAGGTCTAGGCGAACCACCCTTCGCGGCGGCAACGCCCGCGATAGCCAACGCGATTTTTGCCGCCACCGGTACGCGGATACGAGAATTGCCCTTCAGCCGCTCGGGCATCTCAATCTGAAGCAGTGACAATCGCGAACGCGTTGAGCCTCGGAGTTCTGGCAGATACAGCCCGCGTTACTCGAGTCTTGAGAACACCGATGCGCTGCTCCTGATTATCGACGGCTTGCTGGATCGGCAGAACGGATTTGTCTTCGGCACTAACGCCGCCGGAATCGAATACAACGGTCAGGTTATCAGTGAGGCAACGGGCGGCGGAACCAAGTTATAATTCGTGATCATCCTATTCGATGGCGCACAAGCTGCGCGCGCAGAATGAAAACAAGAATCCGCGACATTCTTTCCAGCCAGAATCAGAGTCGGCATAGCAATCGAAGTGCGGAGCTAACGAGAATAGCAACATGCTTACAGGACGGAGGACCAATCGTCGTCTGGCTGCATGGGCCGATGGGCTCGGGAAAAACGGAACTCCTATCTGCCTTCGCCAAAAAAGCAAAGGACGATGGAGCAACAATTTTTGGAATCGATTGCCGCACCGTCGAGCCAACAATCTCGGGCTTACTGGATGCGCTGGGAGAGCTGCTGCGGATAAGTCTGAAAGACCTTGACGACGCGGCAACGACACTTTCCGGATCCGGTGTCCCGACGGTCATCATGTTCGACAATTACGAGGTCTTCAGGCTTGCAGATTCGTGGCTACGTCGAGAGTTCATTCCCGCCCTATCCGCATCGGCGCGAATTGTATTGGTGAGCCGAGAGCCCCCGGCCGCCGGATGGATCAGCTCAACGGAATGGCGTGACTATTTCCTGACCGTGTCGCTCGAGGCTCATGACGAATTAAGCGCTGAAGAACTGACACGGCGCTATCGGGCCGAAGTGCCGGAACCCGAAATCCGACAGGCGATTGACGCTGTCTCCGTCGTAAGGCGAATCACACGACCGATGCTGGCTTCACTTTGCCCACAAATACCGGATGTCGAGCTATTCGAAAAACTGGCAGGTCTTTCATTTGTGGAAACCCGGCGGGATGGTCTCGCTATCCAGGATTCTCTTCGAAAGGTGATCGGCAGCCGCCTGCAGGCCGCTGACGTCAAGCAGTACAGACATTATCAGCAGGAGGCGTGGAAGCTGCTTCGCCAGCAGCTCAGAGAATCGGCTCATGCCGATCTCTGGCGATGCACGGCCGACATCATCTACCTCATTGAGAACCCAGTGATTCGCGAGGCGTTTTTTCCAAGTCAATCAGCACATTTCTCGGTCGAGCCCGCGATGCCTGAAAACAAACAAGCTGTGATGGATACCATCGAGCGTCACGAACCGCCCGGGGCGATCAAGGCGCTGGAACTCTGGTGGCAGTACCTGCCCTCTGCGTTTCATGTGATTAAGGACGCCACAGGCACTATTGCCGGTTTCTATTGTATGGCAAAACCCGACGAGCTCGGCGATAGCTGGTTGCAATCCGACCCGATTGCACGGAATTGGCAACACCACCTGAATCTCAGAGGCAGATCAGCACGGGCTCCTTCGCTATTTCTCCGGCGCTGGCTGAGCCGCGACGATGGTGAATCACCCTCGGCCGTGCAGGCCGCGGCCTGGGTCGATATCAAGCGAACCTACCTGGAGCTCCGTCCGCAGCTCAGGCGTGTCTACCTGACGCTGCGGGACATTGGCCCCTATGGCCCCGCTGCGACAGAACTCGGCTTCACTGTACTTGAGGACTGTACAGTCAGCTTGACCGGCGCTTCTTATCATACTGCGATGCTGGACTTCGGCCCCGGTTCGGTGGACGGCTGGATTTGCAGGTTACTTGCAGCCGAGCTGGGCATTGCGGAGGGTCAGTTGCTTGACACTGCATCCCGCGAACTGGTGCTGAATGGCAGCCGAATACCTTTGACGCCATTGGAATTTAGTCTCGTGTCGATGCTCGAAAGCCGCGCCGGTGCAGCCGTTTCACGATCCGACCTATTACAGCAGGTCTGGGGGCACGACTACGAAGGAGGTAGTAATGTCGTGGATGCGGTTGTTCGCGGACTGCGAAAGAAGTGCGGAGACAATGCCCGTGTCTTTGAGACTGTGCGGGGGGTCGGCTACCGACTACGGATCTGAAAGAGCCACTGCCTGTAGCAAATTCTCATCGAAATCTCATGAAAGTAGCGGCCGAACGTCATAGAGTTGAGGCTGAAATTGTTGAGGAGATCTCGCATGTACAAGAAAATTGCAAAAACACTGGCCATTTGCTTTCTGACCGTCGCTTCAATGGCGTTTACAATTAGCCCGACCGCGTTTGCGGACGCACCTGCCGGTCAGACTACTACCCTCTATGAGCGCCTTGGCGGCTGGGACGGCATCAACCAGGTCGTTCGGGACACGATTGCCAGGCATCACGACAATCCAGCGATCTCGCATTTTTTCGAAAATGTTGACGATGAACAACTGGCCGCCCACGTGACGGCATTCTTCGCTGCAGGAACGGGAGGCCCTTCGAAATACGAAGGACGCGACATGACATCGGCGCATGCAGGTATGAAGATGTCAGACGCGGACTTTGACAGCGCCGTCGCCGATGTTCTAAGTGCCGTTGACCAGAACGGGGTTGGTGCCGTTGAAAAATCCGAGGTTGCTGCCATTCTGGAATCGCTCAGACCAGCTGTTATGGGAACCGCAGGTACGTGAGCTAAAAGCACACCTCAGATCCCGTTAGAATATAGGGACCCGAAAGGGTCCCTTGTCTTTTTTGGCGCGCCCGGAGAGATTGATTCGGTCGCTTCGCTCCCTCACCCTGCGGGCGCACTCACTACGTTCGTGCGTCTGTCGGCCGACGCCGTCGGCCTCGGTTCGAACTCTGGAGTTCGAATGTTATCCGGAGCTGAAAAAGAAAAAGGGCCCCCGATGGGGACCCTTTTGTGAAATCTCAACAGATACGTGACACGTTCAGCTCTTTACTCTAGATCCTTTTGAGGGAGAGCGGCATGACAAAAGCAGAACAAGCAAGGCTCGTGGCCTGACTCGGCTCTCGGTCTGGTGGTTGCGCTTAGGCATCAGCCTGCAGCGCATCAAGCCAGGCCATCCGCAACAAAACGGCCGCCACGAACGTATGCACCTGACCCTCAAACAGGAGGCCACCAAGCCGGCCGCCTTCAACTTCCTGCAGCAGCAGGAGCGCTTCAATGACTTCATCAGGGTTTACAATAACGAGCGACCCCACCAGGCGCTCGATGGCGCCTACCCCGGTGAACTGTATACACCGTCAGCCCGCATCTACGAGCCGCCGCGACCGCCGGATTAACCGTTCCACGATCGCGCCATCCGCGTCACCAGCTGCGGTCGCATCTGCATTGGCCGCCGCAAAATCAATCTCTCGACCGCGTTCGCAGGCCAGACCGTGGGCGTCAAAGAGGTCGAAGACCAGATCTGGCTGGTGAGCTTCATGGACTATGATCTGGGATACTTCGATAATGAAAGGGGCCGGGTGGAACCCGGCCCCAATCCGTTCACACCGGACAAAGTGTTAACCATGTGTCCGGAACAAGGTGTAAACCATGTGACCGGAATACACCTTGGCTTAAATGGCGCGCCCGGAGAGATTCGAACTCCCGACCGCCTGGTTCGTAGCCAGGTACTCTATCCAGCTGAGCTACGGGCGCGTTGTCTGTTGCTTTGTACGAAGACGCTTGCCGTCTTAATGGTGACAGCGCTTGGCACTGCCTGCGGGTCGGTCATATTACTGGTCGCAGCACCGCACGTAAAGGTGCGACGTTTGAATTCCAACGAGCCTTTCAAGCATACTGCCGCGTCGTTTCCAGTTGCCTGACCATGATAATCCTCCCCGGCCTGTTTCTTACGCTCACCATAGCGCTCGCGGTCAGTTTCATCAGTGCCAATCTGGGCGGGCCGGCCATGCTCTATGCCCTTCTCTTCGGCATGATTTTCCACTTCCTCACCGAAAACGAGCGCCTGCGACCCGGAATTCGTGCTTCCAGCCGTCATGTCCTGCGCGTGGGTGTGGCGTTGCTTGGCGCACGAATCACGGCGACGGAGGTATACGCACTCGGTTGGCCCGTCGTTGGCTTGATCGTGGCCGCGGTCGCCGCCACGATCGGCCTGGGCTGGCTGCTTGGGCGACTCTGCGGGCTGGGCAATAATCACTCGGTGCTATCGGCGTCAGCCGTGGCAATCTGCGGTGCCTCGGCCGCGCTCGCCGTATCCTCGGTGTTGCCGTCGCACAAGGATCACGAGCGCAACACGTCCTTGACGGTCGTGGGCGTAACGGCGCTCAGCACGGCCGCAATGGTCCTGTATCCGCTGCTGGTAAAGTCTCTGGGCATGGACGACAGCACCGGCGGGGTGTTTCTTGGTGCGACGATTCACGACGTTGCGCAGGTCGTTGGCGCCGGCTACATCATCTCGCAGGATGCGGGCGACACGTCAACGCTGGTCAAACTCATGCGCGTCGCTTGCCTGGTGCCCGTTATCGTCTCGATTTCGCTGGTCTCCCGATCTCGGCGACAGCCCGGTCCGAAAACGGAGCCGCTGTTACCCTGGTTCCTGATCGTATTCGTCGCGTTGGTCGTGATTAACAGTCTCGGCTGGATACCGGTGCCGGTGCGCGACGTATTGAGTCCAACGTCGTCGTGGTGTTTGCTGGTAGGTGTAGCCGCGCTGGGCGTGCAAACGTCGCTGAAGTCGGTCGTGGAAGTTGGCCCCGCGCCGATTGGCGCGATGGTGCTGCAGTCGATTTTTATTGCCGGATTCGTACTGGGCGGCTTGCACTTAATGCAGTAGGAGTGGCGGAGAGAGAGGGATTCGAACCCTCGAAGGGCTTTTAACCCTTACTCCCTTAGCAGGGGAGCGCTTTCGACCACTCAGCCATCTCTCCGTTCGTTCAAGTTCTACTCAAGTTCATGCATCGCGAGAGGGATGGATTCGTCGCTGCGCTCCTCACCGCTTCGCGGCGCACTTCGTGCGTCTGTCGGCGCTACGCGCCTCGGTGCGAACCCTCGAAGGGCTTTTAACCCTTACTCCCTTGAGCCAAGGGAGCGCTTTCGACCACTCAGCCATCTCTCCGTTCGTTCAAGTTCTACTCAAGTTCATGCACCGCGAGAGGGATGGATTCGTCGCTGCGCTCCTCGCCGCTTCGCGGCGCACTTCGTGCGTCTGTCGGCGCTCTGCGCCTCGGTGCGAACCCTCGAAGGGCTCTTAACCCTTACTCCCTTGAGCCAAGAGAGCGTTTCGACCACTCAGCCATCTCTCCGGATCGCGGCTAGCACCGTGCCTGCCGGTTTTCCCGTGACCGCCGCCTGCGGGCGTTGGCGCGGCCGACATGTTACTCACAGCAAAACTCGAGGTAAAGCCCGATATCAAGCTGCCATTGCGGCGGCGATCCTGCAAAGTGTCCGGACGACATTCAGTCGCTCGAACTGCCCTCTTTCACCTCTCCCGAGGCTTTTTCGCTCTGAATTCGCTCGTAGATCTCTTCGCGGTGCACAGCGACGTCCTTCGGGGCGTTGATCCCGATGCGTACCTGATTCCCTTTGACCCCCAAGACGGTGATCGTAATATCGCTCCCGATCATGACCGTCTCACCAGCGCGTCGCGTCAGAATAAGCATGATTTCCTGCTCCTGCCTTTTATCGGGGCTCCGCCCCCTTTCTTGTTACGCGTCGTACCTCCGTAAACCGCTGTAATACTAGTCGATTTTGGGCCCGGATGCCCATAAGAAGTTGCTTTTCGTCATCACCCCGTTCTCGGAATGTGGAGCATCTGCTCAACTCAGATGGGCCGCAACCCAGCCGGGCACCGAACGGAGCGCCTTGTCGAGCGCCTCCGGGTTGTTGCCACCCGCCTGGGCAAAGTCGGGACGGCCGCCACCCTTGCCACCGACCTGCTCGGCAACGGGCTTGATCAGGTCGCCAGCTTTGACCCGGTCGGTGTTGTTCTTCGTTACTCCGGCCGCCAGGCGCACGACGCCGTCGTCAACTGAGCCGAGCACGACGACAGCACTTTGCAGCTTGTCCTTGTAGCGATCGACGGCATCCCTGAGCGTCTTGGCATCTGCGCCGTCGATGCGGGTCGCCAATACCTTTATGCCGTCGATCTCCTGCACGTCGTCGACTCGATCAGCGGATGAACCGGTTACGAGCGCCTGCCTGGCGGCTGCGAGTTCTCTTTCGAGGTCCTTGTTGCGCTTCAGGAGTTGCTCGACTTTTGCCGTGGCCTTGTCAGGCGGACTGCGTAACAGAGCAGCAACAGATTCGAGCGAGCGTTGTTGACCATCCAGCCACTCGAGCGCCCCCTTACCCGTCATGGCCTCAATCCGGCGCACGCCAGAAGCAACGCCGCTTTCTGACGTGATTTTGAAGACGCCAATATCGCCCGTGCGCCCGACGTGGGTGCCGCCGCAGAGCTCCACCGAGAAATCGCCGAAGTTTAGTACGCGCACCTTGTCGCCGTATTTCTCGCCA
>Ga0224512_10000950_pt1 | contig 29194 bp, 27 predicted proteins | sample SF_May12_sed_USG_4_FD_169103 | JGI IMG/M metagenome (GOLD analysis project Ga0224512, IMG submission 169103) | Sediment microbial communities from San Francisco Bay, California, United States - SF_May12_sed_USGS_13 | ecosystem: Environmental > Aquatic > Marine > Sediment | place: USA... | reverse complement strand
TGTCGGTCAGTGGCGGTCCGGTCCAGTTGCCGCCCGACGGGTCCGGGTTCAGGTTGCAGCCGACGAAACCCAGTGTATTGACGCAGCGCCGGAGCTCGTCGATGCTGTTGTCGATGGGCACACCGACAGACTGCGGCAGCTGACATACGCCAATGAAATTATCAGGGAACAGCTGCGTAACACGATGAATCATATCGTTGTTGATGCGCGTCCACTGCTTCGACACGGCTTCGTCGCCAATATGGTGTGCCATCGCCGAGGCCTTCGGCGAGAAAATCGTCATGTCGGCGCCGCGCTCCCTGAGCGCCTTGAGCTGATTGTTTTCGATCGTTTCACGAATCTGATCGTCACTGATATTCCGCAGCTGCGGCAGTGGCGTGCTCGAATCCTCGAAATGAGCTATTTGCGCATCGCGGTAGTGCTGCAGTTGCGGTGGCGCCGTCGTGTAGTGCCCGTGGCAATCGATGATCATCTGAACTCGTCCCGCGCTGTCACGCGAATGTCGTTACTCAATCTTCCGATGAACCCGGCAGGTATTGCAAACCTTTTTCCGCGAGCCGCGGACGCATGTCGTTGATGTCGAGTCCGAGTTCACCGCTGGCATAACGGACACGCACATCGGCTTCTCTTTGCTCACGTTCTTGCGATTTTTGCAGCACGTCGGCCGCCTCTTCGCGCCGCACGACGACGATACCGTCGTCATCGGCGAGCACGACGTCACCCGGACGCACCAGTTGTTCGGCACAGATGATCGGAATGTTGACGCTGCCGAGCGTTTCTTTGACTGTGCCTTGCGCCGAGACACATTTCGACCAGACCGGAAAGCGCATGTCAGTCAATTCGGCGACGTCGCGTACGCCGGCATCGATAATCAGCGCCCTGATTCCGTGCGCCACGAATGAGGTTGCCAGCAAATCGCCGAAATAGCCGTCGCTGCACGATGAGGTTGGCGCCACGACCATGATGTCCCCCTGCCGGCACTGCTCGACCGCGACGTGCACCATCCAGTTGTCTCCGGGCGGCACGGAAACGGTAACGGCAGTCCCGGCAACACGTACGCCTGAATAAATTGGCCGCATATACGGCGCAAGCAGCCCCTTGCGGCCTTGCGCCTCATGCACGGTTGCAACACCGAGATTGCCAAGTTGTTCGACGACGCTCGAGTCCGCGCGGGAAATACCTTCGATGACTATGCCCATCGGGCTCGCTCCTTCCGTTTAGTTGTCAGACGACCAGATCGGCGACTATTCCCAGGGCAACAGCGAGACGTGAATAACGCCCTTTGCCTCGCCGACAGACTTGATTGCGCGATCCGTATCTTCGAGACCCATGCGGTGCGTCGTGATCAGATTGAGCGGGAAACGATCGGACGCGAGTTGCTTGAGCGCCAGCTCGCAGGACTCGAAGTTGTGTCCGCGCGCGGCTTTGACTGTGATGTATTTGTTCGCAATCTTGCCGAGCGGGAAATCCGGGAACGTTGCAACCTCGCCCTGCACGAGAATCGTGCCACCCTTGCGGCGGCATGCATCGATACCGAAGAGCACGGGCGCCAGTCCGCCACCCGCCGTGCAGTCGAGCGCGACGTCGACGCCTTCTCCGCCGGTGATCTCATTGAGGCGCGCAAGCGCATCTTCTTCTTCGACGTTGATGACGTGATCGGCGCCGAGGCGTTGGGCGACATCGAGACGCACCTTGTCTTTGGTTGTGCCTGTTACGATGATCAGCGAGGCGCCAGCCTGCCGGCAGGCCACGAGCTGTGACAGGCCCTGCTGCCCAGGCCCCTGGATCAACACGCTCGAATCGTAGCCGACACCACAATCGAACAAGGCCCACTGGATGCCGTTCGCCATCGGTGTCACGACTCCGGCCAGCTCCGGCGTGATGCTGTCCGGTACCTTGTGTAGCACCGCGTTCCACGGCAGGTACATGTATTGTGCGAAACCGCCCCACAGATGCGGCGCACGCCTGGCTGACGTATATCCGTAACGCAGGGCATCGGGGTTCTTGCGCCAGTCGGTCGCATGACACAGGCGGTACTCGCCTTTGTGGCACCACTCGCACGCGAAACACGGTACGTAGTGTTCGATGAAGACGAGGTCGCCTTCCCTGACCTTCTTGCGCTCCTGAAACTGCTTCCCCGCCTTCGCGATGTAGCCGATGTTCTCGTGTCCCATAATAACCGGGTCGTCGATTGGCGGCTTGGCGTAGAACTTGACATCGGTACCGCAAATGCCGGCGACTTCCATTTTGACGAGCGCGCCATCATCCGGAATTTCCGGCATCGGGTATTCACGAAACTCCGTTTGGTGCGGACCGGTGCGCACGGCTGCCACAACTTGTTGCGTCAAAACTTTCTCCTGAATTCGATTTCCCGCATCGCAATTGACTTTAGCAGCCGCGTTCAAAGCGAGCAAACCTGTCCGCAAGCAAGCCAATAGTCAGCCGTCACGGTATCCGGTTTTTCCGTTTCAGCTGAATCGATTGTGCTGCACGTCGATACGCGGATGGCGGCATAATCGGGCTCGACTCTTGCGGACAGTGGCAACACTGAGGGCTACCTTGGCCTGGTTGATTGAATGTGTGAATTTCCTGGGATTGCTGCTCCTGCTGGGTGCGGCAACCGTTCGCTACTGGTTTTGGCGCAGCGCCGACACGCCGCGACGCGGCAGCGTCGAGCAGGACATCGTCCGGCGCACGATGATCACCATGACGGCCGGCCTTGCTTTGCTGCTCGCAGCCAGTGTAGCGACATTGACGAATCTCGTGCCCGCCGTTGCGCAGGCACTGCTCGCCGTGTCATTCGCCGTCGCGTTTCATATCGGTGAGCGCGCGGACTCGCGTGCCTTGCGGGCGCTGGCGGCAATCCTGGGACTGGGACTGATTGCCGTGCAAACGGCGAACTCCCACGCTGCAGCAGAGCCGGGACTGCTACCCGTCGCTAGCAACGGCATCCACTGGCTCGTCGCTTCGGTTTGGGGCGGCGGCCTGCTGCACCTCGCAGTGCACAGATCGTCAGCATTGTTCGCCACCGGTAACAACAATATCTCGCCCGCGGTAACGATCACTCGACGATATGCGCTGATGACACTCGTTGCGATCGTGATACTCGCACTGACGGGTGGCGTGCTTGCCTTCATTCATATTCACAATGCCGACGCATTGGCTGCTACCACGTACGGAGCCGCCTACAAAATGAAGGTCCTGCTCGTATCGCTGATGCTTGTCACTGTGTCGGTCCACTGGCTCGGTATTGCACCGGCTTGTCGCAGAGCCGCATCGGCCGACGAGTTGCATATCGTCCTGCAACGGTTTCGCCGCCTGATGGCCGTCGAAACGCTGCTGCTCGCAGGCATCATCCTCGCAACCGGCATGCTCGCGACGCGGAGTCCGCCAGCCCTGGCGCCATTTATCAATCCGCAGACCTGGCTTATCGGCAGCGGATCGGTGCCACTCAAAGTCGAGCTGCAGCCTGTCGCAGGACGCGTCAGCAAGGTCCGGCTGGAGATTTCAGCCGCCGCACCGGATTACCGTTTCGCGGAAGGCTCGCGCGCCATCTTCTCGATGGCAATGACCCGGGGCGACGCCCGTGCTTACGACACCGAAGCGCTGCCCATTGGCCCGACTGGATTCCTCGGCGAAACCGTGCTGGCGATGCCCGGCGAGTGGCAACTCGATGTAAAGATCGAGGAACCGGATCGCGCACCATTGATTGTTTCGCACGTCATCGCCGTGCCCGAACCGCCGCTGGCCGGCGATATGCGTGCCTATTTGAAACTGGCAACCATCTCCTATTCGACCAGTCACATTATTACGTTCGCCGTGGGCTTGCTGCTCGTTGTCGCTGCAGCCTGGTTGATCCGGATGAGTGTGAGGCAGGCGGCGCCGGCCTGGATGATGCCGATCGGCCTGATCAATATTGCCGTGGGCTGTTTTCTGATGCTTTCGGTCATGTTCGTCAAGACCTACCCGAGCAGTTTCTGGACCAATCCGCAGCCCTTTGAGATTAACAACATCCAGCAGGGCGAAAGCATCTATCGCGAACATTGCGCCGAGTGCCACGGTGTCGCGGGCCGCGGTGACGGGCCATGGGCCATCGAGAATCGCGGCTCGATACCCGATCTTGCGGCAGCGCATATGGACATGCACACCGACGGGGAAATCTATTGGTGGATCAAGTACGGCATTCCCTCCCTGGATATGCCGGCACTCGGCGACGAACTTTCGGACGACGAGAACTGGACCGTCATCAATTTCATGCGCAGTCTGCGCCACGGCGTGCCACCACCATAGCCTGCCGGCAGCGGGCCCGGCGTTGGCGGGATGCCGTGCCTGACGCCGACAAGCGCTAGGTCGGCCGGCGACTCCGTCGCAATCTGTCCTTGACGTAGAAAATCGTCGCAGCAATCAGGTTCAGAGTCAGCAGCAACATGCCGAGCAAAGTCTCATCGGGAACCGAGGCGCCTTTGCTGCGCGTATCCCACTGACTTCCGTAAGGAGAGACGTAGTTGCCATCGACAGCGTTCGCATCAGCCAACATCAGCAGACTCATCGCCAGAATGACCGCGATGACAAGCATGGCCTTTCGCCTGTACCGGGCCGATCGCGTTTCGCGCACTATTACGGTCAATGAAAGCCCACCGTTCAATGATATATTCGACAATTCGATCTTACGGCATGTGCAACAGCATCCTCAATGCTGCGGAGGGTAATTGCTTGGCAAGATTGATGCGCGCTCATCGTTACAAATCGGCATTGATGCTATGGCTCGTCCTGGCGCTGGGGCTGCGTTGCGCGTTCGCGACCGACGGGCAGCCGTTGCTGGACCTCGGCATTGTCAGCTGGCTCGACTATCAGAAGCGACAGCTGCTCTCAGAAGTCAGAGAGGTCAGTATCGAGGCCGGCAAGGTAAAACCGACGGACACAGTCGTCAGTATTTATGAGGCGGTAATGTTTCATAATCTCGACGAGCAGACCCACAGGCTGGTGTTCCTGCCGGATATCGGCAACAAGATGGAACAAGCGTACACATCGGCAGTCATGCGGCATGATGAGCGCTGGGGTGCCGAATTTCATGATTTCGGTCGATTTCCGTACCACTGCACCCTGCACCCCGAGGAACGCGGCGAAGTGTCGGTCATTCTCTGAACCGAACAGGAAGGTAAACGAAACCGAGCAGGGCCAGTGTTGCGAGGAACAGGAAGAGTGTACTCATGTCGCGCCGGGGCGCAGCCGCCTCATTCCTGACATCCGTTTGGGAGTGTAGCTCGGAACGCAAGACGCTTATGAGCCGGTCGGTCTCGCTTTCGGCGAAATAATCTCCTCCCGATTCCGTCGCGATGAACTTCAGAATATCCGACCGCAGCGGAATCATGACTTTGTCGCCATTGAGTTCGATGTGTTGATTGTCGCATTCGCCGGCGTAGTCGCGAGCAATCGGTGTCGCCTCGGCGTTGCCGATGCCAATTGTGGAGACTTTTACGTCGAGGTCGCGCAATTCCGTGATCGGCGCCTGCAGGTGGCGTCGATAGTTGCCGCCAACATGACCATCGCTCAGCAGGATGACATGCCTGACGCTGCCATAGACTTCGGGCAGGCGCCGCTTCTTTGCCGCAACGACGCTTAACGCGTTTGCAATCTCCGTCTGCGTCGCTTGCAGCATCAGGCCGACATAGAGCCCGTGGTCGATGACCTCAGCGAGGTAGGCGCGGTCCGTCGTCATTTGCGTGACGGGGAATGCAAAACGGTCGAATGCGACGATGCCCATCTGCGCTTCGGGCAGCGAGTCGACGGTCTGCCGAAGCACCCGCCTGGCCCGATCGAGAAATGTCGGCTCCGAACAGGAATAGCGGGCATGCATGCTGCGCGAGACATCAACCACAAAGACAAAACTCGCGCTTTTGTCGTATGCGACGTAGGGGCGAGCCGCGACCATAGTCAGGGACACGATGAATGCGCAGGCCAGTAGCAGTCGCGCGAAGAAATACGATCGTTTCGGCGCGCGTCCCCTTAGTGCGGCTGCAGTCTCGCATGCGCGCAGCTCGGAGCGGCGCAGCACCAGCAGAACCGGCACAAGCAGCAATAACAGCAGGAAAGCCTCAGGGAATATAAACATCGAGGGCCGGCTATCCTGTGCGTCGTTCCGTGGAGTGCATGATATGGCTGCGAGCCAGCCACACTTCGAGAAGCCATACAGCAGGCAGCGAACAGACGGCGAGCAGCAGCGCGATGATCCAGCGCAAATCGCTTACGTACGCGTTCTCCGCCTGCGTGTATCGCGGCGACTCCTCGAGTTCGGCGACGAGCCGGTACGCTTGCTGCATTTCCTGTTCGGAGTCGACGCGAAATACGCGGAAGCCCGGATCGCCCGAAAACTCGCCGGATAATTTTTCGACAACCGATTCTGAAATGCCCACCCCGATCGTGTACAGCCTGACTCCTTCGGATCTGAGCGCACGAATTGCGAGTCCCATATTCTCGAATTCGTCTTCCGCATCCGAAACGTGCACGACCGCCCCCCCGCGACTGGTCTCCAGCAGTGCGAAGACCTCTCCCGCCAGCCGCAGCGCATCGTCGGTATTCGTCAGCGAAGAAAAGCGCCGCAGTTGAGACAGTGCGCGCAGATCTTCCTCGAGCACTTCGATGAATCGATGCTCCGTTTCGGTCGTTGGCCAGCGCGCGAGAAACGGCTCGGTGCTGAACAGGATCAGACCGATGCGCGCGTCGGGGAAGCGCGCTACGAACCGATACGCCGTATCCCTTGCCGCTTCGTAGCGCGATTGCGCAGGCTCGACATCGGCGCGTACCTTGCCGAATGCGGCAAGACGAGCCTGCCGGTCAGGAAGTTCGAGCGGGCCGGACATCGAGCGCGAGACATCGATGGCCAGAATGATGTCTTTCTGCCGCACGATGTCGTCTACAGTCAGGAGTGGGCGGCTTGACTGCAGCACCGGAGCGGCCCACGCCAGCCCGAGCAGCCCAGCCATGACTGCCAGCAGAGCCGCGCGCAGCAGCCTCTTGCGCGTTGCCAGCCCTGTCTGACTGTGGCGCAGCGCGTCCACGCCGACCACAGCCACAGACTGCCCGGGTGGCTTCCTGCGCAATTCGATGCCGAGCGCCGGCAAAAACAGTCCCGCGACCAGCAGCAACCACGGTGCGTTCAAATGCAGACTTTCAGACAGCGTCATGTCTCACTCTCAGAAACGCTCCATAATGAAGTAGTCGCGGTCATCCTTGCCCTCGTCCTGCCTGGCGTAGTCATCGGGCAATTCGGCCTCCATCAGCAACTCGAGGTCAATGACCGTCTGGCCAAGCATTTGTTGCGCCCCGGAGCTTTGCTCTCCCTGGCGCACCATCCGGGCCAGGCTGCGGCCGATCGCACGGCGAATCTTGCCGAGCAATTCCAGATTTCGGCGTGCATTGGGGTCGCGCGGATCGGTCCGAACCGCAGCTTTCAGCAGTTCCTCGGCCTGCAAGTACTGGCGCGTCAACTCGGTCAGTAAAGTCAGCAGCTCGAACTCGGCATCGAGTTCCATGTCATGCAGTAGCCGATCGAGTGTCGTATCCGGAACGAAGATTGCGCGCAGAAAATTGTCGTATTGAGCACGCGACAAGCGCCCGAGCCTTGGGTCGACGGTGAGCGTGCCGGCGTTATGGTACGACGCCGCCTTGACGCGCAGATCCTCCGTCGTTTCCTTCAGCTCCAGGAACGCCTCGAGCGCCGCCCGGGGATCGGCATCGTCTTGTACCAGGCCGACGGCCGCGTTGTACGCTTTGATGTCCGTCGCGACCCATGCGGCGGGCGTGGCCGCCAGCGCCAGCGCCACGAGGGCCGATACAGTGAGAACCACGCCGGCCGCCAGCACCAGCGGTTGCCGGCGTAGACGCCCGACCAGGCTGTCGTGCACTTCTCGCTGCAGCCGCTCTTTCTCCACAACTGGCGTCAGTAACTCGTCGATCAGTTCCTCGATCTTTTCTGTGTCGGCCGCCGACGGCTCCGCCGGGCGGTACGCGGCGTCGAACCGTGTTCGAGCCTCGACGATCACATCGTTCCAGTCTCCGGGAGCCGTCGCGCTCTCAGTCCAGAACGCTGTCGGACCGATTCCGGCGCGCAGCTCGAGTACTTGCGTGAAGATATGCTCACAATGGACAACATGCTGCCGGCTGTCTGCCGAATTGCGTCGGTGATGGTCGAAGTCGCGCCAGACCCGTTCGATCGCAGACAGTTCGGCATACGGCCGTCGTCTGCCGTACTGCCAGACGAGCAGCAGGGCGACAAGGAAGAGTGCAACGCCAGCAGCAGCCATCAAGGTCCCGCGTAGCCACCTGGCGTCGTCGAGGCGCGGCTTTGTCGGAAGCAGTGAAATTGCTGAAACATCGTGCGGATAGAACTCGCCGAGGTGCACGAGCGGTGGATTGACCCGCAGCGCCTGTACTTCGACATGACCATCACTTGCCGACGTGTAGTAAACGGTAATGGTCTCCAGTCGATAGGTCGCCGGCACATTGACGTTGACGGGCTGCAATGTGTGGTCGGCGACGTACTCGCGCATGCCGCCGCTCAGGCGGCGCTCCATTACGACGCTGCCGCGATGATCGAACGGATAGAAACTGGCATTCATCGCCAGCGACTCGAGATCAGGAGCAGTAACATCGTCCCGCCACAACAGCCGGATCCGGTAGCGGGCAAGATCGCCCTGGTGATACGTGGCCTGATTGAACGAAACCCAGGCGCGGATATCGTCATCGGCTCCGAGGTCATCGGTACCCGGAGCGGCAAAATCGAACCATGCCCGACCGGCAACAGACAGACTGACCAGAGCAGCCACGACCATGAGGAGCAGCACGGCTGGTAACGCAATCGTCAGCTGCGCGCGCTGCGCCGAAAGTCTTTTCCACCATTTCATGTCGACTGTCTCCGGCGTCGCCGAAAGAAGTCATTGATCACCGCTCGCGTCGTGTCAACGCCGGGCTTTTCGAGGTGCAGATGTTTGATGTCGAGCTTACGAAACCGCTCGACGAGTGCCGCGAAACGGGATTCGTGCAACGAAGCGATCCGCCGCGCCGAACGTCGCGACACCCAGACATCCTCACTCACCCCGCTTTGCGGGTCGCTCATTGCGATCAGTGAAGCCTGCCTGGGAGACGGGAAGCTGTACTCGAGTTCATCCTGAATGATGATCGGCACGAAATCGTAACGACTCACGGTGCGCAGCAGTTTGTCGACAATCGCCGAATCACCGCGCGCATCAAGGAAATCGGAGCAGTAGACGAGCATGGCATTCGGCGGCAGGCAGCGGCGCAAATGCACAGCAGAGCCTTTCGGTGCGGAGCGCGCTTCACCTGCGCACAGGTTCCACAGAAGTCTGTACGAACGATAGAAGTGCTTCGACCCGATGCCGAGACCGAAACTCCGCACGCCCTGCTCCGATATGATCGCAAGCGCGAACGTCGTTTCTGCTTGCCAGGCTGCGTAGAGCATGACGGCCGCCGCCTCATGCTGAATAATCGGTTTGCTTCTGACGCACATTGAGGATGAAAGATCCACGACGATCATCATCTTGAAATCACGCAATGCGACGCGCTCGACGATCGTTGCAGCGCCGCGCCGGGCGCTTGTCGGCAGATGGATCAGCCTGGGGTTATCGCCGATCTCGTAGTCGCGATATCCCAAGGGCTCAAATCCCTTGCCTTCATACGGGCTCGTCCACTCGCCCGGATTGATGCTGACCACTCGTTTACCCGGAACGAGGTCGACCGGCCTGCCTCGGACTTCAGCAAGTAGGCGCTTGCCGTCCAACGCTACATTACCCGGTGGACGACTTCATCGATGATCTCGGTCAGCCGCTGTTCGCTTTCTTCCTCACGCACTTCGCCGTGCTTGAAAACGAGCCGATGGCGCAGGATGGGCGTGACGACAGCGACCAGGTCATGCGGCGTAACGTGATCCCTGCCCTGCATGACGGCGTTGACGCGCGCGGCATAGATAATACCAATTCCGGCACGCGGCGAAGCGCCACCGCCGCGCTCGATGAGTTGCGTGACGTTCGGCAACGTCGTGCGCTCGGGACGCGTCTCGTCGAGAATACGCTGCACCTTGTCGATGATCGGTTCCTCGACGTGGACATGCGTTTCGATGGCCTGGCGATCCGCGAGAATGCTGTCCGCACTGATAACCTGGTTGACCTCGGGAGCGTGGCTCGACGTACCGTAACGACGAATGATTTCCTGCTCCTCGTCAGGCGACGGGTAACCGATGGGAATCTTCATCAGGAAACGATCTCTTTCGGCGCGACCGAGACCGAAGGTCCCCTCTTCTTCGACAGGATTCTGCGTCGCGATGACCATGAACAAGGGGCTCAGTTTGTAGGTGCCGCCCAGCTCAGTCGTCACCTGTCCCTCTTCCATCGGCTCAAGCACAGATCCCTTGGAACTCGTTCGCGCCCTGTTGAGTTCGTCGGTCAACAGGAAGTTCGTGTGCAGCGGTCCCTTGACGACAAGACTGACCTTACCGGTCGCCGGATCGAAGTGCTCGATACCGATAACATCCTTGGGCAACAGGTCCGCCGCGAACGAGATGCGTCGAAATTGCACATGCGCGGCCTCCGCCAGTGTCTTGAAGAACAGTGTCTTGGCCAGCCCGGGAACGCCTTCGAGCAATACGTGCCCGCCCGCGAACAGGCAGATCAGGGCGAGCCGCATTTCCTCGTTCATGCCAACAATGCGTTTACGCACCTCGTTTTCGAGGCCGATGATCTGGCGCTGAACATTCTGCAGCACGGCGTCGGGCGTATCTTGCATGCTCCTTACCTGACTTTTGCGTAGCAACGGGCTAACGAGCCGCCGTCGCCGCCCCGCTGTTCCAGGGTACATTCTGGTCCTCGTAGATGATCTCGTCACCGACGACCGTCATGATGACCTTGTTCACGCCGAGTTCGGAGTCCGGACCTTCGAGCCAGTTATTCAGGAGCACCGCGAAATCCGCAAACTTGCCCGGCTCGAGCGAGCCGATGTAATCCTCGGCCAGCATCGACTCGGCATTCGAATACGTGAACATCTTCAATGCGATAACCCGGTCGACACCTTCTTCAGGCGTGTGGGTGCGACCCGCCGCCGTGCGCGTCACGAGCGCAGGCATGTGACGAAACAGCAGGTCCGGCGGTCCGGCGCTGTGGGTCTCCACTGCGACGCGGACACCAGCATCGATCAGGCTCCTGACCGGCGCAAGAAATTCGTAGCCTTCGGGCCCGTAAAACGTATCGATGACCGGCGGCTCGTCGGTCAAAGCCCGAAGAATCTGAAACGGGATAATGATGTTGTAGCGCTTCAACCCCGCAATGACGTCCGGCTGCTTGCCAACCATCGTGCCATGCGCCATCAGTATCCGCATCTCGCGGACTTCCTCTTCGCTAACCTTACCGGATGCGATGGCCTCCTCAACGTACTCAATGAACTGGCGCATTCCATGGCTGCCGATACCGTGCAAACCCGCGATTCGCCAACCGGCCATCAATGCATTGTGCATGCCGACGACTTCGGGCGTGCGGTTTTCGAGAAAACCACAGCGCTCGCGATTCTTGGCCTCCTCCGCCACATCGGGAAGCCCGGGTAAGTCGGGCCCGAGGCACGCGATCTCCGGCGTGTCCCAGGCGCCTTCCGAACCGATGCCATGATTCCAGAGCCACTGGTTGCCGCTCGTCGGGCCTTTGGACCAGTGCGCGCCCATGAACGGATAAACGTTTTTGACAAAGTACGGCGTGTGCAGCTGGTTGCGGTGCATCTCATAGGTGTAGGCGTGGCGGATCGGCAAGCGGCCATCACGACGCAGCAAATAGTGATACGCGGATAACTGGTGTGGGAAATCGACACGTGAGCCAAAGGCGGTTATGCCCGAGCGCGCCATGTACGCGAATGCTTTTTTCACCGCCTCGGCATACACGGGTGTCGGGTAGGGGCGCTTCAGAACCTGTTGGTTCCACGCTCGCTTCGACCCCGTCCCGAGAATACGGCGCTTGCCCGCATTCTCGATGTCCGGTCGCAGTGCCGTGACCGTGTCCTCGAGGCCCGGCATGATTTCGATCGTCTTCACGAAGCCCAACTCATTGAAAACGACGAACGCGTGACTGCCCCGCAGTCCCTGGTTCGCCCGTTCCCAGTGCGCAAGGATGTCGGCCGCTTCGGTATCGTACTTGCGATGACTGACTACCGGTTGCGTGGGCTGCCGCAGCACTTCAACTTCGTCGACGCTGATGTGGCGCCGAACGACGCCGGCATCCTCGGCCGAATTGCGCACACCCGCGTTCGCCGGATTGTCAGGCAACGCGCCCGTGAGTCCCTCTGATGTGAAAACCTGGTCGGCCGGATCGGGTGTGCCGATCCAGCCCTCGGCAATATCCCAGATCGTCGGTATGCCGACAGCGGGATTAGGAATCAGCTCGATCATTACCCACTCGCCGGGTCTGACACCGGCCTCGTCGGCATAAGCGCCAATCTTTGCGTAGGTGGCATCGGCCGTTGCCTCGACCTGCACCCCCATCGACACGAACTGCAACGCAAGCTCCTGCTCAGGCAGGTTGGCATCGAACAAGCTGAACGGATGCGTATGGCTTTCGATGAACCCAGGCACAACCATCTTGCCCGCCAGATCCATTACCCTGGTATCCGGGCCACGCATTCTCATGATGTAGTCTGCGGAACCGACTGCCTGAATGGATCCGTCACGCACAGCCATTGCCTCAGCGATCGTTCCGGGATCGTCGTTGAGCTCGTGCTCATCGAGCGTCACGATGATCGCGTTCGTATAAATCGTGTCCGGCCACGAAATAATCTCGGGCGGCAACTGCTGCGCCGCCAGCGCCGGAAAGTAAAGGCAGGCTGAAACGAGCAGCGTCAGCGTGGACAAAGGCATGCGATGGCGTTTCATGTTTCATCCTCCCCAAAATCAATGATCATACACCGCGTATCGCGGGTTTTATTCGTTACAATTGTCAGCGTCTTCGTTCGCTGCCTTTCGTTTCAAGCGCCGAACAGCGCGCCCGAATACAGCCGGTAATTAAGCAGCCAGACGAACAGGACATAGACGAACGCGATCGCCAACAATGCCGCCAGCAGGCTCTGTGCAAGCGGCCGCTTGGCAGACAAGCGCAGGAACGCAAACATGAAGATCGGCGTCGCGACCAGAAATCCGGCCAGATACACGACAACGAGCAAAAGTCCGAGCCAGAGGAAACCACCGAATTCTGCCAGCCCGCCGGTTTCCCCGAGCTCCGGCCGTTCCTCTGCGCCACCACGCAGGATCAGGCGCAGCTGCAGCGTTGCCTCTAGCAACACCAGGGCGAGAAAGATCCAGCCGACAAGAATCGGAAACAGACCACTTGAGCGGCTGTAACCGTAAGCGGCCGCAAGCGCGGCACCCGCCAGGACCGCGAGCAACACCGCAATCGCAAGACCGCTCCAATTCGGCCGCCTGTCTCGAATCACGACGTCGCACCTCGCGCCCGAAATCGATTGAGTACCGGAATGGACAGCGCCAGCACTGTCAGCACGAACAGGACCAGCGACGTCTTCTCGCTGAAGAACCTGAGCCAGTCGCCTTCGAACATGATCATCGACTGGATGAAATTACGCTCCATCAGGCCGCTCAGGACGAACGCGATAACAAGTGTTATGCGTGGATAGTCCGCGCGAATCATGATGTAGCCGAGCGCCCCGAAAAATGCGGCCACAACGACGTCGCCGAACGAATTGTGTAATGCATAGGCGCCAACGAGGGATACGGTGATTACGCAGGGGATCAACAACATCGAATCGACGTGCGCAATCTTTGCAAGGTGTTTTGCCAGGACCAGTATCAATGCGCCACTGACGAGAGTGGCGAACAATAAGGCAAGAATCAGCATGAATATTGTTGCTTCGCGTTCGATAAGCAGCATCGGCCCTGGATCGATGCCGTGCAGGATAAGTACGCCGAGGAAAATCGCCATCTCTGCGCTGCCAGGAATGCCGAACGCCAGCGTGGGTATCAGTGCGCCGCCGTCTTTTGCATTGTTCGCCGCCTCGGGTGCAATCACACCGCGAATATCGCCTGCGCCGAAGTTCTCGTTGTTTCTGCTCGTCTGCGCCGCGAATGAATAGGCCAGAAACGAGGCGACCGTGCCGCCGACGCCGGGCACCATGCCGATCATCGTGCCGATCGCCGAGCCACTGATCAGTGTCCGCACATTGGCGAACACGGATTTGATACCGTCCAGGGTGCCGACGACGCGCAATGTTTCGTCATGTTCGTGCTTCGATATCGGACCGCCAGTGCGGTAAAGATTCATCATCTCCGCGATAGCAAACAGCCCGATCAGCAGCGGCACGATGGACATTCCGTCCCAGAGAAACTCGATGCCTATCGTGTAGCGCTCAGTGCCGCCAATGTCGTCGTAGCCGATGAAGCCGAAGAACAGGCCGAGACATGCGGCGATCAAGCCGCGCAGCAGGTTGCTGCTCGCCACCGTCAGAGACGTCAATCCGAGTACGGCCAGCATAAAAAACGCAGGCGGTCCGAACCACAGCACGATCGCTTTGGCCACCGGAAGAACCAGAACGAGGATCACGAGGCTGATAACGCCGCCGACCGACGAAGCGGTCGCCGCCGCGCCGATTGCGATGCCCGCCTTACCCTGGCGCGTCAGGGGATAACCGTCGATGCAGGTCGCCGCATTCGGCGCTGTGCCAGGCGTGTTCAGAAGTATTGCCGAGATTGAGCCGCCGATTGAAACGGCGCCCATGATTCCGCCCATCAGAATGATGGCCTGCTCCGGCTCCATGCCGAACGTCAACGGCAGCAACAGCGCTATCGCGGTCGCTCCCCCAAGGCCCGGTATCGACCCAAACACCAGCCCGACAGCAACGCCCAGCAAGAGGTAAGCAATGTTGATTCCCTGGCCGAGATAGTCGGCGGCAGTAAGCAGGGGCTCGAGCATCGAATCGGACTCCGGCGAGTTACGTCACATTGCGTTCGGATTGGTCAGGTTCGTCTTGAATGCCTCGTAATATGAGTAACTCTCGGCGATCTCGACAGCCGCAGCTTCGCCCTCCAACGGCTTAAGATCAAGACGCGCATTGCGAGCCGCCTCGATGAAATCAGGATCGGCGATGGCGCGGGAGAACGCTGCGCGCAATTTGTGCAGCAGTTCCGCGTCCATTCCCGGCGGACCGGCGATCGAACGCTGAATGTCGAGCGGCGCTAATTGCGGAAACCCGAGATCGGTAAACGTCGGGACCCCCTCAAGCTCGCTCACTTCTCCAGCTATGGCCAGGGGCAGCAGATCGCCCGACTCAATGTATTTGAGCGCGGTCGAGACGGGCGCAACTGCAACATTGCCGTCGCCACGGATCAGCCCGACCAGATAATCCGCCGTACCGGCGTAGCCGGCCAGGAAGATCGGGTCCTTGTCGGTCAGCCCGAGACCCCCGGCGACGATCTGCGAAGCTGCCAGTGCGGTCGAACCGTACCCGGTCGACACAAACGAGATTCCTTCTGCCGCCCGCACGTCCTGCAGCGACTTCAGGTCTGAGGTCGCCGACACCAGCAACACGTAGTATTGCGACTCCAGCCGTCCGATCCAGCTGAGTTCGCGCAAGTCGTAGTCGACCTTTTCGCCGAGCACTTGAGGCAGCACGAAACCCGGCAGATTGAAAATACCGAGCGTCATGCCGTTCGGGTGCGCCCGATAAACCTTGGTCGCGCCCCGCCGGCCACCGGCACCCGGTACATTTTCCGGCAACACGGTGACGTTGGCGCCGAGCTGTCGTGCAAAATATGGCGCGAAGGCGCGAACCGCACGATCAAATCCGCCACCGGGACGGTAAGGAATGACAATCGAAATCGTCGCGTTTTCGAGATCGGCGTGATCAGGTGGGGCACAGGCGACTGTCGACACCAGCATGACTGCGAGCAACCGAAACCACCGCATGCCGGATTTCGCGCGGCGCATTCCTAGAGTACGTGCGACTCGGGCAATGGCGGCAGTGTTTCCTTTTCAAGCTCGTAAGGCTCCTGCATTTGCGGCTCGAGACCTTTCTCGCTAAGCGCTTCGGCGAACATCGTCCGTACGAACTCGCTTTCATCCGCATAGTCGATCTGGTGCCCACCGATGCGCCGGCTGATCCATGCCTTGGGCACGCCCTGCGAATTCCGAATTGCGACGCCCTCGTACTTGAATGCGAGGTAACGTGCCGGGGTGTCGCCGGTATTGAAGTGCTGATGGAACCACATATTGGGCGGCGTGATCATGCTGCCCGGCTTCCAGTCGTAGCGCTTGGGCTCCTCGCCCTCGGGCCACATGAGCGAATAGCCCTGGCCGGCCAGAATGATGACGTGCGCGCCCGGCCCATGTGCGTGCGCTTTCTTGTAAGTGCCAACAGGAAACTGCGATATGTGTCCATTCATCGAACTCTTCGCAAAATTGAAGCGTATGTGGCCACCGCCGGCGCCGCGCTCCTTCGCCTCTATCAGGGGCAAGTTGACCCCATCCGACACAAAGTTACTTTCAAGCAGCAGGCCACTTACGTCTTCGCGCGGCGCGAAATAATCGGGTTCGCCGGAAAAACGCGACTTGAAGTCGTAGGGTGTATTGAAGATGAACTCGGGCTCCTCGAACACGTTCATGATCGGCGGCAGATTCGTGACCGCGACGAAACGGACTTTGTCTTCACCAGACCCGTTGAAGTGCTGGTGCCATGCATTCACGGGTATTGCGAATAATGCGCCGGCCTGCCATTCGAACGACACTTTCTGCCCGGCATCGTTCCACACGGTCGTCGAACCGTGGCCGCTGAGTATCATGATCATCTCTTCGTACAGCTGGCGCTGCGGCGCCAGTTCCTCACCCGCATCGATTTCGCAGACGTAACAATCGTTCGACGTTCGCGATGCATCGTGATTGATGAATACGCCATGGCCGTTACGCCGCTGCCAGGGTCGCAGCTCGACATTATTGAGATCAGGCACGTAAATGCCGTCGATGATTTCGAGGCCTTCAGCTTTTACCCAGCGCGTGTAAGGGGTCTCTATCTCTTTCGCGAATTTCTTGACGATCTCTTCGGATACGAGTGCATCTTTTGCCATTTTATTTTCTCAACCCCGATTTGTATTTACGCCGCCTACCATAGCGCATTCTATCGTGACAATTTAGTTTCGGCCGTGATTGTTTCATTGGCATCGGTATCGACATCGATCGCGACGATCTGGCGCTAGAAAGATCCACTGACTGTCAGAAGGACCCGGCGACCATCCGTGCGTTCGCGAACTTCAACGACTTCAATCGGCGAGAGGTCACGTTCGCCCGCGTAGTTCGTGCGGTAGCGGAACTGCTCGAAATCGAGAAGGTTCAGGCCTTCGAGCCGGACCTTGAGTCCCAGCCAGCGTGTGGTCTCGAAAAACACGTTGGCTTCGTAGCCGTCGTCATACTCGACAAACTCGTTGACCCGGTACGCAAACCGGTTGCCACGTTTGCGTACTTCCCAGCCCCAGGCGACCTGATTGGCCCGGATATCCTGCCGGAAATTGATATTGACCGCGTACCGATTTTCGTCGCGGAACGGGAGCGGTTTTCTGACGTTTCCCTCGCCCGAGAGTTCCCGCCCGCTTCCGGTCACAGGATCTGTCACTTTCGAGTCTTGCAGCCGAGCCTCGATATCGAGCCTCGCGCCGGTCAGCCCGAGCGAATCGAGAGGAATGGTCGCCTCCAGCTCTGCGCCCCAACGCTCGCCATCGCCAATGTTGCCAGGCGCCTCAAACTCCGACGACAACGGCAACAGATCCTCGACGTCGGATATCCAGTTGTAAAACAGCGTCAATTTTACAACGCTAAGCTCACCGAAACGCCGCTCCTCGCTGAATTCGACGACCCACGTCGACTCGGGCTTGAGGTTCGGGTTGCCAAGGGCGAGATCGTCGTCCTGAAACACGGTCGAACTGACAAAGTCGGAAAAGTCGAGTTGCGATACTTCGCGCGCAATTCTCAGCCGTGTTTGTCGCTGTTTTGTCGGTGAATAAGCGACCGAGAATCTCGGTTTCAGGAACGTGAAACTGCGCTTACTGATCGCGTCACCGCTCTGCCTGATAGTCGAGGTTTCCGCACCGACTCCGTAATCAAATTCGAATACGTCACGGAACCAGGTGTCGTTGATCAGCATATCAACCCGACTTTCTTCCACGCGGGTGTTCGCGCCAGGCACCGGCACTTCGACCGGTCCCGAGCCCGTGTCGATTGTTTGCACGAGTTCGCTGTCGATGACATTTCGCGCACCTTCGATATCGAACTTGACCGCATGATCTTTCCAGCGGGCCCAATCGAACTCGAGCCGCGCAATCGCCTCCGACTCGACGAGACTGCCCTCCGCCAGCCTGAACAGGGTTTGAGCGCCCGTGCTGTCGAAACGATTCTGTTGCGATGCTGTGTCATCTTCGAAGCGCGAATACAGTAGTATCGCTTTGGCCAGCAAGTCCGGTGCCAGACTGCGTTCGGCGTCCGCACCGAATTCGACTTGCTTCTGATCATTGTCATCGACGAAAAAGTCGTCGTCCTGATCGCCCGGAGCCTGAGGTGTGCTTACCGCATCGAGAGTCTCGCTGCGCTGTTCCTGCGCAATCTGGGTATTGACAGAAACCATCGTTTCGCCAAACCAGGTCAGCACGTTCAGGTTGACACTGCTCTCGTCGCCCCGCAAGAACGCATCTTCGTAACGTGACTCGTTCAGCACGCCGTTTGCGTCGAATATCTCTTCGGGCCCGATTTCCTGAGAGCGGAACCGGCGGTAAGTCAATCCGGCGATGTATTCAAATGTCTTCCAGGTATCGGAGAGCGAAATGCTGCCGCGCACCGTCACCGGACTGTGATTGAAATTCTTTCTGATGGCGGCGTCCCACCGAGTTGTCGCCGGGATGTCCTCGCGCAGAATGACGCTAGCCACGACGGACTGCCCGCGCAGATCGATGCCGCGCACCTGTCCGCGCAGCAAATCGATGCGTTCGACCTGGCTCGCCGGTATCCGTTCGAGAATGCTCGATGGCTTGTCCTGCTTGGCGCTCGGATAGCGATCATTAATCAGAATGTTGCCGGCGGCGGCGCCGAAGCCTCGTTTGTCCTCGCCGTCGTCAACCTGAAACCCCGGTATGCGGCGCACCATCTCGAGTGCCGAGTTGGGTTGGTAGCGATCGAAAAAGCCAGCATCGTAGCTAACGACATCCTGCGGTATCTCGGCGTCGGCGGCGGCAACAGGCGGCTTGCGAGGCTCTTCTGCCTGCACAGCAGAAACGCCACAGCCAGTCAGTGCGGCAGCCGTCACTAGCAATATCTTAATCAGATGTTTCATTCATTGATTCCCGACATGCAGTTTGCTCAATGCGATGCCTGTTATCAATCACACCGTAACAATTGAATCCGTTTACAATGAAGCGAATGCAAACAGGTAAGATGCAGCCACGCAAAATGCCGTCCAATCCGCACTCTGATAAGCTTGTCCGGAGGGATTGGCGCACCGTATCCCGGCACGAGGATATTGATGGAGTTTTACCCACTATTATTGCTCGGCGGACTCATCGGCATGCAGCATGCCTTCGAAGCCGACCACCTGGCCGCAGTCGCGGCGCTCAGCGAGAGTCGAAGCTCGCGGCGTGCGCTGATCCTGCGAGGCAGCATCTGGGGACTCGGCCATACGATCACCTTATTGACAATATGTGGTGCGCTGCTGCTGCTCGGAGAAACCATCAAGCCGCACACCGAGGCCATGCTCGAATTCGCTGTGGGCGTAATGATCATTTTGCTGGGAATCAATGTTCTTTATAAGGTGTGGCGGCGCCGACCACATTTTCATATTCACGAGCACGATGCGGGCGAACAGCATATGCATGTTCACCTGCACGAGGGAAATCTGCCCCACAGTGAGAGCAGGCACTCACACGAACATTACAATCTCGGTCTGCGTCGCGCGTTGCTCGTCGGCGTGGTGCACGGCGCCGCGGGCTCGGCCGGGCTGCTGATACTCGCCGCGGCGGCCAATTCGGTTCCGCAAGCCATAGGGTATGTCCTGGCGTTCGGTGCAGGCTCGATTCTCGGCATGGCGGCGTTGACGTTTGTCGTTTCCTATCCGCTGCGATGGATGGAGCGCTGCGCCAACTGGGTCAATACGACGACGTTCGTCGGCATCGGTTGCGCAGCGATATTTGTCGGCGGGACGTTGTTGTCGCAGAGTTGGAGCGTACTTTGAGTGTTGCTGGTACCGGGCAACAGGAACAACAGGCACGCATCGATCTCGCTCGCGGGATTGCGATCCTCGAGCGGCTGGGCATAATCGATTTCAACGGCCACTTCAGCGTCCGCATCGACGATGGCACGATTCTTATTAATACCGGCAGCTCGGTCCGCAGCGCCATCAGCCCGCGGGACTTCGTGATTGTCGGTTCCGGCGGCGAAATCGACGAAGCAGCGCCGGCGCCACCAAAGGAGCTTCCTTTACACGTCTCGGTCTACCGGGCGCGCCCTGACGTCAAAGCGGTCGTTCACGGGCACCCGAAATTTTCAACACTGCTGACGAGCGCCGGCCTCGACTACCAGGTGACGATGGCGCAGGGAGCGCTGCTCGGCGATGTGGCACAATACCCGTCGCCAAGGTCGGTCAACAATCCCGCCACCGGTGATGAAGTTGCCGCCGTCCTTGGAGACGGTCGCGCGGCGCTGCTCAAGTCGCATGGTTCGGTCGTGGCGGCGGCCGATGTGCTTGAGGCGACGGTGCTGGCAATCTACCTGGAACTAAATGCCGAACGGCAGGTCAGTGCATCGATGATCGGCGAGCCGTACGTATTCTCGCCCGAGGAATCTGAGGCCTGCCGGAAAGGCCTGATGAAGCGCGGTCTTTTTGAAAAGTGCTGGAACTTTTATCTTGCGAAGTTTGGTCTGGCGGAAGCGATACCAGGCAACTGATTTATATGGAGAGTTACGACGATGTGCGGTGACTTCGACGATCACGAACGTATCGATGACGAACTGTTTGAACGCTTTGTCGAACTGGCGAAACATTTTGGCGTTCAGCCCCAACCGGGCGGCAACGGCGCTGCGGCCCCTCTGGATACACAAAGCGTGCGGGCGGAGTACATGAATGGATTGTTCAAAGCCGCCCTGACGCGCTGCGTCAACGACGCCGCGAGTCTGCCCCATGGCGAACGCATGGACGCGCTGGCCGGCCAGGCCATCGTATTTGCGCGGCTCGCAGGGTTGCTGACGTCCCAGTTTCCGCCCGAGGCCGATCTGTTCCGGACCGTCACGAGCGCTGTCGTAGACGGGCACAGCGAACCCGCCAGCCTCAGCTAGTCGCGGCCGCACGTCGTGACCGGGGATCAGCGCGCGGGGCCAGTCGACTGGCCCGAGCTGATCAAGACGAGCTTCGGTCCATCATTCTGGATTTTTGTCGCACTCGCCGTGTTGATGGCCGGTGTTTGTTACGCCGTTCTTGGGCCTGAGACATTTGCCGCCGCCATAGACAGGGACCGCGACCTGTTGGCGGACCTGCTGCCGCGTGTCGCTGCTGCGCAGGTTGTCGCCGGCTTTGTCTGGGTGCTGCTCCCGCGAGAACGCATGTCCCGGTTCCTGAATCGACATCGTGGGCGGCGCGGCCTCTTCATTGCTGCAACAGCCGGCGCAGTCACTCCGGGTGGACCGGCATCGGCGTTCCCGTTCCTCGCAATCCTCGCCGGAACCGGCGCCGACCGCGGCATTCTCGTTGCGTACATTACGAGCTGGGCCCTGCTCGGCGTGCAACGCATCATCGTGTGGGACATTCCGCTCATGGGCATCGACTTCTCGCTGCTGCGTTTTCTGGTCGGCGCGCCGTTGCCGATCATCGCCGGCATGCTGGCCCGCCGACTGCCCTTCTCGGTTACCTTGGAAACGGACCCGCCGATCGGGGTCGAGGACAAGTGAACGGCCTCGGCGCGATAATCATCTATGCGGCCGCAGTCGTCCTGGCAGCCGTCGCGTTGTCTCGCCGGGACACCAGTTTTCGCATGGGTGTGCGGCGGGCACTGGAACAGTCGTTCATCGTGCTGCCACGCATGATTTTCGCGCTCATCGCGGCCGGCTTTATTGTCAAGCTGATTCCAACCGAAATCATTGTCGGCAATCTCGGCACCGATGCCGGCTTCAAAGCGATCCTGATCGGATCGCTGGCAGGTCTGATCGTCCCGTCGGGCCCGGTCATTGCTTTCGCCGTTGCGGCATCGTTTGCGCTCGAAGGCGCGTCGGTGCCTGCGCTGGTCTCGTTCCTGACCGGCTGGAGCGTATTCGCAGCACACAGGGTCCTGATCTTCGAGATTCCACTGCTCGGCGCACATTTTGTGAGGCTACGAATGCTGTCCGTGATCCCGCTGCCGATCATCGCCGGGACACTGGCGTTGATCGTGTCGGGCGCATGATAAGCGTCGCAATAGCCGTTACACCGGAAATAATTCGTTGCCGCGCATACGGTATAATAGGTGATTCTTGTCGGTGATAGCCGACTGCAGTCTCATTCTCGGGAGCAATCAACTTGAACGATTCAAAATCGCAAAGCGGTAAATCGGAAACGAAAGAGGTCACCTGGGAAAGGTGGCAGAAAAAGCGGACGTTCGTTCGGGCGCTCGAGGGAACTTACGGTGAGTTGAAAGAGGAATTATTCAGCCAGCCACGCATTTACCACACGCGTGAGATGAACTGGAAAGGCGGTCCGCAGAACTTCGGCAAGAAGGTCATCAATCCGCAGGCAGTAAAGATAGCGCAGTCGATCGAAACGCATGTGGATGCGTTTGCGCCAAAAGGCCACGGGCAGAAGCACGGTCATATGAACAGTGCAGTGTTCTTTGTGCTCAAGGGCAAGGGACACGACGTCCATGACGGGCAGCGCATCGACTGGGAAGCCGGGGACGCGCTGATCGTCGAGAATGGTTGCGTACACCAGCATTTCTCCGACGACGAAGACGGCGAAACGATCGTGTTGATCATGAAGGCCAAACCGCTGTTCCTGTTCATGCACCTCATCTTCCAGAAGATGGTCGAGTACCCGCCCACCGAACCGGTTCCGGGGCACGAAGACTACGCACCTCCGTCATCGCTCTGAGCGAACGGAACCGATACCAGATTACCGGGGAACCCAATGACTACTGAAACATCTTTTGTCGACCAGCTTGAACGGCAGCGAGCGAAGACTGATATCACAGCCGACTTCTACGCGCAGGCACTCGAGGCGTCGAAGCAATTCCGCAAGGATTACCAGACGCGCAAAAAAGTCGTCAAGTCGCACGAAATGCCGATGGAACGCACGGCGGACGGCCTGATCAAACACATCATCAACGAAGGTATGAATACGACAGAATGCTGCATCGACATTTACATGCAGTTCCTGGCCGCAAACAGTGCGACGGGCACGAGCCGTCATCTTTCCGAAGAGGTTGCTTTCGTCATTGAGGGCACGGGTTACGATCTGCACTGGGACGTCAAGTTCCACTGCGCAGATGAATTCATCTGGGAGTGGGATACCGAGCCGAAAACATTCGAATGGGGCCCGGGCGACTTCATTTACATTCCCCCATATTGCGCGCACAAGCGATTCAATTCCGACTCGGACAACGAGGCTCGCGTAGTCGTGGTAAACAGTCGAATGATGAAGGCAATCGGCTTCGACTGGTTCGACCAACTCGAACCCGCAGAAGGGTTCGAGGACCTTTGGGTGCCGCCCGAAGATTGATGACCGAGCGCGTTGGCCGATGGAGAGACTGGTATCCATGATGAAAAAGTTCACCGCCTTGTCCGCGATTGTGCTGCTTGCCGCATGCGGCCAGGAGTCAGTCAACGAAGCGGACTTCTACACGGGCAAGGATGTGTCCTATATCGTTGCCACCAACGCCGGCGGCGGTTACGACGCGTACGCGCGGATGATCGGCAATTATCTGCAGAAATACCTCGCCGCCGAAAACGTGATCATCCGTAATGTCCCGGGTGCCGGACATATCGTCGGCGCCAATACGCTGTGGCGCTCGAAACCCGACGGACTCACCATCGGCACGTTCAACGCCGGACTGATTTACGGGCAGCTGACCGGCAAAGACGGCCTGAACTTCGATCTGCGCGAGTTCGAGTGGATCGGCAAGGCGGCGGGAGAACCGCGGGCGATTGTTGTCTCCGACAACTGCGCCATCAAAAGCATGGCGGATCTGATGGCGGCAGGAGAACCCGTGAAATTCGGCTCGGCCGGAATCGGCTCCGCGTCCTATAGCGACATGATGCTGCTAGCCAAGGCCCTCGACCTCAATGTGAACGTGATCGCCGGCTTCGACGGCACCGAAGGCGAGATGTCGATGATGCGCGGAGAGATCTGCGCGATCCTCGGTTCGACGAGTTCGTTTCAGAATTTCATCGATGCGGGCTACGGACACTTCATCCTCTCGATCGGCGGTAGCCTGGACGGCGTGCCAAACGCGATGGACCTCGCAGAATCGGAGCAGGCAAGAAAGCTCGTCGCCATCATCGATTCGCTTGCGACGCTGGGCCGCATCAGCGCAGCGCCGCCCGGCACGCGGAAGGAGCGTGTCGAGAAGATGCGGGCGGCATACCGGGCAGCACTGCAAGATCCCGCGCTGCTGGCCGAAGCCGGCAGGACGGGACGTCCGATCGAGCCTGCCTATGGTGACGAAGTCAGACAGCTCGTCGTCGACGCGCTGGACCAGACACCCGAGACTATCGAACTGATCAGAAAGGCCATCAACGGCGCACAATAGAATCAAGGGGGCGATTTGGACCTAGGCGGAATCTTCGATGCGCTGCTGACCATTGTCAGTTCGCCCTACCATATATTCCTGTTACTGATCGCGGTGCCGATCGGCATGTTCTTCGGCGCCATTCCGGGACTCGGTGGTAAACTCGGCATCGTGCTCGCGATCCCATTCGTTTTCGGCATGGATGCAACGGCGGGCGCCCTGTTTCTGATCGCGATGCACTCGGTCGTGCACACGGGAGGAGCGGTTCCGAGCATCCTGTTCGGCGTCCCGGGCACGGGCCCCGATGCCGCCACGATCGTCGATGGCCTGCCGATGACGAGAAACGGCGAAGCCGGGCGAGCGCTTGGCGCTGCGTTCGGCGCGTCGGGTCTAGGGGGCGTAATCGGCGGCCTGTTCATTCTCGCAGTGCTGCCGTTATTGCGCCCAATCGTGCTGGCCTTCAGCCCGGCCGAGTTTTTTCTGCTGGCGCTGTTCGGCATCACGCTGATCGCGATGCTGTCCGGTGAGTCGCTGATCAAAGGTCTGATGGTCGGTTTCCTGGGCCTGATGATGGCCTTCGTCACGCTCGATCCACAGACTGGCACGCAGCGTTATACCTTCGATCTTTTGTTTCTCTGGGACGGCGTCGACATCATCACCGCCGTGCTCGGCATGTTTGCGATTCCGGAAATGATCGCGCTCGGTGTTGCGGGAGGCTCGATGGCGCGGGCGGACAAAGCGGCGGGCAGTTATGGGCTCGGCAGCGTATTCCGGGGCATCGGTGATGTATTCCGTCACTGGGGCCTGAGTCTCCGCACATCGCTGATCGGTTGTTTCATCGGCATGATTCCGGGGCTAGGCGGCGACGCGGCGTCGTGGATCTGTTACGGGCATGCCGTGCAGTCGTCGAAGACGCCCGAGCGCTTCGGTGAAGGTGCGGTCGAGGGCGTGATCGCACCCGAGACAGCGAACAATTCCAAGGAGGGCGGTTCGCTGCTGCCAACACTGTTTTTTGCAGTGCCCGGCTCGTCAGGCATGGCCATTCTGCTCGGCGCGTTCGTCATGCTCGGCATTCAGCCCGGGCCCGGCATGGCATTGAGCGGCATGGACATCGTGTGGGTCCTGATTTGGGGCTTGATGCTCGCCAACATCATTGCCGTCATCATGTTCATTCTGGTCGCACCGGGGCTCGGGTATCTGAGCTACGTTCGTGGCAACTTGCTGATTCCGTTCGTGCTCGTGCTCACATTTCTGGGTGCGTTCCTGAGTCACCGGGCCTGGGAAAACATGGTACTGCTGATCTTTCTTGGCGCACTCGGCTACTTCCTCAAGAAATACCACTGGCCACGGCCGCCGTTCGTCATCGGTTTGATTCTCGGACCGATCGCCGAGGATTCGTTTCATAAATCGATGTCGCTGTGGGGTCCGGCATTTCTGCTGCGACCCGGCGCGCTGATCATGATTGGCCTGATTGTTCTCAGTATCGCGTATTACATCTGGGGAGTGGTGAAAAACAAGAAAAAACCGGAATGGCAGCATGCGGATTGATGCAATCTGGAACGGACGGGTTGCGACCGCGCTCGCGATGCTGCTGATTTTTTTATCGATGTCACTGCTCGCGCTGGGATTCCCGGAAAAGGCTCGCCTGATGCCGCTGCTGGTCGGCGTCCCTGGCACTCTTTTGGGACTCATTCAACTCGTCAGCGAAATTCGTCATGCGAGGCAGGAGTCGGCGGATGACCCTGACATACGCCTGACCAGTGCGGAACGAAGCATGTTCGTCTGGATCTTCCTGTTCTTCGTCGGTGTGCTGGGATTCGGATTCAGCTACGCAGCGCCCGTGCTGGTGTTCAGCTTCCTGTATGTCGGCAGAAAGGAGTCGCTCAAGATCGCTGTAATCAGCGCAGCGGCTACGTGGGCCGTGCTGTTCGGCTTCTTCGAGAAAGGATTCGAGATTCCACTGTTCCCGGGCCTGATCGTTGAATGGCTCCTGGGCTGACGAGACTTCGGGTTATGCGTCAGTGAAAAAGACCTTTACGATCAACGTCGATGGAGAAGACCGCTCGATCACCGCGGATCCGGCGATGCCGCTGCTGTACGCATTGCGCAACGGCCTGGGCAAGAAAGGCCCCAAGTTCGGCTGCGGGCTGGCGCAGTGCGGTGCGTGCACGATCCTGCACGATGGCGTGCCGATTCGCTCCTGTGTGATGCCCGTTGCCGCGGCGACAGGCAAAGTGCGCACGCTCGATGGGCTTGGCACGGCTGCGAAGCCGCATCCCGTGCAGCAGGCCTTCATCGCCGAAGAGGCCGGCCAATGCGAATTCTGCATGAGCGGCTGGATCATGACCGCGACAGCGTTGCTCGAGAAAGACCCGCGGCGCAGCGACGAAGAAATTCGCGAAGCGCTGGCCGGGCTCAAATGCCGTTGCGGCACGCACATGTCGATCTTGAGAGCTATCAAGCGGGCGGCCGCCGACATGGCGTCCTGATCGGTGAGTACTCTCAGCATGGGCAAACATGACGCTCAGCTCAACATTGCCCGCCGCGATCTGTTGAAAGGCGCCGCCGCCCTCGTCGTCAGCGCATCGGTACCGCCGGTACTGGCGCTGGGGCCCGGTACGGCTGAAGCAAGTCTCGCGACACGAGCGCTCAACCCCGCGCAGCTCGACACCTGGCTTGCGATTGCCGCTAACGGTGAGGTGACCGGCTACTGGGGCAAGATGGACATGGGCCAGGGTGTCGATACCGCGATCGCGCAGATGATTGCCGAAGAACTCGATGTCGCAGTCGACCGGGTCAACATCGTGGCCGGCGACTCGGCTCTTTGTGCCAATCAGGGCGGCGCCAGCGGTTCTACTGGTCTTAATCGTTCCGGCGTCGCGTTTCAGGCTGCCGCAGCCGAGGCGCGTCTCGTGCTGCTCGAGATGGCGTCGGCGAAGTTCGGTGTGCCGATGGAACGGTTGACTGTCGTGGACGGACTGGTACATGTCAACGGCAGCCAATCGCAGTCAGTCAGCTACGCCGAACTCGTCGGCGACCGGATGTTGGACGCGCCAATCACCTGGAACGGCCGTTACGGTAACAGCCTCGGCCTGACCGGCCGCGCGAAGCCAAAAGATCCGCAGGACTACCGGGTCGTCGGAACATCGGTGCGGCGCAAGGACATCGCGGGAAAGATTCTGGCCACGACCGAATTCTTGCACGACGTCCGCGTGCCCGGGATGCTGCATGGCCGCATCGTACGGCCTGCCGTCGCCGGCGCCCGCGTCGTCAGCGTGGACAGACGATCGGTCGGCGACATTCCCGATGTCGAAGTGATTGTCGAAAACGACTTCGTCGGCGTGGTCGCGCCGGATGAATGGGACGCCATCAGGGCCGCAAAACGGCTCAAAGTCGAGTGGGACATCGCCGATGCCGGTTTTCCGACGACGTCCTGCGAGTTGTTCGACTGGATCCGCAGTGCGGAACCCGCCAAGTCCGGCATCGAAGGCGATGAAGGTGACGTCGATGCAGCGCTGGCAGTCGCCGCGAGAACGATCACGGCCGAATTTGAATGGCCGTTCCAAAGCCATGCTCGCATGGCGGGGGCGGCCTCGCTCGCGGACGTTCGCGATACTGAGGTCACGGTCTGGACCGACTCGCAGAAACCCTATGATGCAGGTATCGGCGCCAAGCTCCTGCTCGAAACGCCAGTAGGCGGCCGCCGCCACGGTCGCCCATCGTACAACGTGCGCAGCATCTGGAAACCGGGCCCGGGTTCTTACGGGCGCTCGGACGCCGGTGATGGCGCGATGGACGCCGTCCTGCTTTCCGAAGCTGTCGGCGCACCGGTGCGCGTGCAGTGGATGCGTGATGAAGGTCATGCCTGGGATCCGAAAGGACCCGCATCGGTCGTGACCTGCCGCGCGGGACTGGACGCCGGCGGCGATGTCACCGCCTACCATTTTCACATCAAGGGGCTGTCGCGGCACGACCAGAATTCACGCGAGAATGCGCCCGGCGAAGTGCTGGCGGGGCACCTGCTGGGCCACGAGAGCACGCCCGAGTGGACGCTGAACAGCCCCGCCGAGTCGTACCGGTTCGCGAACAAGCGTTACAGCTGGGACGCGTTGCCGCCGCTCCGAAAACAGGCCTCACCGCTGCGCACGGCACACTTCCGCGATCCGTACGGACCGGAAGTGCATTTTGCGGCCGAGTCGTTCATCGACGAGATAGCCTATGCGACAGGCAAAGACCCGCTCGCCTTCCGTCTTGAGCGCGTCCGCGACGAGCGCGATGCGGCCGTGCTGAGCGCGGCGGCGCAACTCGCCGGCTGGCAGGCGCATACCGCGCCACGCCGGAAGCGCGACAGCAGCGGCAACTACATCGGTCACGGTATCGCTTATGCGCAACGCAACGGCTCCGTCAACGCAGTAGTCGCCG
>Ga0224512_10000949_pt1 | contig 29221 bp, 22 predicted proteins | sample SF_May12_sed_USG_4_FD_169103 | JGI IMG/M metagenome (GOLD analysis project Ga0224512, IMG submission 169103) | Sediment microbial communities from San Francisco Bay, California, United States - SF_May12_sed_USGS_13 | ecosystem: Environmental > Aquatic > Marine > Sediment | place: USA... | reverse complement strand
CAGCGGAAGATCGAAATGCTGCAACTCGCAGAAAAAATACCCCGACAGCTGCGCCGCCGCCGTGCGGAGGAGGGCGGTCTCGTCCGATCCGGTGGCCCCGCCCCAGCGGAGGCGGACCAATGCCCTGTCGCGCTCAACGATGGTGAGCGGTCCAACCGGGCTGTCGATCGTGAGCGATGCGGTGCTGCTCCTACCGTCACGCGAGGTTTGGGCGTCGGTCATGGCGCCGCTTCGGGTTGGGCCGCACCGGCAAGTGCCAGGGCAAGCGCGCCGGGATCGGTGATCGGCAACGAACACGTTGTGCCCCGGCAGACGAATGCCGCTGCACCGCCGTCGGGCGCGGTCTTGCCATGGGCGGGGTGGCCCTCGGGCAGGTCGGTGCCGGGAGCGAGCTGAAGGAGAATTCGGTTGGGCTCCGACCTGCTGAGAGCGGCGCGGCGCATGGCCGATACGGCGTCGCTCGCGGGGTCGCCGGCGAGCACGATCTGCACCGCACTGGACAGAAGCTCGGCGCCATTCATGAGCGTGGTGAGCGAAAACACGTTGCGTTCCAGTCCGCCGGAGAAGGCACCGATCAAGGCCTCGGCGCGATCACGATGGGCCTCGTTGCCGGTGAGATAGTAAAGCCGGGCGAAAACGCCAACGAGTACGGCATTGCCGGCAGGGGTGGCGTTGTCGTGGGCGATCTTCTGACGCACCAGCACTTCGTCGACATCGTCGGCGGACAGGAAGTAGCCGCCGGCGGGATCGCGATAATGCGCATCGATCGTTGCAATCCAGTCTTCGGCCTGATCGAGATAGTCGCTATCGGCCGTGGCCTCAAAGAGAGCAACGGCGGCGCGGGTCATGTTGGCGTAATCGTCGAGCGTGGCGGGATGCGCCGGGGCGCCGCGCCAGCTATGCCGGAGGCGCCCTTCGACCGTCATGGCGTCACGCACGAAGCCGAAAGCCGTTGCCGCGGCATCGATCCAGTCGGGCCGTTCAAAGACGAGCCCGGCATTGGCCAGCGCCGCGATCATCAGCCCGTTCCAGTCGGCCAGCACTTTGTCGTCGAGTCCCGGTCTGATGCGTTTTTCTCTTATTTTCAATAACTTGTCACGACCCACCTTGAGCGCTGCTTCGTGTGCGTCATCGCCGAGCTCAGGCCGACCGGTGCGGTTGAGGATGGTCTTGCCTTCCCAGTTTCCGCCGGCGGTGACGTCGTAGGCCGCCTTGAAGCGTGCGGCCTCGTCGCCGAGCGCCGCGTCGATCTCGGCCTCGCGCCAAACGTAGAATTTTCCTTCCTCGCCCTCGCTGTCGGCGTCGAGCGTGCCGGCGAAGCCGCCGCCCTCGACCACCATTTCGCGGAGCAGCCAGTCGATCGTCTCGGCTATGCGATCGGCGTAGAGCCGCGAGCCCGTCTCCTGCCAAACCAGCGTCATGATGTCGATCAGCTGGGCGTTGTCGTAGAGCATTTTCTCGAAATGCGGCACCAGCCAGAAGGCATCGACCGAATAGCGGGCGAAGCCGCCGCCGACATGGTCGTAGATGCCACCCTGGCACATGCGATCGAGCGAGACGATGACGCCATCGCGCAGGACCGGCTTGCCGGTTCGCTTGTAGCCTCGCCAGAGCAGCTCAAGGATCGGCACTTGCGGGAATTTCGGCGCGCCGCCGATGCCGCCATGCGCCGTGTCGATCATCTTGACCAGTTCCTCGGCAACTTTGTCGAGTAGGTCGATGCTGATTTGCCCGCCCGGTTGGGACCGCGAGAGTTGGCCCAGTGCTTCCTTCAGCGCGCCCGCGTTCTTCGTCACCTTGTCGGGTTCCAGGCGATAGATCTCGGCGATCTGTTTCAGAACCTGGGCGAAGCCCGGGCGGCCATACCGCGGCTGGTTGGGAAAGTATGTCCCGCCCCAGAAGGGCTCGGCCGCCGGAGTCAGGAACATGGTGAGGGGCCAGCCGCCCTGCTCGCCCAGCATCTGCAGCGCGTGTTGATAGATACCGTCGATATCCGGGCGCTCCTCGCGGTCGACCTTGATATTGACGAAGAGCTCGTTCATCACCGCCGCGGTCGCCTCGTCCTCGAAGCTCTCATGCGCCATGACGTGACACCAATGGCAGGCCGCATAGCCGACCGAAAGCAACACGGGCTTGTCGGCGGCCTTGGCTTCGGCGAATGCGGCCGGTCCCCAGGCGCGCCAATGCACCGGGTTGTTGCGGTGCTGGTGCAGATAGGGGCTGGTTTCGGCGCCCAGCAGGTTCGCCGCTTTCAGTTCGCCCGCGAGCGGGAACCCGCTGGTCTGGTCGACCGGCTTGTCGGTGGATGACATGGTCGGGCCTGCTCGTACTGGTGCTGTGTAGAGGGTCGTTGGGATTGAACTGATGCGCCGCATCGCGTATGGCAAGCGCTGGCAGGGTCGCAGGAGTTTTCGCCCGGCGGCCGGCCGTTGTCGAGGCATTTCCGGCGACCGGGTGGCCACACTCGCCGGGAGACATATATCTCGAGACATATGTATGTGCCACGATTGTATGTGCCACGATTGGGTGCGCGCGGCCGCTGCCGCGGGACACGCCCCTATACCGAGGAGAGACGTGCCGATGGCAAGTATGCCGCCAGAAACCGATGAAGAAATCGAGGAGGCCGATCCGCCGTATTTCTTCGCGGCCCATGTCTTCTGCTGCACCAATACGCGCGAGGACGGCCATCCGCGCGGCTGCTGCTCGGCAAAGGACGCCGTGGCGCTGCGCGACTATATGAAGGCCCAGGTCAAGGCCAAGCGCGTGCCCAATGTCCGGGTCAACGCCGCCGGTTGTCTCGATCGGTGCGAGCTTGGGCCGACCATGGTGATTTATCCCGAAGGCATCTGGTACAGCTATGCCTGTGAGGCCGATCTCGATGAGATCATCCAAACGCATCTCATCGACGGCGGACGCGTTACCCGCCTGATGCTGAACCCCCGCGATACGGAGCCGCCGCGATGACCTGTCCGGGCGTAAGGTGCGCGGAGCCGGGCGGCGGCGGTATCCCAGATTAACCATGTCTGGCGACCCAGATCCTGCCGACCAAGCGGCGCGCGAAACCATCTTCGCGCTTTCAAGCGGTGCAGGGCGGGCCGGGGTCGCGGTGATCCGCATATCCGGTCCCGCCGCAGGCGCGGCGCTCGATGCGCTGGCCGGCACCCGTCCGGCGGCCCGCCATGCATCGCTGCGCACAGTGCGAGATCCGGCGAACGACGAGACCCTCGACCGCGCGCTCGTATTGTGGTTTCCAGCACCAGCCAGCGTGACCGGCGAGGATGTCGCCGAACTCCACGTACACGGCGGCCGAGCCGTGATCGCGGGTGTGATCGAGGCGCTCGCCAGGCAGGACGGGTTGCGGCCGGCCGAGCCGGGTGAGTTCACCCGCCGCGCCTTCGAGAACGGCTTGCTCGATCTGACCGCTGCCGAGGGGATCGCCGATCTTGTCGATGCGGAGACGGCCGCCCAGCGCCGCCAGGCCCAACGCCAGACCGAAGGCGTACTCGCCGCGCTCTATGACGGTTGGCGCGAGCGCATGGTGGAGGCGCTGGCGCATCTGGAAGCGGCAATCGATTTTTCCGACCAGGACCTGCCCGAGACAGTGCTGGCCAAGGCGCGGCCGGCGCTGGCGGAAGTGGCCGAGGCAATTGCCATCCATCTCGACGACAGCCACCGCGGCGAGCGCCTGCGGGACGGCATCACGGTGGCCATCGTCGGGGCGCCGAATGTCGGCAAGTCGAGTCTGTTGAATGCGCTGGCCCGGCGCGAGGTGGCGATCGTGGCTGAAACCGCGGGCACCACGCGGGACGTGATCGAGGTCCATCTCGATCTGGGTGGCTATCCGGTGATCGTCGCCGACACCGCGGGCCTGAGGGCGCTCGATCCAAAGGCGGCCGATCCGGTCGAGGCCGAAGGCATAAGGCGGGCAAGGGCGCGCGCCGAGACCGCCGATATCCGGATCGTGGTGTTCGATATCGCCGAGCCTGCCAATCCTGATGGTCTGCGCATGGTCGACGATCGGGCGGTGATCACGGTCAACAAGGTCGACCTGATCAAAGGGGCGCCGCCGGGCCGTATCGCCGAGCGAGACGCTCTGGCGATCTCGGCGTCGTCCGGGGCAGGGATCCCCGCGCTGTTGGAAAAGCTGGCGGAGCTGGTGGGCGAACGCCTGGCGGCCGGCAGCGAAGCCCCGGCGCTGACGCGGACCCGTCACCGCCAGGCGCTCGGTGATTGCCTGGAGGCGCTCAAGCGCGCCGAACGGGCCGAGCTGCCGGAGCTGGCCGCGGAGGATGCCCGCCTCGCCGTGCGCGCCCTCGGCCGCATCACTGGGCGGGTCGATGTGGAGGACATTCTGGATGTCATCTTCCGCGATTTCTGCATCGGCAAGTAAGCGGCGGAGATCAGGACTCAAACCTGTTTGAGCCGCCCCTGTTTCACGTGAAACAATTTGTGCCATTGTCCCGGTCACGTCCCGATCGGGGATTGATCGGCTCCAATATTTACCATCGCCCAACGCGCCAGTGGACAGCTCGGGCCCGGCCGCCTAAATAGCGGAGCATGGATCGGTTCGATGTCATCGTAATCGGGGGCGGGCATGCCGGCTGCGAGGCCGCGGCGGCGGCGGCGCGTGTGGGCGCCCGGACGCTGCTCCTGACCCGTGAGATCGAGACGATCGGCGAGATGTCCTGCAATCCGGCCATCGGCGGCTTGGCCAAGGGCCACCTGGTGCGCGAGATCGATGCGCTGGACGGCCTGATGGGCCGGGCGGCCGATCGGGCCGGCATCCAGTTCCGGGTGCTCAACCGCTCCAAGGGCCCGGCGGTCCGCGGGCCCCGGGCCCAGGCCGACCGGACGCTCTATGCCCAGGCGATCCAGGCGCTGCTGGCGGAAACCGTGGGGCTCACAATACGGGCCGGCGCGGCCGAAGACCTGATCGTCGAAAAGAGCCGGGTGGCTGGGGTCGTGACTGCAGACGGCGCCCGGATCACGGCCGGCGCCGTGGTTCTGACCACCGGCACTTTCCTCAACGGGCTCATTCACATCGGCGAGCGGACCATCCCGGCCGGCCGGGCCCGGCGCGGATCCGATGGGGTCGAGCCGCCATCCACGGGCCTTTCGGCCACTTTGGCGCGGGCGGGCCTGGCGCTTGGCCGCCTCAAGACCGGCACGCCGCCCAGGCTCGACGGGCGAACGATCGATTGGGCAGCGCTGCAGGCCCAGCCGGGCGATGATCCCCCGCAGCCTTTCTCGGTGCTGACCGAACGCATCACCACGCCACAGATCGCCTGCCATATTACTGGCACGACCGAGGCCACGCATGCGCTGATCAGGGCCAATCTCGACCGCTCGCCGATCTATTCCGGCCAGATCGAGAGCCTCGGGCCGCGGTATTGCCCGTCGATCGAGGACAAGGTTGTGCGCTTTGCCGATCGGGCCCGGCATCAAATCTTCCTCGAGCCCGAGGGGTTGGATGACGATACCGTCTATCCCAACGGGATTTCGACCTCTTTGCCGGAGGCGGTGCAGGCGGCCCTGCTGGCGACAATTCCAGGCCTGGAGCGCGCGGTGATGCGCCGACCCGGCTATGCCATCGAATATGATTTCGTCGATCCCCGTGCGCTCGAGCCGTCGCTCGAGACCCGCGCGCTGACGGGGCTTTACCTGGCCGGGCAGATCAATGGGACGACCGGCTATGAAGAGGCGGCGGCCCAGGGATTGATGGCCGGGCTCAATGCCGCGCGGGCGGTTGCGGCGGGCGAGCCGCTGATCCTCGACCGCGCCGAGGCTTATATCGGCGTGCTGATCGACGATTTGGTGACGCTGGGCACGCGCGAGCCCTACCGGATGTTCACATCGCGCGCCGAGTACCGGTTGCTGCTGCGCGCCGACAATGCGGATCTGCGGCTGACCGCGCGGGGCATCGCTGCGGGCTGTGTGTCGACGGAACGGGCGGCGCACTACCACAGCAAAGCGGCGGCGCTTGGAGATGCGCGGGGACTGGTCCGGTCCCTGAGCTGGACCCCCACGGCGTTGCGGCGGGCCGGTTTCGCGATCAATCTCGACGGACGGCCGCGAAGCGCCCACGATCTTCTAGGATATCCGGATATTGGCCTTTTAGATCTCCTGTCGCTCTGGCCGTCGCTCGGCGGGTTGCGGTCCGACATCGCCGAGCAGATCGAGATCGAAGGTACCTATGCCGGCTATCTCGAGCGGCAGGTGGCCGATATCCGCGCCTACCGGCGCGACGAGGCGTTGTCGCTGCCCGCCGATCTCGACTATGCCGTGATCGCCAGCCTGTCCGCCGAGGCACGCCAAAAGCTGGAGGCCGCACGGCCGGCCACGCTGGGGGCCGCGGCCCGGATCTCCGGGGTGACGCCGGCGGCGCTGACTGCGCTGCTCGGGCATGTCCGGCGGCGGGACCGCGGCATCGGGTCGCCCACGGCCGGGAGCGCGGCTTGAGCCGATCATGGCGACTTCGGCAACGACAGGCAGATTGAGCCCTGAGGACTTCCGCCGGCTGACCGGTGTTTCACGTGAAACAGCGAAACAATTTCAGGCCTATGCCGAGCTGCTGGCGCGCTGGCAACGGCGTATCAATCTGGTCTCGACCGCCAGCCTCGCCGACCTCTGGCGGCGGCATTTCCTCGATGCGGCCCAGCTCGCCCCGTTGATCGCAGGACCGCCGCGGCGGATCGCCGATATCGGTAGCGGCGCGGGCTTTCCGGGTCTGGTGCTGGCGCTGATCGGTGTCGGGCCGGTCGATCTCATTGAGAGCGACGGCCGCAAATGCGCGTTTCTCTCCGAAGCGGTGCGCGTTACCGGCGCACCGGCCCGTGTGGTGCATGGACGGGCCGAATCAGTGCGGTTTGACCAACCGGCGCAGATTGTAACGGCGCGCGGGGTCGGGCCGATCCCGCGAATCCTTGCCGCCGCGGCGGCGATTTCGGACCCCGCGACGATTTACTTGCTACCGCGAGGTCGAAATGCGTCGGAACGTTTGACCGCCAACACGAAAGATACCAATATGCGGATGGAGCGCTATGCCAGTATCACGGAGCCGGGGGGCGTGATCTTGCGACTAACGGAGGACCGGAGTGGCTCAATCGACGCATTCCAGTAAGCGACGTCCCAAGATCCAGAAAAAGTCCCGCATAATCTCCGTCGCAAATCAGAAGGGCGGCGTCGGCAAGACCACGACGGCGGTCAACCTCGGAACCGCACTCGCCGCGGTCGGCCGGAAGGTCCTGATCATCGACCTTGATCCCCAGGCGAACGCGACGACCGGTCTGGGGCTCATCCACGGTGAGGCGGAACTCACCTCTTATGATGTCGTGATCGACGATGTGACGGTAGAGGAGGCGATCGTCCGCACCTTGGTGCCGGGGCTTTGGATCGTGCCGACCAGTGTGCATCTGTCAGCGGCCGAGATTGAACTGGTCGGTGTCGAGGACCGCGAATATGTCCTGCGCGACAAGATCGTCGGCAGGACCGATGATTTCGACTATGTGCTGATCGACTGCCCGCCGGCGTTGGGGCTGTTGACGATCAACGCGCTGGTGGCGTCCGACGCCGTGCTGGTGCCGCTGCAGTGCGAGTATTATGCGCTCGAGGGTATGAGCCACCTGGTGCGCACCATCGAGCGCGTGCGCGGCAATCTGAACCCGAGTCTGGAGCTGCAGGGCGTGGTCCTCACCATGTTCGATCGCCGGAATAATCTCTGCGACATGGTGGCGGAGGACGTGCGCGATGTGTTCGGCGATAAGGTCTACAAGACTGTGATACCGCGTAACGTACGGGTGTCCGAGGCACCGTCCCACGGAAAGCCCGTGCTGCTCTACGATCTGAGCTGTGCTGGATCCCAGGCCTATGCCCACCTGGCGAGCGAAGTGCTCAAGCGCGAGCGAGCCCTGCGCGATGGCCGGGCGGCCGCCTGATGCTGGAGCCATGAGCGAAACCGACGATAAGAGCCGGGCAGCCGCCCGCGAAGGCAAGCGCCGAAATCTCGGGCGGGGCCTGAACGCGCTGCTTGGCGGTGATGCCGACGGCGATGTCGAGGACCGCGGCCGCGGACCACGGATGGTTCCGGTCGAATCAATCGAGCCCAGCCGAGTGCAGCCGCGCCGCATCTTCGACAAGGCCGATCTCGACTCGCTGACCCAGTCGATCCGTGAGAAGGGGATCCTGCAGCCCATCCTTGTGCGTCCGATGGCGGGCGAGGGCGCCAAGTACGAGCTTGTCGCCGGCGAGCGTCGCTGGCTAGCCGCTCAGGCCGCGCGGCTCCACGATGTGCCGATCATCGTGCGCGAGCTCGACGATGCCAGCGCGCTCGAGATCGCCATTATCGAGAATATTCAGCGCTCCGATCTGACACCACTGGAAGAAGCCGAAGGCTACCGTCGGTTGATGGACGAATTCAAGCACACGCAGGACGCGTTGTCGAAGGTGGTCGGCAAGAGCCGCAGCCACGTCGCCAACACGCTGCGCCTGTTATCGCTGCCGGCGTCGGTCAAGGAAATGATCGACAAGCGCGAAATCACGGCCGGCCACGCCCGCGCCCTGGTCAACGCCAAGGACCCCGAAGCGTTGGCTCGCGATATCGTGTCCAAAGGCCTGACCGTGCGCGACGCTGAGCGCGTGACCAAGAGCGACAAGAAGTCCAAGGCGAAGAAAAGGGGCAGGGGCAAGTCAGCCGATGCGCTGGCCTTGGAGAACGATCTCAGCAGCCTTCTTGGGCTCGGCGTTTCGATCAACACCAAGGGGCAAAGCGGATCGATGGTGATCCATTTCAAGTCTCTTGAGCAGCTGGACGATCTGATCCAACGCCTCAGCCGCGGCAGCCTCTAGCAAGGCCGAATTGACGCGGGTCGCGCCCGATGGGCGGCGGTTTGACGCCGAGCTGTTGGCAAGGACAGGGTCAAGCGCACCGCAGCATGGTTAACCCGAAATATGGTTAACGCGGCGTTAATCTTAACGAATTCTTAACACTTGTTGTGATTGGGTTAAGCGGCCGGCGTCAGTGGTCGCTTGTCAGGCCGCCTGCCGGCGCGTGCGTGCGGCCGCGTTGGCGATCAGCAGCAGTGTACGGCTTGCAATGGCCGCCTCGGGCGCGCCGGTGGTCTTGCAGCGAATCTCGGCGTCGAGCAGATGGTCGAGGGCAATGGCGAGACTGTGGCGCGGCCACCAGCGCAATTGAGCGGTGAGCCGGGGCGCGTGCTTGAAGAAGACGGGCGGTTTCAATGCGCCGACAGCGTCGCGTGGGCTCTTGCCCGCCTCGACCAGACCGGCAGCGAGCTGAAGCCGCAGAAAGTGACGGCCAACGGCACGGAGGATCGCAATCGATGCAACGTTCTCTCGCAACAGCCGCGCCACTGCGCGATCGATGGCCGCATGATCGCCATCGGCGGTGGCCAGGGCAACGTCGTCGAGGCCGAGGTTTGCCGAATCGCCCACAAGCGCCACCGCGTCGTCCAAGGTGACGGCGCCGGCCTCTGCGCAATAGAGCGTGAGTTTTTCGAGCTCGCTGCGGGTGATCATACGATCGCCGCCGAGATTGGCCGCCAGATAGGCAATCACATCCGGCTCGGCGCGGAGCCCGTGCTCGCGCAGATCGTCCTCGATCACACCGATCAAATCACGCCCCTCATCGGGGTAACAACCGATCGCGGCCCCTGCCTTGCTTTGCTCGAGCAGTCGGCGAAGCCCCGAGCGCGGCGGCAAGGCGCCGGCCTCGATGATGATCAGGGCCTCACAGACCGGACCCCCCAGCAGATCCTTGAGGGCATTGGCCAGACCGTCGCCGGCGCTGCGTATCTGGACCAGCCGACGGCCCCCGGTCATCGACAGCGCGTTGGCCTCATCGGCGAGCCGCGCGGGATCGGCGCTGATGTCGCCGCCGCTCAGGGCAACCACGCGGAACGGATCGTCCAAATCATCGATAAGCGCGGCGGCAAGCTGCCGCGCACGCTCCCGCACCAGCCCCTCATCGGGGCCGAAGAAGAGCGCCCCGCGAAGCGAGGCCGGGGGCTGACTGAGGAAACGGTCGACGTCGCGCGGCGAAACCTTCATGCAGGTCCTGTCATGCAGACCCCGAACGGGGTCGTTCCGGGCGGTACAGCCCTTGCGCGCCGATTCCGGCGCTATTTGGCGCGTTTTCGGTTCAAGAAGATCGCAACCCGCTGGGAGATTTCATCGGCCAGTCCCTCGACCGTGCGCCGGCGCGCCGCACTTTCGGCGCTGATGGTCGAAAATTCGGCATCCCGGATATTGAAGCTGGCGACGCGCCGCGCGGTGGCTGTGAAGAGAATTCGGCTATTGGCCATATCGCGGAGCCGAAACGTTGCGGTCAGAATGAGATTTGCGCGGGTGCGGGTTTCATCCCGGCGCACGCCAAGGTCCACGCGGGTTTCCTGTAGATCGACGCTCAACTCATAGGACGGGGCGCTGGGCTCGCCGCCGGGGTTCATCCGATCAAGCAGGTGGTTGCGCAAACGGTGACCGGCTCGGTCGGCGATTAGGCCGATGCGGACTTTGGCAAGCTCGCTGGAAACCTGGGTGTTTTCCGGCGAACTGCCATAAAGCGGACGATATCCGCAGCCAGCAAGACTGAGCATCGCCACTGAAAGCCCGACTATCACCCAAACCCGGCCGCGTCGAAAAGCGCCGAACCGCGCATGGTATTGCGAGAGACGGCCCGGATTGGACTGTGCGTCAGACAACGACATTGATCACCTTGTCGGGAACGACGATTACCCTGCGCAGCGTCTTGCCGTCGGTTGCCCGGGTTACGGCGGGTAACGCCAGCGCTGCCTTCTCCGCCTCATCCTCCGCCATCCCACGCGGAAGCTCAAGCGTGCCGCGCAGCTTGCCATTGACCTGTACGGCGATTGTCACCGTGTCCTCCTGGAGCAATCCGGTGTCGGCGAGCGGCCAGTCCATATCGGTGAGGCTGGTGTCGTGACCCAGCAGGCGCCACAGCGCTTCAGCCAGATGCGGCACCATTGGATTCATCAGCCGAACCGCGGCTTCCAGGCCCTCGCGCAGAGCCCAGGCGCCGGCCGGTCCCGAAGCGCTGTCCCGGGCCTGGGCGGATACATAGTCGGCAATTGCATTGGTGAGTGCGCGGATCTTCGCAACGGCGCGGTTGAAGCCAAAATCCTCCAGATCGTAGGTGACACCATCGATCGCTTGGTGGGTTGCCCGCCGCAAGGCCGTTGCGGCGTCGTCGAACTGGTCCGGAACCGCAGATTCCATGGCAGAAAGCGCGTCTCTGTGTTCATCTATCAACCGATAGATACGGTTTAGATAGCGCCAGGCGCCATCGACGCCGCCGTCGGTCCATTCCAGGTCGCGCTCCGGCGGGCTGTCCGAAAGCATGAACCAGCGCGCGGTATCGGCGCCGTAGGTCTTGATAATCGCTTCGGGGTCGACGGTATTGCGCTTCGACTTGCTCATCGATTCCGAACGGCCGATCGTGACCGGCGCGCCGGTCTGCGCGTGTTTGGCAGCGTTCTCACCGGTTTTTTCGATCTCGTCGGGGTAGAGCCAATTGCCCTCGGCGTCCCGATAGGTCTCATGGCAGACCATGCCTTGCGTAAACAGACCGGCAAAGGGTTCATCTATCGAGAGATAGCCACAGGCTTTCATGGCACGGACGAAGAAACGCGAATACAGCAGATGTAGTATCGCGTGCTCAACGCCCCCAATATACTGATCGACCGGCAACCAATAGTCGACGGCGCCGCGATCCACCGGCACATCGGCGCGGGGACTGCAGAACCGCGCGAAGTACCACGACGAATCAACGAACGTATCCATCGTGTCGGTATCGCGCTGGGCGGGCTTGCCGCAGGAGGGGCAGGCCACGTCTTTCCAGCTTGGATGGCGCTCCAGCGGGTTTCCGGGCGCATCGAAGGCGATATCGTCGGGCAACAATACGGGCAGATCGTCCCTGGGCACCGGCACCGGGCCGCAGGCTTGGCAATGGATCACCGGGATCGGGCAGCCCCAATAGCGCTGGCGGGAAATTCCCCAATCGCGCAGGCGGAACTCCACCGTTCCCTTGCCGGCGGCCATCTCTTCCAGCCGCGCGATCGCCGCGGCCTTGGCCTCCTCCACGTTCATCCCGTCCATGAAGCCGGAATTGATCGCCGTACCGTCACCGGTATAGGCCTCGTTTCCTATCACGAACGTTGCTGCGTCAGCGTGTTGAGGCAGCACGACGGGGATCACCTCGAGATCATATTTTCTGGCGAAGTCCAAATCGCGCTGGTCGTGGGCCGGGCAGCCGAAGATGGCGCCGGCGCCGTACTCCATCAGCACGAAGTTGGCGACGTAGAGCGGCAGCGTCTTGCCGTCAACAAAGGGGTGGCGGATCTTGAGGCCGGTATCGAAACCGCGCTTTTCGGCCGCCTCGATTACCGCCTCGCTGGTGCCGAGGCGGGCGCATTCCTCGATGAATGCGGCCAGATCGGGGTTCTTTTCTGCCAGCTCGGTGGCCAGCGGGTGGTTTGGCGAGAGCGCGCAGAAGGAGGCGCCGAACAGCGTATCGGGTCTTGTGGTGTAAACCTCCAGCCGATCGTCGCGCCTATCTATCTCAAAGTAGATTCTTGCGCCCTCGGACCGACCGATCCAGTTGGTCTGCATCATCCGAACCTTGTCGGGCCAGCGATCGAGGCTCGCAATGGCGTCAAGCAGCTCTTGAGCATACTCTGTTATGCGAAAAAACCACTGCGACAATGTGCGTTGCTCGACCGGCGCACCGGAGCGCCAGCCCTTGCCGTCGATCACCTGCTCGTTGGCGAGCACGGTGCCGTCGACCGGATCCCAGTTGACGACCGATTCGCCGCGATAGGCTAGCCCGGCCTCCAGAAAATCGACGAACATGCGTTGTTGGTGGACGTAATAGCCGGGGTGGCAGGTCGCGATCTCGCGGTCCCAGTCGAGGGAGAGCCCCATGGATTGGAGCTGACCGCGCATGGTGGCGATATTCTCGTAGGTCCATTCCGCGGGATGGATCTTGCGCTCCATCGCCGCGTTTTCCGCCGGCAGGCCGAAGGCGTCCCAGCCCATCGGGTGGATGACGTTGAAGCCCTTGGCGCGTTTGTAGCGGGCAACCACGTCGCCCATCGTGTAGTTGCGCACATGGCCCATGTGGATGCGCCCCGATGGATAAGGGAACATCTCAAGAACATAGTATTTCGGGCGGTCAGAGGCCTCATCGACCTTGAACGACGCGCGGTCGTTCCAGATCCGCTGCCACGTCTCCTCGACCTCGCGGAAATTATAGCGTGACATGTTCTCCGTTCCGCGCCCCGCAAGGCCGGATCGTCGGCCTGTCCGTGTACTGCGCCGGTTTCGAACTTCGCTGCCGCGAATTTCGGTGCAGGCCGGGCACTAAATCAAGTAAGTCCTGTCTGGGTCGGTGCTCGAAGATTGCCACCGGAGTGCCCCGACAGGCGCCAGTACCGTCACATCAGGGTCTATTCGGGCTCCGGTGAGAGGCTCTTCGAAGCGAATTCTCGCAGCTTACCGCGAGGCCGCCTGCTCGCGAAGACTGCGCGCGCGTGCCAGGATGACATTCTCGAATTCAAAGCCGGTGTTCTGCGCTACCTTGGCGTCGGCCCAGTTGCCCTTGGTGTCCTTCTTTTGCTTGAACACCGTGACCTTTACGCCATCGGAGCGCAGCTCGGCACCCTGTACCAGCACGGTCAGCTTGAAGCGCTCGCCGGGGGTTTCGGGGGGTGTATACCAGTCGGTGATGATCGCCCCACCGTAAGCATCGGCGGAGACCAGCGGCATGAAGGCGGTGCTGTCGAGCGCCGCGCGCCACAGATAGCCGTTCACCGCGATCTGCCTGCCGGTACCCGCGCCCTCACGGGTGAAAACGCGCCGACGGCCTTCCGGCCGCACCGTGCTCTTCACCTCCAGATCGCCGTCGCCGACGCGCGTTTCGCCGACGGTTCGCACATTGCTCTCCACGCAGGCGCTCAACAGAAATGGCACGCTCAACAGACCGGCCGTCGCCAGCCAAACGGCCGTTCGACCTCGCTTCGCATTCATCTCGTTCTCCTTCAAGTCGCCCGTAGCCGCCGCACCCGAGCGACGTGTCTGCGAACCGGAAAGGTCCGCGCACGCCTTTTGAAAATCCGCGCACGCTATATCGCATTCGGGCGCCCATGTGAAGGCGGCACACCGGCTTGTAAATGCTCCGCGCGAGACTTATCTAGGCGGCGCATGGGGTTGGCTCGCAGGGGTGGCGCCGCAACGTCGCGAAAAAAGCGCCGTGTTATGGCCGCGACGGTACAGGCTGGCATACTCATTCCGGACCAAGGTCGGCCCGAATGCCCTCACGTTGTTGGCCCGCATCGGGGCGCCTCCCGGCAAAACCAGGCGAGTGACAGTGACCAATATGCCCCCAAGACAAACCACGCCGACGCGCGTGGCCGATACCGCATCGATTGATGTCGCAGCGCATGTTCCGGTTCTCGGCGCGGCCGGCCACGGAAAATCGAGCCTGGTCGAGCGACTGCTGACCGACGCGAACGCGCTGCCGGCGGGCGGGCTGGAGGCGACAGGTCCGGGGCGCTTCCCGTTGCGAGGCGGCACCGACGACGCCGCCGGCGAAAAGAACGTCATTATGCTCGTCGATGCGCCGGGCTCGCGCGCGCTGCTGAAAACGATCGCGGTCGATGGCTCGCTCGGCGATGCGGCGTTGCTTGTGGTCGACGCGGAGATCGGCGTCGATGCGCCGACGCGGCGCCACGGCTATCTCGCCCATCTGCTCGGCATCCGCGACGTGGTGGTCGCGGTCAATGGCATGGAGTTGGTCGGCCATGGCGCAGACCGCTTCGCCGAAGTCGCGCAGGCCTGCCGCGACTATCTGGAGGCGCTTGGCGTCACGCCGACGCAGGTGATCCCCGTCTCCGCCCGCGCCGGTGACAATCTTGTCCTCCGCTCCGATACCATGCCCTGGTATGACGGACCGACGGTGCTCGAGGCGCTGCAGGCGCTTCCGGCCTCAGCGGCATTGCGCGCGCTGCCGCTGCGCATACCCGTCGGCGACGTTGCGCGTGTTGACGGTCACCGTGTCATCACCGGGCGGGTGGAAAGCGGGCGTCTTTCGGTCGGCGACGAGGTCGTTTTCTCGCCCTCCAATGGCATCGCCCGCGTGAGCGGCATCGCGCCGGCTCACGGCGCCGAGACCAAGACTGCGGGCAACGCTGCCGCGGGCGAAGTTGTCAGCTTTACGCTGGAGGACCAGGTCTTCGTCGAGCCGGGCGAAATCGCCAGCCATACGGAAAATGCTCCGGTCGAGACCAATGTCTTTCGAGGCCGGATGATCTGGCTCGGCGCCGAGCCCCTTGAGGCCGGCCGCCGCCTGACGCTGCGGCTGGGCGCCATGGAGACGCCGGCAACGGTTGAGAGCATGGAGCGCCGCATAGACACCGACGATCAAAGCGGCAGCCCCGCCGATACGCTCGAGGCAGAGGCGAGCGGCGAGGTGATCCTGCGTGCCCGCGCCATGCTGGCGCTCGACGCCCATCACGACAACCCGCGTACCGGACGCTTCGTGCTTTTCGATGACGGCGAGGCGGTGGCGCTCGGCGTTGTCGATATGGAAGGCTATCCCGACCAGCGACCGCTCATGGGTGTCAAATCGACCAATGTGAGCTTGGTCGAGCACGGCGTCTCGAACACCTTGCGCGCGACCCGCAATGGTCATGCGGGCGGGGTTCTTTGGTTTACCGGGCTCTCCGGCGCGGGCAAGTCGACGCTCGCGGTGGAGCTGGAAAAGCGGCTGTTCACGCGCGGCTATCAGGTCTTTGTGCTCGACGGCGATAATGTCCGCCAGGGGCTCAACGCCAATCTTGGATTCTCACCCGAGGATCGCGCCGAGAATATCCGCCGCGTCGGCGAGGTGGCCGCGTTGTTCGCGGATGCCGGGCTTATCGTCGTCACCGCGTTCATCTCGCCCTATCGCAGCGATCGCGACCGGGCGCGCCAGGCCGCCGGCGAGCGTTTTCGCGAGGTCCATATCAAGGCGGACATCGCGACCTGCGAGGAGCGCGACCCCAAGGGGCTCTACAAACGGGCGCGGGCGGGGGAGATCCCCGAATTCACCGGCATTTCCGCGCCGTACGAGGCACCGGATGATCCCGAACTGGTGGTGGATACCGCCGCGCATTCGGTGGACGAGGCGGTGGGCGCACTGATCGACTATGTGGAGCGCGAGTTCGAGCTCACCAAGAACCAAGCCGCGGGAGACTGAGCCGCCAATGGTCGGCAATGGCTGAGACGGCGGAGGCAACAAGGGCCAACGTTGCCGCGAACCTGGCGGCAGTGCGCGCGCGTATTGCCGACGCTGCGGCGCTGGCCGACCGCGATCCGGACGACATCACGCTGGTAGCCATCAGCAAGATGCAGAGCGAAGAACGGGTGCGCGCCGCGCTCGAGGCCGGGCACCGCGTCTTCGGCGAGAACCGTATCCAGGAAGCCCAGGCCCGGTGGACCGCATTGCGAGGCGAATACCCCGATGTTGCGCTGCATTTCGTCGGCCATTTGCAAAGCAACAAGGCCGCCGAGGTGGTCGCGCTCTGCGATGTCATCGAGTCGGTCGACCGGCCAAAGCTCGCCCGCGCGCTGGCGCGCGAAATGGAGCGCCAGAACCGCCATCCGCGTTGCTTCATCCAGGTCAATACCGGCGAAGAGCCGCAAAAGGGCGGCGTCGCACCCGCCGAGGCGGCGGCGCTGCTGGCCCTGTGTCGCGATGAGCTGGCGATCGAGGTGGTGGGGCTGATGTGCATCCCGCCGGCCGATCAGGAACCGGCGCCGCATTTTGCGCTGCTGGCCACGATGGCTCACGAGTTCGGGCTCGCCGCGCTCAGCATGGGCATGAGCGGCGATTATGAAACCGGCGTGCGGCTTGGCGCCACCCATGTGCGCGTCGGCACCGCCATCTTCGGGCCGCGCTCGCCGCGTTGAATGTTGCTTCGAGCTATTTCGCCGCGGCCGCGCCGTTGCGTGCTTTGACGAGCGCTTCGTATTTGGACAGCGCGTTGGCGATCTCGTTGGCGACCCAGGGTCCGGCGATCGCGCCGCGCCTGGCTGCGGACGGTTTGGCCGGTGCCGTGTTGACGGGCGGTGCGCTGGCCGCCGGTGTTGCCTTCGTTTTCGAAGCTGTGCCGGCGCCGGGCCCATTTGATTTGGCTACCGGCTTGGCGGCTGGACCGCCCGGCGTCGTGAAGAGCTGAAGGATCGCCGACGCCGCGTCGGTCGGGGTGGACTTGGCGGCGGGCCTGGTTGTTCCTGCGGCGGATTTGGTAGCGGCCCGGTGTTTGGCGAGCGCGGCGGCCTGCGCCATTAAGACGGCCTGATTGCGTTGATACCAGTCGGCGCGGCGAAACTGGGATGAGATCTCACCTTTCGTGGCAGCCCCGTTCGCCCCAGCGCTGCTCGAAGCAGCCCCTGCGATGCGGACCGCGCTTTTGGCAATCGCGGATTTGGCGGCAGCGGCGGCGGCAGGGGATGCACTCTTGGCGAGGCCGGCGACGAAGGCCTGCAGCGCCGCATGCGCCTTGGGTGTGATCGTTTTTGCGCCCGCGCTACCCTGAACGGCCTGAGCCTTCTGTGCGGCCGCGGCGCCGGCGACAGCGGCGCTCGCCGCCTTGGCAGCTTGCGCGGCACTGGCGGCATTCGGTGTCTCGGCCGGTTTGGTTTCACCCGCGTTCGCCCCGCCGGTCTTGGACGCGGCGACCTGGGTCGTCCGACGGCCGGCGGCGCCCTCACCGAACAGCGCGGTATATATATGCTGGCCGAGATCCTTGCCGGTCTCGTGCTCGACGACGATGTTGACGACCGCCGAGGCCGCCCCGACAAGCGCGCCGACCAGCCCGCCGCCATAGAGCATCGATCCCAGTATCCGCGGCACCGCACCGATCTCATCGCCGGTCTCGGCGCGATAGATCGAGTTTACGATCGGCAGATGGTGTAGCGGGTTGATGACGTCGAGAATGTCGTGAAAATCGAACGAGCCGCCGTCCCACAGCTTCAGACCGCTGGACGACTTTGCGGGCGCGGTGACTGCGGCGGGCGTACCGCCGGTCGCGGACGCAGCGCCGGCCGCACGCGAGGCGGCGGCGCCATACCTCGTGGCAACCTTGCCCGACGGCAGAAGCGCCGAGCCGTTCCAAAGCTCAGGTTCGAAAACGATCATCACCCATGGTTAACGCAAATATCGTGCCGTTATCTAAGCACGTGAAATCAATGACTTAGATGGCAGCTCATCCTTGCCGCGGGGGCCGACCCGGCAGGAACCTCCTGCCGGGGTCGCCGAGGCCGGCAGGATCGTCTCGGTTATCATCTCGGGCATCATCTCGGGCATCATCTCGGCCTGTGTGCTGATCGGCGGGATCAGCCGGTCGTATGCGGCGCCTTAAGCCTTGGTTGCCGGCTGGTCTTGTGCTTGGTTGGCGCCTGGAAATCGAGCGATCCCACCGGGAAACAGCCCATGCCTTTTCCTATGACATTTCCCATCAGCCCCCGCATGACGATCCGGCCATGACGATCTTTCGCGATTTCGACCGCGAGGCGCTCGATGCGGCCTACAACAACACCGCCCAGGTGCCCGAGACCGATGAGATCATCGCGGGCTGGGTGGCGGCCGGCGATATCGCGGCGGAGGCGCCCGAGGCACGGCTCGACATCGCCTATGGCCCCGGCCCACGGCAAAGCCTCGATCTCTTCGTGCCGGAGAGCGATGGGCCCGTTCCGGTGTTTGCCTTCATCCATGGCGGCTACTGGCAGCGGCTAAGCAAGCGGCCATTTACCTGTTTCGCGCCCACCTTCGTGGAGGCCGGCATTGCCTACGCGGCGATCGGCTACCCGCTGTGTCCGGATGTGCGGCTGACCGAACTGGTCGAAAGCGTGCGCCAGGCGGTAGCGTGGATCGGCCAAGGGGGCGCGGGGCATGGGATTGATCCGGCGCGCATCCATATCGGCGGGCATTCGGCCGGGGGACATCTGACCGCGATGATGATGAGCACCGACTGGGGGGCGCGCGGCCTGCCGGACGATCTCATCAAGTCGGGCTGCGCGATCAGCGGCGTCTACGATCTTGAACCGATCCGGCTCGGAGCGCTGAACGACGCGGTCCGCCTCGACGAAGCGGAGGTGGCGGCGCTCAGCCCGATCCACCATCTGCCGGCGCGGGCGGGCCATTTGACGCTCTGCGTGGGCGGCCGGGAGCTGCCCGAATTTCTCCGCCAACAGTCGGAATACGCCGCCGCCTGGCGCGCCAATGGGCTGTCGCTTCAGGAAATGACCCCGGAGGACGCCAATCACTTCACGGTGATCAATGCGCTAGGTGACCCCAACTCGCCCTTGTATCGCGCGATAGTCGAGCAAATATGGCGATAGTCCGTCAAAACAGCGAGACGTGCGGTATATCACCCATGGCGTCGAAACGGCCGAGCCTGCGTGATATCATTTTGGACCAAAGGCGACAGCCTGCCATCGATGGCACGGCATAACGCCGGCCGGGTGGGGAGCAATGCAGAGCGGCAAGAAAATCCTTATCGTCGATGACGACACCGAGCTGCGCCAATCGCTCGGCGAGCAACTGCGTCTCCACGAAGAATTCGAGGTCGCCGAGGCGGAAAGCGGCGGCTCGGCGCTGGAAACCACCAAGATCGACCACTACGACGCGATCCTGCTCGATGTTGGCCTGCCCGACATGGATGGGCGGGAGGTTTGCCGGCTGATGCGCCGCAACGGCGTCAAGGTGCCCATCGTGATGCTGACCGGTGCGGATTCGGAGGCCGACACGATCCTCGGCCTGCATGCCGGCGCCAATGATTATGTCACCAAGCCGTTCCGATTGGGCGTTCTGCTGGCGCGGCTCAGGGCGCATATGCGCCAGCACGAGCTGAGCGAGGACGCGGTCTTCACGATCGGCCCCTACAACTTCCGGCCGAGCGCCAAGATTCTGATCGAATCGGAGACCGAAAAGAAGGTCCGATTGACCGAAAAAGAAACGGCAATCCTTAAATATCTGTTTCGCGCGGGCGGAAAAGTTGTCCCGCGTCAAACGTTACTTAACGAGGTCTGGGGTTATAACGCAGGCGTCACCACGCACACGCTGGAGACGCATGTATACCGCCTGCGCCAAAAGATCGAAGCCGATCCTAGCAAGGCGGCCATTTTGCTGACGGAGCCGGGCGGCTACCGTCTGGCGCCTTAGGCGCCGGTGTCTCCGCCCTCCGCCGCTGGCCGTAGCTGATGGAGACCTCGCTTGGCCCACCCCGCCGCCGAGAATAATCCGGACGCGCCGTTCTTCGTGCGCTTCTGGGGCGTGCGCGGCAGCATCGCCTGTCCGGGGCCCGACTATGTGCGGTTTGGCGGCAATACCTCATGTCTGGAGATGCGCTGCGGCGACAATATCCTGATCTTCGATGGCGGCACCGGCTTGCGCGAGTTGGGCGATTTTCTGGAAGGCGAGACGCCGATCGACGCCGACATATTTTTCACCCACACCCATGTCGATCACATCAACGGCGTGCCGTTCTTCCGCCCGCTGTTCGACAAGCAGAACCGGTTCACGATTTCCGCTGGCCATCTCGACCAGACGATCGGCCTGCGCGCGGTGCTTGGGCAACTCATGGAGGCACCGATCTTTCCTGTGCCGCTGGAAGTGTTCGGCGCGGAGCTGAAATTCCGCGATTTCGACTTCGGCGACACGTTGACGCCCCGGCCCGGCATTGGCGTGCGGACGGCGGCGCTCAACCATCCCAACGGGGCGACCGGATACCGCGTCGAGTTCGGCGGCAAGTCGATCTGCTATGTCACCGACACGGAGCACAAGAAGGGCGGGCTCGACAAGAACGTCCTGGGTCTGATCAAGGACGCCGATATCTTCATCTACGATGCCACCTACACAGACGATGAATACCCCAACTACGCCGGCTGGGGACACTCGACCTGGCAGGAAGGCATGCGTCTGGCCGAGGCGGGCGGGGTCAAGACCTACGTGATATTCCACCACGATCCGGGCCATAACGATGCCTTCATGGACACCGTGGCAAAGGCGGCCGAGGCCGCCCGGCCGGGAACCGTGGTTGCGCGCGAGGGTATGGCGCTGATCCCTTGAGCGGCGAGGATCCCTGAAGTTTCGCTTCGTTGCGGCACGGGAGCGCGACCGGATGACGGTCGATCAAGAAACCGAAGAGAACACGAAACGGCGCGGGCTCAAGTCGATTGCCGGCGCTCTGCGCCTGAGCGCCGGCCGCGCCGGTTTGCCCGAACGCGCGCCGGGGAATATTCCCGAGCGCGTTGAGGCGGCAATCCATCAGCAGCAGGATGCCAGCGAACGGTTGATCGGCTGGATCCAGCTTTGCGTCGTCATGACCTTCGGGGCTCTCTACATCGTGTCGCCCAAGACGTTCACCGCGCAGGCCGAGATCGTGCCGGTGCCTTATGCGTTGGCGGCGTATCTCATGTTCACGGTCCTGCGCCTGGTGCTCGCCTATCGCGGCCGGCTGGCGGACTGGTTCCTGACCGTCTCGGTGATTGCCGATATGGGCCTGCTCTTGGGGCTGATCTGGAGCTTCCACATCCAGTATGGCCAGCCGCCATCCTTTTATCTGAAGGCGCCGACGCTGCTTTATGTGTTTATTTTCATAGCGTTGCGGGCGCTGCGCTTCGAGGCGCGGTACGTCCTGATCGCCGGTTTTGTGAGCGCGCTCGGCTGGGGGTTCCTGATCGCCTACGTGGTCTTCTCGCAGCCCGAGGACCCGATGATCACCACCAACTACGTAACCTACCTCACCTCGAATAGTATTCTGCTGGGCGCCGAGTTCGACAAGATCGTCTCGATTCTGGTGGTGACGGGGATCCTGGCGCTGGCGATCCTGCGTGCGCGCCGCCTGCTGGTCCGCGCGGTGGTGGAGCAGGCCGCGGCACGCGATCTGTCGCGTTTCTTCGCGCCGGAGATCGCCGAGCGGATCAAGGGCGCCGATCATGAGATCCATGCCGGCGAGGGCGAGGCGCGCGATGCGGCGATCCTGACCACCGATATTCGTGGCTTCACCAAATACGCCGAGGCGCTGCCCGCGCGGACGGTGATCGGACTGCTCACCGAATACCAGTCGCGTGTTGTGCCGGTGATCCGCAAGCATGGCGGCAGCGTCGACAAGTTCCTTGGCGACGGCATCCTCGCCACCTTCGGCGCCGCCGCGCCCAGCGAGAGCTATGCCGCCGATGCGCTGCGCGCCGCCGACGAGGTGATTGCCGTAACCGATGCCTGGGCCGCCGAACGCACCAGCGCCGGCGAGACGCCGCTCATCGTTGCCGCCTCGGTGACGACCGGGCGCGTTGTCTTCGGGGCGATCGGCGACGAGGAGCGGCTGGAATACACGGTGATCGGCGATCCGGTGAACCTTGCCGCAAAGCTCGACAAGCATTCCAAGGTCGAGAAGTGCCGCGGGCTGACCACGGTGGAAACGCTGACGCTGGCCGAGAAACAGGGATACGCGGCGCCTGCCGACCGCAAGGTTCGCCCCCGGCGCACGGTCGACGGCGTGGCGACGCCGGTCGACGTGGTGCCGCTAGGGTGAGTAGAGCGGGATTCCACCCTGACCCCCTACCGCGCGCGGGAGCGGGTTAGGACAGCTGCACGAGATCTACTTGTAGGGGTCGGCCGCGTCGCGCAACCCGTCGCCGAGGAAATTGAACGCCAGCACCGTGACGATCACCGGGATCACCGGGATCATCAGCCAGGGGTAGAGCGCCACCGCGTTGATGTCCTGGGCGTCGGTCAGCAGCACACCCCAGCTCACGATGGGCTTGCGCAAGCCCAGGCCGAGGAAGCTGAGCGCCGTCTCGCCCAGGATCATCGCCGGGATCGAAAGCGTCGCCGAGGCGATCAGGTGGCTGGTGAAGCTCGGCAGCAGATGTCGGCCGATAATCCGCCGCGGCCGCGCGCCCATGAGTTGGGCGGCGGTGCAGAAATCCTCCTCGCGCAGGGCCAACAGCTTGGAACGCACGGCGCGGGCCAGCCCTGTCCAGTCGAGCAGGCCGAGGATGATGGTGATGCCGAAATAGATCGCGAGCGGACTCCATTTGGGCGGCAACGCCGCCGAGAGCGCCATCCACATCGGCAACGCGGGCAGCGAGCGCAGCACCTCGATGATGCGCTGGACGATCGAATCGACCCAGCCGCCGTAGTAGCCGGCGAGCCCGCCGATGACGATGCCGAGCACGAAGCTCACCGTGATGCCGACCAGACCGATAGTCAGCGAGACCCGCGCGCCGACCACGATGCGCGAGAAAACGTCGTGGCCCAGGCGGTCGGTGCCTAGCAGGAAGAGCGTGCCGCCCTTGGCCGGACAGAAAAGATGGAAGCGGCCCTCGATCAGACCCCACCAGTGATAGGCGTCGCCGCGGCAGAAGAAGCGCAGTTTCTGCACCTTGTCGCGATCGGTGTGATAGATGCGTCGGCGTTTGCGTTTTTCCTCGATATCGACTTTGAGCCCGTAGACGTAAGGCCCGACAAATTCGCCGTTGTGGAAGAGGCGGACCTGTTGCGGCGGGGCGAGGATATGATCGCTGTCGCGCGAGTTGAGGTCGTAGGGCACCAGCGCTTCGCAGATCACGGCGGTGAAATACATGAACAGCAACAGCGCGCCCGACCAGACCGCGAGCTTGTGGCGCTTCAGCTTCCACCACATGAGCCGCCACTGGCCGGCCATGTAATAGCGCTCCTGTTCGGGCGTGACCGACTCGATCGAATAGGGATCGAACGGCGTTTTGGAGACAAAGTGCTCGAGCTTGGCGCTCCCGCCGGTATCGTTTGGCGGGGTCATTTCTCAGCTCCCCCTTGCAGGCGGATGCGCGGATCGAGCCAGGCGAGCGCCAGGTCGGAGAGCAACACGCCGATCACGGTCAGGAGCGCGAGAAAAATGAGGAACGAGCCGGCGAGGTACATGTCCTGGCTGAGCAGCGCGTTGTAGAGCATCTTGCCGGTGGTCGGCAGGTTGAGCACCACGGAGACGATGACCGCGCCCGAGATGACCTCCGGCAGCAGATTGCCGATATCGGAAATGAAGGGATTGAGCGACATCCGCAGCGGGTACTTCACCAGCAGCTTGAACGGCGGCAGGCCCTTGGCGCGGCCGGTGACGACATATTGCTTTTGAAGCTCGTCGAGCAGATTGGCGCGCAGCCGGCGGATCATGCCGGCCGTCCCCGATGTGCCGATCACAATGACGGGTATGGCCAAATGCTGGAGGATCGAGACGATCTTGTCCCAGTTCCAGGGCTGGCCGATGTACTTGTCATCCATCAGCCCGCCGACCGAGAGCCCGAACCAGACATTGGCGAAATGCACCAGCACCAGGGCGAGCAGGAAGTTGGGTGTGGCAAGCCCGAGAAAGCCGAGGAATGTGAGCCCGTGGTCGCCCCAACTGTACTGATGCGTCGCCGAGTAGACGCCGATCGGAAAGGCGACGATCCAGGTGAAGATGATCGTGGTGAAGCTGAGGATGAACGACAGCCACATGCGGTCGCCGACGATCTGGGCGACCGGCTTCTCAAACTCGAACGAATAGCCGAGATCGCCCTGGACCAGGCCCCACACCCACACGATGTATTGCTGCCATAGCGGTTTGTCGGCGCCGTACTGCTTGCGCAAAGCCTCGAGCTGCTCGGGTGTGATCGACGAGCCGCGCGACTCCATCTCGTTCATCATGGTTTCGAAGAAGTCGCCCGGCGGCAGCTGTATGATCACGAACACGATCAATGTGATCGCGAGCAGCGTCGGGATCATGATCATAAAGCGATGGACGATATAGCGGAACATACCGGCGCTCAGATCCGTCGCTGACCGAACGGCACCGGACAACGAACGCAGCGCGGCGCTTGGACGCGGGCGCATGTCGGGCCGGGCGTCGTCACCGCGAACAGGGCTCGGCGCAAGGCACTACTTGGCACAGTGCGGGACCTCTTGGACGGTCGTAAGGGCGAACACCCCTGTCCCGCGATCGGTTTGGCGCCGCGGGTTTGTCGTATCCCCGCAGTCTGCGCACTGGGCCGCGCCGGTCAAGCCCCGTGTGCCCACTTGGCCGCCAGAACGCGGCGATTCGTACACTACCGGCGCTAGTTGGATGCTGTACTCGAGGAATTGCGCTTGGACTGCTTGCTCTTTGCCGGGTCAGGGCCGAACCAGAAGCGATCGGGCTCGTAGATGCCGAAATGCGCGCCCGGATCCCAGTTGTAGACGCCCTTGGTAGGCACGTTGCGCAGGCGCGGCGCGACAACGACCGGCTGTTCCACGCCGGCAACGGTGCCGATCGTGTAGACCTGGTCGGTGAAGATCGCCAGCATCTGATGCCAGATGCGTCGACGTTCTTCGGCGGATTTCGCCAGCTCCCACTTGTGGTTGAGCTCATAGAGTTTGATGGGCAAGGGCATGTCGATCTTGTCGCCGACCTTGCCGCCGGTCTCGCGGTACTGGCCCCATTTGGGCCATTGCAGATGGATCTGCCGGGTCGGCGCCAGCTCTTCGGGCGACATCATTGGCGTCGGCAGGCCGTTCTCCAGCCCCGACCACATCGACATCATCGTCTCGCCGGAGAAGACGCGCCGGCGAAGCACCTCGCGGCGATAGATCTTGCGGAACATGCGGATCCCGATCTTGCGCCAGGTATCCTCGACTAGCGAAAGCACGTCGCCATGCTCGCCGCCTTCGCCGGTGATCTCGACCAGGATCTCCATCTCGCGGCCGTCGGGCAGCAGCCGGTAGCCCTGGCTATTGCGCTTGGTGAACCCCATTTCGTCGAGCAGCTTGTTGGCGGCGGCGATGTCGTAGCGCGCCCACGCGCTCTGATATGTTTTCTTGAAGAGCGGGCTCGCCGGCAGAACGGCGTTGGCGCCCTCGATGGCGAAACCGAAATAGAGCACCTCGTTGATCTCGTGCCGGTTGATGGCAAGCGAGAGCGCGCGCCGGAACCGCACGTCGCGGATGATCTGTCGCCACATTTTGTCGGCGACATTGAGGTTGGGATAGAAGGCGATGTGCGAGCCCGCCGCGGTGCGCCACATATGAACCTTGAAGCCGTGACGGGCAGCGCCCTGGGCCAGAAAGGCGTATTTGTCGGACGGCAGGTAGCGCGCCTGCAGATCGGTTTCGCCGGCGCCCGTCTTGACGGGGATGATCTTGGGCGCGGCCAGCACCATGATCACGCGGTCGATATACGGCAGTTGCCGGCCGTTCGTGTCGACCCGGTGGTAGTAGGGATTGCGCCGGAAGATGAAGCGTTCGGCCGGCGGCTTGGTGCGCAGCACCCAGGGCTGGAGCGTCGGCAGCTCGGGATTGTCGAACTTATACATGCGGTCGCGGTTGTGGTGCAGCGAGGCCCAGTTGCTCCGCCGCGTGATTTTCTTGGCGAGCGCGCGCAGGGCCTTTGGCTCCACGTAGCGGGCGTGGAACTGCTTGAGGTAATGCGCCGGGCGATAGATGAAGAGCGCGGTCGCGTTGGCGAGCGCCGGCAGGAAGAAGGGGTTGGGCTTCGACCAGCTATACCGGATCGTGTGCGTGTCGATGATCTCTACGGTGGGCTTTTCGCCGTCGACCAGCAGGGTCTGGGGCGGGCCGAGCAAGGACAGCTTCTTGTTGTTGGCGACGTCCTCCCAGTAGTAGCGGAAATCTTCCGTCGTGAAGGGGTGGCCGTCGGACCAGCGGTGGCCCTTGCGTAGATGAAACGTGAAGATTCGGCCGTCTTCGACCGTGTAGCGTTCCAGAAGATCAGGGATCAGCTCGTATTTCTCGTCGTATTTGACCAGTCGGCCATAACCGTAAACGACCATGAGCCGCGTGTCGCGCGGCCGCGCCATCAATATGCGCAGCGTGCCGCCGTGGCGTCCCAGCGTGTAGCGTTTGCCGTCGGGATTGTAGATGCGCGGTGTTTCCGGCACCCGCCGGGCCACCGGCGGCAGCGCGCCCGATCCGACCGAATGGCCGAAATAGGGTGTTTCCTTGAGCTCGAGCGCGCCGGCTTGTTTGGGCGCAATGGCCGGCATGGCCGTGAGGATGAGCACCGCAGCCAGGACGGTTCTGGGTCTCATGCGGCGATCTCCTTGGCGTCAGCATTCACACTTGCGCGCACGAAATGGCCGTCGCCCAAATCGATCAGCGCCGTGTTGTTGGTGTCGGTGATGGTGAAGGGCGCCGGCCAAGCCGACGGCACCGAGGCCTTGCCTTCCATCAGCGCGGCAAAATCGAGCTTGCGCGTGAGGTCGGGATCGGGCACGGCGGTGAGCAGCGCCTTGGTGTAGGGATGGCGCGGGTCCTTGAACAGCAGTTCCTTGGGCGCGCTCTCCACGATACGCCCGGCGCACATCACCATGATGCGCTCGGCGATGTAGTGCACCACGGCGAGGTTGTGCGAGATGAACAAATAAGTCAGGTCGAGCTCGGACTGCAGCTCCTTCAGCAGGTTCAGGATCTGCGCCTGGATCGAGACGTCGAGCGCGGAGACCGGCTCGTCGCAGATCAGAAGCTCCGGCTTGAGCGCCAGCGCGCGCGCGATGCCGATGCGCTGGCGCTGGCCGCCGGAAAAGCTGTGCGGATAGCGGTTGAGGAAGCGCACGTCGAGGCCGACCAGCCGCATGAGCTCGCGCACCATGTCGCGCCGGCTTTCCGGCGTGCCGACCTGATGGATCACCAGCGGCTCGGAGACAATGTCGAAAATCGTCATGCGCGGGTTGAGCGAGCTAAACGGGTCCTGGAACATGAACTGCATCTTGGGCCGGAACTTGATCAGTGGATCGCCCTTGAGCGCCAGCAGATCGACAGGTGCGCCGCGGTCGTTGAACGTGATCGAGCCCTGATCCGGTGCGAACGCGCGCATCAGGATCTTGGACAGGGTGGTCTTGCCGCAACCGCTCTCGCCGACCAGGCCCAGGCATTCGCCGCGCTTGAGATCGAAATCGACGCCGCTGACCGCGTGGACTTTGTTGTCGGCACCGCCGCCCCCGAACCAGCCGGACTTGCGGATCTGGAACGACTTGCGAATATCGCGAACGCGCAGCAGCGGTCCAGCCGCATCGGCGCCCTCGGGCCAGGGCTCGCGCTTGACCAGCATGTCACCGCTCTCGTGCTCGATGGCGCGCAGCGGAACGAGCTTTTCGTCCTTGGCCATATTGAAGCGGGGCACGGCGCGGAGTAGGCCGTTGAGATAGGGGTGCGAGGGGCGGGTGAAGATATCCTCCACCGTGCCGCGCTCCATGATGTTGCCGTGATACATGACCACGACTTCCTCGGCGACGTTGGCGACCACGCCCAGATCGTGGGTGATGATGAGGACCGCCATATTGAACTCGCGCTGCAGGTCGTTGATCAGCTTCAGGATCTGCGCCTGGATGGTGACGTCGAGCGCGGTGGTGGGCTCATCGGCGATGAGGAGCGCCGGCCGGCAGATCAGCGCCATTGCGATCATGGCGCGCTGACGCAAACCCCCGGAAAGCTCGAAGGGATAGGTGCGCAGCGCCTTCTTGGGGTCGGGAAAGCCGACCAGGCGCAACATCTCCTCCGTGCGCGCCGCGCATTCCTTCTTGTCGACTTCCTCGTGCAGTGCCAGCGCCTCGCCGATCTGATCGCCGATCGTGTGTAGCGGCGACAGCGAGGTCATCGGCTCCTGAAAGATGATCGAGATGCGGCCGCCCCGGATCGCGCGCATGTCGTTGCCGTCGGGGCGCAGCCGAGCGATATCGATCTCCGTGCCCGGCCGTTCGGGATCGTGGAACAGAATTTCACCACCGGCGATCCTGGCGACGTTGGGCAGAATTCCCATAATCGCCTGAGAAACCACGGTTTTACCAGAGCCCGACTCGCCGACGAGGGCGACAGTCGATCCCGCCCGCACCCGGAAGCTGATGCCGCGCACGGCTTCCAGGACACCGCCATGGACGTCGAAATGGACCTTCAGGTCGCGGACGGTCAGCAGATCGCTCACAACACGCTCCCTCGGCTGGCGCTCACTGCGCGGCCATCCTGATGCTCGATGACGAGGCCGAGGGCGGCAAAATTCCGCAACGTGGCATCCGACAGAGCAACGCCGTTCGTTGCCGCGGCAATGGCGCTGCGGGCGGCGATATCGTCAAAGCCTTCGATGATCGAATCGATGCCAAGCTTGTGTTTCCCTCCGCTGATCGTCAGATGCATCCACCCTTT